>OLGY01000392.1_pt1 | contig 32140 bp, 28 predicted proteins | sample 1605951 | NCBI WGS metagenome assembly OLGY01 (sample SAMN03283280) | human gut metagenome | biome: human-associated habitat; material: feces | host: Homo sapiens | place: Peru | collected 2012
CCATTCTTCTGCCTTCAGTACAGACGCTACTTCTTAATGGATGTTTCATATCTTTTATTTTCTTTTATTTTCATGCTTAAAAGGGCTCTTTCGAGCCCCTTTGTTATAATTTGCCTGCAAAGATACAGAGAATTTATGTAATAGCCAACTAATTTCGTATAAATTTTCACAAAACTTCGTATTTTTGTTAGAAAAATAAATAAAATGCTTACGATTTATTACGAGGGATACTCATTTCCTCGGGTTTTGTGCAAGAAAATACAGAAAATGTAAGGAAATATTAGAAAAAGCTTAATGACCTTAATGACCAATGACCTTAATGACCACTTTTTTGAAGGAAGGGGGAAGGGAGAAACGCAAAACCGTAGGCGTTTCTCCCTTCTGCCTACGGGACCCACGGGACCTGCGATGGAATCGCAGGGAACGGGGGACCGGCGGGAGAAGAGAGAAAAAACTAGAGCTCAAAAACCTGGGCACTTCTGCCGGCTACGGTTACCTGCCTGTTGCCCAAGCCCGATACCGAGAGCTTCAGCGGGCGAGGCAAGGCATTTACCACCTTCAGCCAGGTTTTGCCCGACTTGGAATCCTTTACCACACTGGTACCCACATATTTCTTCAGCGCTTCAGGCAGACTGAGCATGGATGAGATGTAGAGGTCGCCGGCATGCTGGCCGAACATCTTCTGCATCTTGTAGCTCTCGCTCGCGCGTACATTATTATTATCAAAGTAAATCATGTCCGGCTGCCAGTTGCTGTATCCGTCCTTGCACAGCAGCGGCGCATAGGATGTCATTTCTACCACATCGCCGTTGCGCTCCACATTGCAGAGGTGAATGCCCTCAGCCAGCGCATTGTCTACCGCATTGGCGCCGCGAGATGCATATTCGCCCAAATAAACCTTAGGAGCCTTGCGGTCGTAATGGTCGTAATAATCCTGATGGTTCAGGAACCAGCCCGGCTGCTCGTAATAATGCTCGTCTACGGCATCAATCCAGCGCTTGTTTTCGCGGGCAATCTTCCAACCCTCAATATAATCGGAAGACGGGAAGTGGAACGGACCTACGGTACCTACCACCTCTATCTGAGGATATTTCTGCTTCACCGCCTTGCAGATCATCAGGTAGCGCTGCTCGAAATCGGTAGAGATGAGGTCTTCGTTGCCGATGCCTATCATCTTGAGGTTGAATGGAGCCGGATGACCCGCATCGGCTCTCATCTTAGCCCACTTAGAGGTGGCAGGGTCGCCATTCGCCCACTCTACCAGGTCCAGCACATCCTGAATATACTGCGGCATCTGGCTCATCGGGATTCCGCCCTGCTGACCAGCCACTCCGCGCTCATCTGCCACAGAGTTCTGGCAAGGAACACCGGCAGCCAATACCGGCAACGGCTCGGCTCCCATATCCTCGCACCACTGGAAATACTCGTAGAAACCCAGCTGGCGGGTCTGATGGTAGCCCCAGATGTTGTAAGCTGGCTTGCGGTCCTTCTGCGGACCCACGCTCTCCTTCCAGTGGTAGATGTTCTTGAGTCCCTGTCCGTGGAGCATGCAGCCACCCGGGAAGCGCACGAAGCGAGGCTTCAGGTCGGCAATGGCCTCGGCAAGGTCTTTACGCAGTCCATGACCCTTGTAAGTATCTTGTGGTTTGAGACTTACCAGGTCTACCGCCACTTTCTGCTCGCCCTTAGGCAGGATGGCGAACCGGATGTTCTTGCCCAGTTTGCCTTCCTTGGTGGTGGCTTCGCTGGCGAGTTCGCCCTCATATTTATCGGTCACGATGAGCTGCGCCTTATATTCCTTCCAGTCTGCGCCCTGCACCTTAATCTTGGTCTGGCATACCGGCAATCCCTCCTGGTTTACGAGCGCCAGGGTGAGGTCTTTCTTCTTGGCGTCGATGCAGCGGGCGTGCAGGCTCACCTCGTAGATGGCTGGCTGATGCTTGCCCTCCTTGCCCTCAACGGCAGCTCCGCGACGGATGACGATGCCGTCCCAGCCTATATTATAAATAGGTGTAGCGCCCAGAACGGCGTAATGGGGATTGTTCTGGCTCACCCCGTTTTCGGTGGCGATGCCCGATTTCTCTACCCCCACCCATGCCGTGGTGGCGTTCCACTGGTGGCGGTGGTCTTCCCTGTTATACTCGAAGTCGCCGTTCTGCAACATTTCTACAGAGAGTCCTCCGTCGGCAGCGCGGCTGATGTCTTCGAAGAAGATGCCCATCAGCTTGTTGGAGATGCGGTGGGATTTCTGCGGATTGATGCTGAGGTTGGCAGAGATTTCCGAATCTTTCGGCAGGTCGATGTGGTTTACCTTGGCATAAGCAGCGAGGTCGGCATCCGTCTTCGGCATCGGCTGGGCGTTGAGTTTTGCCTCTTCAGAGAGGGCGTGGAACCAGGAGCGGATGTAGTTGAGATGCACGGCAGGCACCTCGAAATCGCAGCCCTGGAAGAGTTTTCCGCCGATGGTTGCGGTGTCGCGCTGCCAGAGTATCTCATCGGCAGAAGCCTCCAGTGTATCCTCCTTGAAGGTACGGAAATCCTTGCTTGCCTGTACGTATCGCTTGCCCTTGGATGTCTTGAGATAGATGTCGAAGTTGCCGTCATCCATCTGATAGGCAGCCACATCCTTCACGCCTTTTTCGCGGATGATGGGATAATCCTGCGGGCGCCAGGTGATGAGGTCTTCAGAATAGGCTACGGCAAACTGCGGTGCATGCTGGTTCACGCTCCAGAGTGCGCGCCATGTGCCGTCGTTGGCTTTTACCACGAAGGGGTTATACATCTTCTTTTCAGCTCCCCACGGACCGTAGTCGCTGGCGCAGAGCTGTCCTACATCCACCCAACGCTCATCGTCGGTGAAATAAGCCAGATGCAACCCCTGGTTAGGTGCTGGCGAATAGATGAATATCTGACAGATGGAGTCCTTGCCCTGTATGGTGTATGCAGGGGCATCCTTGTCTATTTGCGTCTGCATCTGCTGCCTGCTGACAGCCTGACTGCCACTGGCAGCTGCCACGAGCAGCGCTGATGTAAATATGTACTTTAGATTTATCATGTTTCTATATTTTTAGATTAATATTGTTTGTGTCTGTTTTACACTCTTCTCTCGGCTAGATAAAAAGGCAGAGTGCATCACTGCACCCTGCCCCCACAAATTAGAGAGTTATAAAAAATCAAGTATGCAGTGACTTAAGCACTGCTTCTTTCTGAAATAATTATCTTTTCTAGCTGTAATATTCCTTCTTGCCGGCAGCCAGCGTATTCTTCATCAGCGAACAGATGGTCATCGGACCAACGCCTCCCGGAACAGGAGTGATGAAGGAGCACTTCTCTGCCACCTCGTCGAATTTCACATCACCGTTCAGACGGAAACCACTCTTCTTCGTAGCATCAGGCACGCGGGTGGTACCCACATCAATGACTACGGCTCCCGGCTTCACCATATCAGCTGTCACGAAATCAGGACGGCCTATGGCTGCAATGATGATATCTGCCTCCTGACACTCCTTCTTCAAATCCTTGGAATGGGAGTGGCATACGGTGACGGTGGCATCGCCATACTGCTTCTGCATCATCAGCTGAGCCATCGGCTTGCCTACGATGTTGCTTCGGCCCAGAATGACGCATTTCTTGCCACTGGTCTCAATATTGTAATGCTGCAGCAGGGTGAGGATACCGAGCGGAGTGGCTGAGATGAAACAAGGCATGCCGAGCGCCATTCTGCCCACGTTTACCGGGTGGAATCCGTCTACATCCTTGCGGTAATCTATTGCCATGGTCACCTTCTGCTCATCGATGTGCTTAGGCAGAGGAAGCTGGACGATGAATCCGTCAACATCATCATCGCGGTTCAGCTTGTCTACGCACTGCAGGAGCTCTTCTTCGGTAACATCCTCCTCATAACGGATGAGGGTCGACTTGAATCCACACTTCTCGCAGGCCAGCACCTTGTTCTTCACATAGGTTTCACTGCCTCCGTCGTGCCCTACGAGCACGGCTGCCAGGTGTGGCTGCTTGCCACCGGCGGCTACAATCTGTGCCACCTCCTGGGCTATCTGTTCCTTGATGGCGGCTGCCGTCGCCTTTCCGTCTATAAGCTGCATCTTATTCTTTAATGTTAAATTTTAAATGTTAAATGTTAAGTTGCAGAGCATACGAATTCTTCACTCTTCGTTCTTCACTCTTCACTTATTTCTTACATTCCCGGCATCTTAGGCATGCCTGGCATACCCTTCATGCGGCTCATCATCTGCGCCATCTTGTTGCCGGTCATCATCTGCATCATCTTGCGGGTCTGGTCAAACTGCTTGATGAGCTTGTTCACCTCCTGGATGTTGGTGCCCGAACCCTTGGCAATGCGCTGGCGGCGTGATGTGTTGAGGATGGCTGGGTTGGTGCGCTCCTTAGGAGTCATACTCTGGATGATGGCCTCTACGCCCTTGAATGCATCCTCTGGGATGTCTACGTCGCGGATAGCCTTGCCCACGCCCGGAATCATCGCTGCCAGGTCCTTGATGTTACCCATCTTCTTGATCTGCTGAATCTGGTTGTAGAAATCATTGAAGTCGAACTGGTTCTTTCTGATTTTCTTCTCCAGTTTCTTAGCCTCTTCCAGGTCGAACTGCTCCTGTGCGCGCTCTACGAGAGATACCACGTCACCCATGCCGAGGATTCGGTCTGCCATACGGGCTGGGTGGAACACGTCAATGGCCTCCATCTTCTCGCCGGTACCGATAAACTTGATTGGCTTGGTTACCACGGTACGGATACTGAGGGCCGCACCACCGCGGGTATCACCGTCGAGCTTGGTGAGAACTACGCCGTTGAAGTCGAGGCGGTCGTTGAATTCCTTGGCTGTGTTTACGGCATCCTGACCGGTCATGGAGTCAACCACGAAGAGAGTTTCGTCTGGACGGAGATGATTCTTGAGATTGCTGATCTCGTTCATCATCTGCTCATCAATGGCGAGACGTCCGGCTGTATCGACGATTACCACATCGTTGCCGTTGGTCTTAGCCTGCTGGATGGCATGGTCGGCGATGCTGAGCACATCCTTGTTCTCTGGCTCGCTGTAAACCGGAACACCCACCTGCTCGCCCACTACATGGAGCTGCTGGATAGCTGCCGGACGGTAAACGTCGCATGCTACGAGCAATGGTTTCTTGCCGCGCTTGGTCTTGAGCATGTTGGCAAGCTTACCGCTGAAGGTAGTCTTACCCGAACCCTGCAGACCGCTCATGAGGATGATGGCCGGATGGCCTTCGAGCTTCAGTGGGGCTTCTTCGCCACCCATGAGTTCTGCCAGCTCATCGTGAACCAGCTTAATCATCAGCTGTCCCGGCTTAACGGCTGTGAGCACGTTCATGCCGAGTGCTTTCTCCTTCACCTTGTTGGTGAATTCCTTAGCCACTTTATAGTTTACGTCGGCGTCGAGGAGTGCACGGCGCACATCCTTCATGGTTTCCGCCACGTTGATTTCTGTAATTTTTCCTTCGCCCTTCAAGATTTTGAACGAGCGTTCCAGTCTATCTGATAAATTTTCAAACATGCCTAATTTTTCGTTTTTATGATTTTTGGGTGCAAAGATACAAAATAAATCTGACATGGGCAAGTTTTTCGGCAATTATTTTCCGAATTCTTCCATTTTTTTTGATTTTTCACCCCTTTCCCTACTCTTCCTTTGGGACATTTGCCTTTTCATCTCCCTTAAGGGGTTGTTTTTCGGCAGGTTTATCATCAGCTGCATCAACCGGATTCTTTAGTAAATATTTTTTACCCGTCGCTTTTTCGTAGGCATTGATGAGCGGATCGCCGTGTTCCATCTTCGAGAATATCTTTTTAGCCTCCTTCAGATGTTTCTGGTCGCGGCGCCCCTGACTGTCCATCATGTTACCCAGGTCGAATCCTGCCAGGCGGGTATGTCCCAGCGCGGCAAGTCTGCCTGCCTCCGCAGCCTCCAGACTGGCCTGGCTACTCATCTTGCCGGCGCTTTCCTGGTTCTTACCCCAAACGGTCACCTCGCCAATCTGTTTTGATTCGGGCAGCAGGAACACCGTATCGGGCAATTCCCGGTAGCGGATGGTTGCCTTGATAAAACCGGGCTTGGAGACGGTAGCCGAATCAAACTGGTAGCGCATGCTCCAGTAGCCGCGGTAATCGGTGCGCGCCCAGTGGTTGTTGTTGGTATGGATGAGCGCTTCGCGGATAGGCACATGGTTCTCGGCCGATGCAATGACGCATGTCTTCTGGGCACGAGCCTCCTGACCGATGAGCAGGAGCAGCAGAGCCGTGAGCAGCTGTATGTATTTTCTTCTTCTTTGCTTCATAATCACTTCGTTTCTGATTTTTTTCTGTTTCGTTTCTAACCCAAACTCCATCGTTTTTCTGCTGGCAAATATAGAGAAAAAAATCCATACAGCGGATAAGGCAGCAGGAAGTTTAAGCAGATTTAAGGGGAGATGGCAGAAAATTAAAATCCTATAACGTTTTTGCCTTCTTCCATGTTCCTGATGCATGGCTCTTTAGGTACACCTGGTTGGAAGCTGGCTACCTCCCTCTCAGGAAAAAGTGGTCATTAAGGTCATTAGTCATTAAGGTCATTAAGGACTTGCCAACGGGGAGTATTTTTTTAGGACAATAATAAAAATATATAATTATATATTTTTATTATTGTCTCTATTTTTGCCCCCATATTTCAAAAGCTTAATGACCTTAATGACTAATGACCTTAATGACCACATGACTATCTGGAAGAAGGAATGATGAATATATTTCACAGAAAACTGTCAGGGAAAGAGAAAACTCTAAAAGTAAAATAATCTTAAATATTTCTGCGCACGCCACCTAAAATTTTTTCTGTCCCGAGAGAAAACTTTTTTTATGGCGTAGTAAAAATAGAGGGTCGGCGAAGTGAAGAAAACTCCACTCTCCGACCCTGCGTTTTGCGTAGACTAAAAGTCTACTACTACTAAACCAAAAGCCGAACCTCACGGTCCGAAAAAATGAAGCACCGAAAGTGCATAATTATCTAATAACTCGCTAGTTATTCAACATCAGCAATACCATCCTTCTCGATACGCTTAGCCTCTTCGAGAAGCTTGATGGCATCTACATATTGGGCGATGCCCTGAGCCACCTCCTTGGCAGCCTTCATCGCCAAAACTACAGTCTGCGGACGGTGTACCACATCACCTCCGGCGAACACACCGCGACGAGTGGTCATACCGAACGGACGTTCAACAACTTTAACATATCCCTTCTCATCCACCTCGATTCCGGCAGTGGTAGAAACGATACGGTTGGCTGGTCTTGAACCGATGGCGAGATAGATTCTGTCGAATTTTTCTACCCTTTCGCCCTCAGGAGTGTTCAGCACACAGCTTCCCAGACGGCCGTTTTTGCCCTTCAGGAAGGCCTCAACGGTAGTTTTCCACTCAAATTTCACGCCTTCCTTCACCGCATCTTCATATTCGCTCTTGATGGCAGGCATCTCTTCCTGGGTCTTACGGTACAGCACGGTAACGTCGGCACCCAGTCGGATAGCGGTACGGGCAGCATCCATCGCCACGTTTCCGCCGCCAATGACGCCCACCTTCTCGCCGTCGCGCAGCGGAACCATGTCACGGGTCAAAGCGCCTTCGTTATAGGCATTTACGTTGTGCAGGAAGTAGGTACTCTGGCTCACGCCGTGGAGCTTGGAGCCCGGTGTAGAGTCCATGTTCTGAGGCACGTTTGTACCTGTGCCCATAAAGATGGCGTCGTAGCCTGCACGGAACAGACTGTCGATGGTAACATTGTTCTCGCCCACCATGCAGTTGGTGATAAACTGCACGCCGAGGGCAGCAATTTTTTCCACCTCAGCACGTACCACCGTCTTAGGCAAGCGATACTCCGGAATACCGTACATCAGCACGCCTCCCGGCTCAGCCTGGCCCTCGAAAATGGTAACGTTGAAGCCCTGGCGCGCCAGATCGCCGGCTACGGTCAAGCCCGCAGGACCCGAACCGATGACTGCCACGCGGCCACGTGTTTTCTGTGGCAACTTCTCGCGCGAGAGGTTCATCTTGGTATCAAAATCGGCAATAAACTGCTCGAGCTTGCCTATCTGCACCGGTTTTCCCTTCTTTCCGAGCACGCAGCTGCCCTGACACTGCTTCTCGTGAGGGCACACACGGCCGCAGATGGCCGGCAGGTTGCTCTTGGCATTGATGATGCTCATCGCCGCACCCATGTTACCCATAGAGAGTTCGTGTACGAAATCAGGAATGTCGTTGCCAATCGGGCATCCCTTCTTGCACTGCGGAATCTTGCAGTGGAGGCAGCGTTTAGCCTCCTCAATGGCCTCGCGGGTAGAAAAACCCTCGTTCACTACCTGGAAGGCAGCAGCATCCGCCTGCTGTTCGGTTGTATCAGTCTGCTTTGCATTATCATTCTGCTTAGCTGCTGTTTCTGTTGTATTCTGCTCATGGGCCTGCGCCTCTGCAGCATTCTTCATATTCTTTGTTTCTTTCTGTTCGCTCATAATAGAACTGCTCTTCTTTTTACTGATTCTACAATCTGTTTTATTGATTCTACAATCTATCCTTTGATTTGTGGGTGCAAAGGTACAAATAATATTTCAGAAATCGCCCCTATCTCCTTACATATTTTCATTTTGCCCCCTTTTTTCCTTATTATCCACCTGTTGGCGCCTGGCAGCGGTGCATGCCTGCCAACATCAGGGGGTGGTCATTAAGGTCATTGGTCATTAAGGTCATTAAGCTTTCCGCTTCCGGCAACACATTATAAAAGGCCCTACATTCACATGCAAGGCCTTTAATCTTTAATCTATCTTAAATAACGTAAGTTCTACATTCACATGCAAAACCTGCAAATTTACGGAATGGGGGGAAAAAATATAAGGGCTCCCCCATAAAATCAACATTTTTATTTTTCTTTAATCTCAATATCTTCCTTCACATGATTACGTATCTTGGTAAGGAAGAGTTTCATACGCTTCGCATCCTTGTGGTCGATGATGTCGATGAGCTCAGCAAGCTCCTCTCTGATCTGTGCCACCTGACCCGATGTGTATGGGTTGAAGAGGATTTCCTGCAGCAGGTAATCATCTTCGTTGAGCACGCCCTTGGCTATCTGCATGTGGCGCTTGAAGGTGGTGCCCGGAGCATCCTGGTGCTTCATCACTGCCGCAAAGGCAAAGGTGCTCACGAAAGGAATACTCAGCGAGTAAGCCACCGTCTGGTCGTGCTCATCAAATGTATACTCATGCAGACTCAACCCCAACTTCTGGTAGAGGTCCTTGAAGAATATCTTGCCCATGTAGTCACCCTCCTTGATGATGACTGCATTCTCCTCTGAAAGCTGGTTCAGATTGGCAAAGGTTGGGCCGAACATAGGGTGCGTGCTCACGAAGCGGAAACCGCTCTTCTCGTAAAACTCCTGCAGTCCGGTCTTTACCGAAGCTATGTCGCTGATGATGCAGTCGTGAGAGAGATGTGGCAACACCTCTTCGAAGGCTGGCAGCGTATATTTTACCGTCACCGCATTGATAACCAGTTCGGGACGGAACATCTCTATCTCTTCCATCTTGGTGAAGCGGTAACAGTTGTAGGTGAAGCGCAGTCGCTTGGCATCCTTCTCGTAAACCGCCACCTCGTGGTCGAAACTGAGCAGGTCGATGAAGAAACTTCCCATCTTACCTGCTCCCATAATTAATATTCTCATATTTTTCAAGTGAAGAGTGAAGAGTGAAGAACGAAGAATTCTCTTGTCTAAAGAACAAAGAACCCATAAAAGCATTTGGATTCTTCACTCTTCGTTCTTCACTCTTCACTTAATTTACTTCTGGTTCAGGATTTCCAACTGCTGGCGAACACTCTCCTCATGGATGTGCTCGAAAATCTGAGCGGCAAACTCAGGGCTCATGCCGCAGAGGGCAGCCTGGGCACCACGCTTGTCGAGAATCTCGTTGTAACGGCTGGTCTGAACGATGGTCATGTTGTGCTCCTTCTTGTAGGTACCAATCTCGCGGCAAATGCGCATACGCTTAGCCAGGAGATCCATCAGCTGGTTGTCGCACTCGTCAATCTGACCGCGCAGCTGGTGCAGACCCTCTGTAGAATAATGCTCATCGCGCACTACGAGGAGGCTGAGGATGTAATCCAGCACATCTGGGGTAACCTGCTGCTTGGCATCGCTCCATGCTTCGTCTGGGCTGCAGTGGCTCTCAACGATGAGTCCGTCGAAACCTAAGTCCATTGCCTGCTGGCAGAGAGGGGCGATGAGGTCGCGGCGGCCGCCGATGTGGCTAGGGTCGCAGATGATTGGCAACTGTGGTATGCGGCGGTGCAACTCAATAGGAATCTGCCACATAGGGAGGTTGCGGTAAATCTTCTTGTCGAAGCTGGAGAATCCGCGGTGGATGGCACCGAGCTTCTTGATGCCTGCCTGGTTGATGCGCTGCAGGGCACCAATCCAGAGCTCGAGGTCTGGGTTTACCGGGTTCTTAACGAGCACAGGCACGTCTACGCCCTGAAGACTGTCGGCAAGTGCCTGCATGGCGAATGGGTTGGCAGATGTACGTGCGCCTACCCACAGAATGTCGATTCCATATTTCAGTGCGAGCTCTACATGCTCTGGGGTAGCCACCTCAGTAGCTGTCAGCATGCCTGTTTCTTCCTTCACCTGCTTCATCCAAGGCAGGGCCTTCTCGCCGTTACCCTCGAAGCCTCCCGGTTTGGTGCGTGGCTTCCACACACCTGCGCGGAACATGTGGCAACCTTTGGCAGCCAACTGCTTAGCGGTAGTCATCACTTGCTCTTCTGTCTCTGCCGAGCAAGGGCCGGCAATGATGCAAGGGCGTTCCTGATCACTAGGAAAATTCAATGGTTCTAATTCTAATTCCATAGTCGTATATTTTTAATTTTTTACTTTTTACTTTTTTACCTTTAAGATTAAAGCCCGGGGGACCAGCGATGGAATCGCTGGGAACGGGGGCGGAAAGGGGAAAGGCTCTTTTTACCCTTTTACCTTTTTGCCTTTCAAAGGGGTTAAGGCTCTTTTTACCTTTTTACCCTTTTACCTTTTTACCTTTCAAAAACCTTCTTGATCCTCTCCAGGGCCTCTTTCATTTTCTCATCCTTGGCACAGAGGCTGATACGGATGTAACGCTTGCCGTTGGTTCCGAAGATGAAGCCTGGGGTGATGAAGACGCGAGCCTCATGCAGAATCTTCTCTGTCAGGTCTTCTACATCGGCATATTTCTCAGGTATCTTGCCCCAAAGGAACATACCCACCTGGTTAGGGTCAAACTGGCAGTCGAGCACCTTCATAATCTCCTCGGCAATGTCGCGGCGGCGGCGGTAGTTCTGGATGTTGTTCTCGCGGTGCCATTCATCCGTGTTGTTCAGCATCGCCTCGGCTGCAGCCAGCTGTATGCCTCGGAAGCTTCCGTTGTCGATGTTGCTCTTCACCTTCAGAATCCATGAGATGAAGGTCTTGTTGCTCGAAATCATCGCCACACGCCAGCCCGGCATGTTGTGGCTCTTGCTCAGAGAATTGAACTCGATGCAGCAGTCCTTGGCTCCCGGCACCTGCATGATGCTCATAGGATGCTCGTTGAGGATGAGCGAATATGGGTTGTCGTTTACCACTACGATGTTGTGCTTCTGGGCGAATGCCACCAGCTTTTCGTAGGTTTCGCGCTTTGCCACACCGCCTGTCGGCATGTTAGGATAGTTGGTCCACATCAGTTTTACGTGGCTCAGGTCCATCTTCTCCAGCGCATCGAAATCGGGCTGCCATCCGTTGTCCTCTCTCAAATCGTAGTAGGTAATCTTGGTACCCAGAATCTTGTTGATGGCGGTGTAGGTAGGGTATCCCGGGTTCGGGATGAGCACCTCGTCGCCAGGGTTGCAGAAGGCGAGCGTTACGTGCAGGATGCCCTCCTTGCTACCTATGAGGGGCTGGATTTCGGTAGCCCAGTCGAGGTCTACATCATACCAGCGCTTGTAGAAACCAGCCATTGCTTTGCGCAACTCTGGTATGCCCACCGTAGGCTGATATCCGTGTGCGTTTGGATTGTTGGCTACCTCGCAGAGCTTATCAATGGTCTGCTTAGAAGGCGGCATGTCTGGACTTCCGATGGCCAGACTGATGATGTCTTTGCCCTCGGCATTAAGCTTAGCCACTTCCTTCAGCTTGCGGCTGAAGTAGTATTCCTGTATTTCCGTTACTCTATTGGCTGGTTGTATCATAATTTTCAATGAATAATTTATAATTAATAATGTATAAATGGGCTTTCACCCTCCGAACTGGCGAATTCTTCACTCTTCGTTCTTCACTCTTCACTTTCCTCATATTCTCCCAACACCTTTATCTTCTTCACGAGCGGCGTAATGGCGTCGATGCTCTGGCGGTATCGGGTGAGGTTGTCGAAGGTGAGGTCTACGTAGAAGAGGTATTCCCATTCATGCCCGATGTTTGGCAGCGACTGGATCTTGGTGAGATTGATGTCGTAGAAACTCAGGATGGTGAGCACCTTGGAGAGCGATCCCTTGTCGTGAGGCAGACTGAAGACGATGCTCGCCTTGTTGGCCTTTTCGATGGGACGGAGCAGGGCTGCCTTCTGCGGATTGCAGACCACGAGAAACCGGGTGTAGTTGTGCGGATTGTCGTGGATGCCTTCCTTCAGCACCTTCATGCCGTACATGTGGGCGGCGTAAGAAGAGCAGATGGCTGCCCATCCCCTCACCTTGTGCTGGGCGATGTAGGCTGCCGAGCCTGCGGTATCTTCTGCCTCCACCGCCTTGAGGTCGGGATGGTTGGCCAGGAACTTGCCGCACTGCATGAGGGCTACCGGATGGGAGTGAACCTCCTGCAGGGTGCTCCAGTCGTCTTCTGGCAGACAGCAGATGCTGTGCTCTATGTGGAGCTTGTGCTCTCCTACCACGGTGGTTCCGCTCTGCCGGAGCAGTTCGTAATTGTGGAGCAGGCTGCCGGCAATGGTGTTTTCAATGGCGCAGATGCCTACCACGGTAGGGTCGCGCTTGATGTTTTCAAACACCTCTTCGAAGGTAGCACAACAGATAATTTCTATCTGTTCGCCCTCGAAATACTGGTGGGCGGTAATGTCGTGGAAAGATCCCAACTCTCCTTGAATTGCTATTCTCTTCATGTTTCTTTTATCTTGTATAATGTTACGAAAAACGGTCCTACTCAATAAGAGCGGGACCGTTTCGATGATTTCAAGAATCTAATATCCTAAGTTGAAATTTACACGCAACTTCCCGCTTTACAATTATTTGCAAAGTAAAAGTAATAGCTAAAAAAGAATGCGTTAAACTTCTTCATTGTCTTTACATTTTATATGTTACTCACTTTTGTTCTTTCCGAGCCCTTTCTCCTTTTTATATAAGGAGCTTGTCTGTGCTCAGATTCCCGAGTCCTTTCCTACACCTCTTTTATATAAGGAGCAGGGAGTGCTCAGATTCCCGAGTCTCGACTTGCTAAAATCTCAACTCGTTTGCAAAAGTAACATTTTTCTTTGATACTACCAAACAATTTGATATTTTTTTCTTGATTTTCCTTATATTTTATGCTAAAAAACATATTTTCGCCCGTTTTTTATCATCAGAATGCGGGAAAATGCAGAAAAATGTACTCAAGAGCCAGGCGCTAGGGAGAGACGCAAACGCCGGAATCCGTGAGGCAAGCCCCTTCCTTTATCTGCAATGTTCTCTGCCTTCAGCCTTGAATTCTCCTGTCAGCTCCCCTACTTTCTCCGGGTTCAGCTCCAGGTAGCGCTTCATGTCCTTTCCGGCACCATCCTTGTCGCCCATCTGCATCAGCAGATTGCCGCGCTTCAGGAGGTTCTCGCTCAGAGAGGCTTTTACAGACGAGTGTTCCGCAGAATCCTTCTGTTCTGCCAATTCTTTCTCCTGCTCTACAATCTGCTGCGTCAGCGTAGCAAGCAACAGAACAGGGTTTATCTGATTCAAATCCATAACCTTATTATTATTACTTGATGGCCCCGATAATCTCAGTCACACTCTTGCATCCGTGAGCATCAAGCCACTCGTTGATTCCATCCTTCACCTTCTTCGTAACCGCAGGATCAATGAAGTTGGCTGTACCAATCTCAATGGCCGTAGCACCGCACATCAGGAACTCAATGGCGTCCTTGGCAGAAGAAATGCCGCCCAGACCAACAACCGGAATGTTTACGGCATGAGCCACATTCCAAACCATGCGCAGAGCAACAGGCTTAACGCAAGGACCGCTCAAACCACCCGTACGGATGCTCAAGAGAGGCTGGCGCTTCTCAATATCCACCGCCATACCCATCAGCGTGTTGATGAGCGAAACGGAATCGGCACCCTCAGCCTCCACAGCACGGGCGATGTCGGCAATGCTGGTAACATTAGGCGAAAGCTTCACGATGAGGGTCTTCTTATAAACCTTTCTCACCGCCTTCACCACGCTGGCTGCACCCTCGCAGGTTACACCGAAGGCCATGCCGCCATCCTTCACGTTAGGACAGGAGATGTTCAGCTCTATGGCCGGAATCTTATCCAGCTCGTTGATGCGCGCAGCACACTCGGCATAACTCTCAGGCGAATGTCCGCTCACGTTGACAATCATATTGGTATCAATGTCCTTGATTTGAGGATAAATGTGAGAGCAGAAATACTCCACACCCTTGTTCTGCAAACCTACGCAGTTGAGCATGCCCTGAGGCGTTTCAGCCATGCGCGGATAGTCGTTTCCCTCGCGCGGCTCCAGGGTAGTGCCCTTCACGATAATACCGCCAATCTCCTCCAGAGGAACGAAATCGGCAAATTCTAATCCGTAGCCGAAAGTACCCGATGCAGTCATCACAGGGTTCTTCAACTTCAAATCCTTTATCTTTACACTTAAATCAGCCATAATCTTCTGTTTTACTTAAAAATGTTTTTACAAACAAAGACAAGAGAATTCTTCGTTCTTCACTTTTCGTTCTTCATTTCCAAACGAATTCTTCACTCTTCGTTCTTCACTCTTCACTTCCAAACGAATTCTTCACTCTTCGTTCTTCACTCTTCACTTAATTAGATTTCCCAAGTAAGTTTCTTGATGTTGATGACAGGTCCATCCTTGCAGACGCACTGGTTACCCTCGGTAGTTTTCTCTACGCAGCAGAGGCAGGCACCCACGCCGCACGCCATCTTGTTCTCGAGAGAAACCTCACACTCCACGCCAGCCTTCTTGGCAAAGCGAGCCACGCTCACCATCATCGGCTTAGGTCCGCAGGTAGAAATCATGTCAAACTTCTCATTCTCCAAAACAGAGTGGTTGGTAACGAAACCTACCTCGCCAGCCGAACCATCCTCGGTAGTGATGCATACCTTACCAATCTTGGCAAACTCATCCAGTTCGAGCAGATCTGTAGCCTTGCGTGCACCCAGCAGGAAGGTAACTTCAGCCCCGAAATCCTTGATGAGTTTTCCGAAATAGAGGAGCGGAGCCACACCTACGCCACCACCTACGAGCAGATATCTCTGGCTCTTCTCGGTAGGCATGGTGAAACCGTTGCCGAGAGGCAGCATGCAGTTGAGCACGTCGCCCTCCTTGAGCTGTCCGAGCTGACGGGTACCGTCGCCCACCATTGCTACGAGCAACCAGAGCTGATTATTTTCACGATCCACGAAATTGATGGAGATAGGACGGCGAAGCATGGTAGTAGGCGAATGGTCTACTCTTACTTCAACGAATTGGCCAGGCAAGATTTCAGGCAAAGGTTTCTCATCGGTAAGCTTAATCAAAACGTGCTTATCGCTAAGCGCCTCTACAGAAACCACCTTCAGGTCGAGAACATATTTTTTCATCTTATTGCTAATTTTTAATATGCTTATTATATAATGTACGTATATTATAAAATAGGTACGCGTAGCTTCCGCTTACGCCCACCTACGTTTCTACGATGCAAAGGTACATCAAAAATCCGAATTGACGAAAAGAAAAGAGATATTTTTTCTCTTACCCCCTCCCGGTTATTTCTTAGGAACGAAGGTTTCCCAGGTCTGATCATCGTAGAAAATACGGATTTCGGTGATCTTTCTCTGCGGTTTGTCTACATATTTTACCGCCGCTTGGGCGATATTTTTAGGTGTACGATTTACACCTTGCATTTGAGGCTGGTCAAAGAGCGAAGGAGAAGTAGGGGAGGCTGCTGCTCCTTCGGCTCCAAAATCGAGCATAGGCTCGGCAGAGGCGGCACCAGAAGGCTGACTGCCCGACTTCATCCCCTCAGCACCATCGGCTACTCCCTGCATAATGCCCTGATGCATATCAGCAGCTCCCTCTTCGCTGCCACCCTGGGAAGCCTGGTTCTGATACATAGGAGGAGTACCGTAGAGTACCCAATAAACGTTTACCTGAGGAAAACTTTTATGGATGCCATCCACAATGCTGAGCGATGGATTGGTCTTCCCGTTGAAAATATTGCTCAGCGTAGCGGTCGAGATTCCGATCATCTGAGCGAAGTTTTGCTGAGTGAGGTGCTGGTCCTCCATCAGCTGTCTGATTCTATCTTTCATGCTCTAAAAATTTTAGCGTTCATTTTTCTACTGATACGATGTTTTATTTCCGAACAGGCCACTTTTGGGCCCTTTTTCGGTTGATTTTACAAAGATAAAGCAAAAATTTAGAATAACCAAACATTTCTGAATAAATTTAGATTTTTAAACTTTAGGTTTCTATTTATAAATTTAAATTTCACTCACCCTAGTGCTCAGTTTTTATGTTTAGTTTTATAAATCTAAACTTGTAAATCAAAATATATTACGAACCTTTTCTTTATAAATTTAGGCTAAACCACTGGTTATTCATACCATAAACCGCCTAAATATAGGCTTATAGAGCGGTTTATGCAACATTTACCCCACGACTATACAAAAACCTATGGTTTATAAAACAACTAAAATACATAACTAACTGAGTTTCCGTTACTTACAAATCCAAATACAGCATGAATATTTATTCATTCATAACCATAAACGCCCTATTTTACCTTTATTTTTATAAATATAAAACATAAATTTATGCATTTAGTTTTCTTGTATTTATGTTTATAAATCAAAACCACCCGTTCTGATTTATGAATTTAAAAATATAAACTTAGGAAATATAAATCTTAACAAATGCAAACGACTGATTTCAGACTACAGGAAATGGCAAATTTTTCCATTTCTAGCGTTTTCAAGCCCATCGGCAAGGAAACGGACAAATTCGCGAGTAATGAAGAGGGTTAATTTAGCTAAGTTACTGATAACCAATAAAGTTAAGTCCATTTTCATGCAAAACCGGAAAATGGGCATCTAGCTCAAAAAATCGCTTAAATCCCCCATTTTTGCCCAAAAATCGCCCAAAATGAGCCCAGGTAAGTGCCCCAAAAAGAGCCGAAAATCACCTATTTTGGGCAAATTTATAATGCTAAACGCTAGTTGGCTGCTTTCTGGAAACAGGCGGCAAAGAAGGCCGAAAACGGAAACGAGCTCCTGCCAAGAGAAAACTCTCAGCAGGAGCTCGCCTACTCTCCCCCACTTCGCTCTTCAGCATCAGTGAAGGATAAAAAAGATGAGTTCTTTCATCAGTTCACCCACCGGAGTGGATGGATTATCCAGTCCCTTTATCTTCGCATCTACCTCCTTGAACTTCTCAATAATCGCCATCACTTTCACACCCGTATAGTTCCTCATTCCTGTAATATATTCGCGCGCCGCCCAAGCTGAGCGCAAATCCAGGAATTTTGCGAGCTCATTTTCGTTCTGCCTGTTGGGTGCATAATAAGCAATCATCAGGTTTTGGAAATAAGTAAAGAGCATCGGGAGAAGCGTGAAGAGAGAACCGCTCTTTGGATTGTTGTCAAAATAATTTATTATCTGATTTGCCTTGAACACATCGCGGCTGATGATGGCACTTCTCAGCTCGAAGGCATTGAAGTCTTTGCTCACCCCTATTTCTCGCTCCACAATCTCCGGAGTAACACGCCGGTCGTTCTCAGGAAGAGAAATGAGCAGCTTGTCGAGCTCGGAAGTGAGTCGGTGCAAATCTGCTCCCACATGATCAGCCACCATCTGGGTAGCCTTGGGTTCTATGGTTGCCTTGCGGGTCTTGAGATATGTCTCGATGAAGCCCGGCAGATTTCGGTCGTAGAGCTTCTTGCTCTCAAAAACCACACCCGCCTTGGCAGCGAGGGCAGAAAACTTTTTACGGCTGTCGAGCTTGCCGTTTTTATAACAGAAAACAAGGATGGTTGTTTTTACCGGATTTTCGAGGTACTTCTCGAGCGCTTCCAAATTCCGCAAATTCTGAGCCTCTTTCACAACCACCACTCTATACTCCGACATCATCGGGTAGCCCTTGCACAAATCTGCCACCTGCGCACCCGTAACATCTGCTCCGAAAACCACCGTCTGGTTGAAGTCACGCTCCTCAGGCTGGAGCACATTTTCAGAAATGTAGTCGCAGATCTTATCTATATAAAATGGTTCCTCGCCCATCAGAACATAGACGGGCGAATACTTTCGAGCCTTCAGATCTTTCATGATAGACTCGTAACTTATTGCACTTTTCTTTTCTACCATTGGATTATTTTTTGTAACTTTGCACCCAGCAAACTCGGGGATGCGGGCAAGCATTTGCTCCGCCTCCAGGTTCGCAGTTTTCTGAGGTGCAGTTTTCTGCTGCACTTCGACTGCAAAGTTACAAAAAATAAATTGAACTGCCTATATAAAATAGGTAGTTTTTGAAAAAGAGATATGGTTAAAAGACCAAAAGAAACCCTATCATAAGACGGGGGAAAGAAACATCATCATATATATAATAAGGTATAGAAAAAATGATTCGCTTAAATTTGCCATCTTTCGACATCAAGATTTCGGGCTCAAAACAGCATCCCAAGATACTGGATGTGCTGCGCCGGAAGTTCATCACGCTCACTCCCGAAGAGTGGGTGCGCCAGCATTTCGTTCATTTTCTCATCGAGCACAAGGGGTATCCTGCCTCGCTGCTCGCCAACGAAATCCAGCTGAAATGTGGCGACAAGGTGCTGCGCGCCGACAGTGTGCTCTACTCCCGTGAGTTGCAGCCCCGCATGATTATCGAGTACAAAGCCCCTCACATCCCCATCACGCAGAAAGTGTTCGACCAGATTTCGGTCTACAATCTTCTGCTCCATGTCGACTTTCTGGTGGTGAGCAACGGACTGGAGCATTACATCTGCAAGATGGATTATGAAAGTAAAAAATATGTATTTTTAGAGACCATCCCCGATTATTCCGATTTATTGACATTATGAGCGCATCGGGGGCCAGTCCAGAAGTTTTAAAACAGAGCTTCCCCCAGCCTTCAAAATTTGCGAATTTCCGCCCAACCGGCCATCCGTTTTAGAATTCGCGAATTTTGGAGGCCTTTTTCTGCCTCCTTTTCCTCTCCCTTTTTTGAGCACTCCTTTTCCTCTCCCTTTTTGAGCGCTCCACTTCCTCTCCCTTTTTGAGCACTCCTTTCTCTCCCCATCCCCTTTCTCGCGTTATTTTTTAATAAAAAAACCCATTTTCATTTTGTATTCTCCTCCTTTTATACTATCTTTGCAACTAATATATATATATTAAGGTATAGACTGCCTAAAAGAACAGAAAGATATGGAGAATAAAAAGATAAAAATCGCCGTAGCCGGAACTGGATATGTAGGCCTGAGCATCGCTACCCTGCTGAGCCAGCATCATGAGGTGGTGGCAGTAGACGTGATACCCGAAAAGGTGGAGCTCATCAACTCGCGCCGCTCGCCTATCCAGGACGAATACATAGAGAAATATCTGGCTGAAAAGGAACTCAACCTCAAAGCCACAACCGATGGAGAAGAAGCCTATAAGGATGCCGACTTCGTAGTGATTGCCACACCAACCAACTACGATCCGGTGAAAAACTACTTCGACACCTCGCACGTAGAAGAAGTCATCCGCCTGGTGATGCAGGTGAATCCCGATGCCATCATGGTCATCAAGAGCACCATCCCGGTAGGCTACACCGAAAGCATCCGCCAGAAAACGGGCAGCAAGAACATTATCTTCGCTCCCGAATTCCTGCGCGAGAGCAAGGCACTCTACGACAACCTCTACCCAAGCCGCATCATCGTGGGCAGACCGAACGGTGACGAGCGACTGGAGCAGGCAGCCCGCACCTTTGCAGAACTGCTGAAAGAGGGAGCCATCAAGCAAGACATAGAAACCCTGTTCATGGGACTTACCGAGGCAGAAGCCGTGAAACTCTTCGCCAACACCTACCTCGCCCTGCGCGTGAGCTACTTCAACGAGCTGGATACCTACGCCGAAATGAAGGGCCTCGACACCAAGGCGATTATCGACGGAGTGGGTCTGGACCCTCGCATCGGCACATTCTACAACAACCCTTCCTTCGGATACGGCGGCTACTGTCTGCCGAAAGATACCAAGCAGCTGCTCGCCAACTACGCCGATGTGCCTGAGAACCTGATTCAAGCCATCGTAGAGAGCAACCGCACCCGCAAGGATTTCATCGCCGACCGCGTGCTGAACATGGCTGGCTACTACGATTATGCCAACCAGAACAACTTCAGCGAGGAGGAAGAGAAGCCTTGCACCATCGGCGTGTACCGCCTCACGATGAAGAGCAACAGCGACAACTTCCGCCAGAGCAGCATACAGGGTGTGATGAAGCGCATCAAGGCAAAGGGCGCGCAGGTCATCATCTACGAGCCTACGCTGAAAGACGGAACCACCTTCTTCGGAAGCCGCATCGTAAACAACCTGGATGCCTTCAAGCAGCAGAGCCAGGCCATCATCGCCAACCGGTATGACAAATGTCTGGATGATGTGGAAGAGAAGGTTTACACCCGCGATATTTTCAGAAGAGACTGATTTGAATTAATAGTTAACAGTTGAAAGCTGAAGACGGAAAATAGGAAACAATAATATTTATAATAAAGAGAAAAATAAGAAATGGCAAAATTAGTAATCAATTCCTACGAGGAATTTGCATCTCACCTCGGTGAGAAGTTAGGAGAATCAGACTGGTTGCAGATTGACCAGGACCGTATCAACAAGTTCGCAGATGCTACACTCGACCCACAGTGGATTCACGTAGACGTAGAGCGCGCCAAGGTAGAGAGCCCTTACCACAGCACCATCGCTCACGGTTACCTCACCCTCTCTGTACTCCCATACCTCTGGCAGCAGATTATCGAGGTAAACAACCTCAAGATGCTCGTAAACTACGGCATGGACAAGATGAAGTTCGGCCAGCCAGTCATCACCGGTTCACGCGTGCGCCTGGTAGCCACTCTCCACGACATCCAGAACATCCGTGGCATCTGCAAGACCAGCATCAAGTTTGACATCGAAATAGAAGGTCAGCGCAAGCCAGCCCTCTCAGGCATCGCTTCTTTCCTCTACTATTTCAACAACTAAAAGATGGCAGCAGGTAAATGGATAGGTGGTGTGCTCGGCTTCATCACAGCCGGTCCGCTGGGAGCCCTGGCAGGTTATGCCCTCGGTTCGCTCTTTGATCACGGACTGAATGCGGTAAACCGCGACGGCGACCACCATTACAACAACGCCTACGATGCCTACAGCGGCCGCCAGAGCTACGGCAACCAGCAGAGCTATGAGGGAGAGCGAAACTCCTTCATGTTCTCGCTGCTGGTGCTCAGTTCCTACATCATCAATGCAGATGGCAAGATTATGCATTCTGAGATGGAGCTGGTGCGCCGCTTCCTGCGTCAGAATTTCGGCGAGGCAGCCAGGCAGCAGGGTGAGGAAATCCTCCTCAAGCTCTTCGAACAGCAGAAGCAGATGGGCATGCAGCAGTACCGTTCGGTGATACAGGACAGCTGCCACCAGATACGTGCCAACATGATGTATGAGCAGCGCCTGCAGTTGCTCGATTTCCTCGTCATGATAGCCAAGGCCGATGGAGTTGTGAATCCTCAGGAGGTTCAGGCGCTCAAGGAGATGGCCATCCACATGGGTCTTTCTGCCGAGGATGTAGACCAGATGCTGAACCTGGAGAGCGGGGCTTCTTCAGCCAGCAGTCTGGATGATGCCTACCGTGTTCTGGGCATCAGTCCTGACGCCTCAAACGATGAGGTGAAGGCCGCTTACCGCAAGATGGCGCTCAAGCATCATCCTGACAAGGTAGCAGCGCTGGGCGAAGATGTGCGCCGTGCAGCCGAGAAGAAATTCCAGGAAATCAACGACGCCAAAGACCGCATCTACAAGGCACGAGGACTCTAGAAAAAAGACAGATTTCTCATCTGCCTGAAACGAAAAAAAATAAAGGCTCGCCAAGCAATTTTGGCGAGCCTTCATTGTATCTTTTAATCCTCATCCTCAGTCTTTCTTCTGCGGATAGAGCGCTTGCGCTTTGGCTTCTCATCAGTCTTAGGAGCCTCAATCTTAACACCAGCCAATTCTGGGTCGATGAGGATACGGCCACAATACTCACAAGGGATAATCTTCTTGTGCATCTTGATGTCGAGCTGGCGCTGAGGTGGAATCTTGTTGAAGCAACCGCCACATGCATCACGCTGCACGTAAACGATACCCAAACCGTTGCGGGCACCATTACGGATGCGCTTGAAGCTCTGGAGCAAACGTGGCTCAATCTTCTTCTCGAGCTCGAATGCCTTCTCCTTCAAATTCTCCTCCTCCTCACGGGTCTCAGCCATGATAGACTCAAGCTCAGAACGCTTCATTACCAAACCCTTCTCACGGTCAGCCTTCTGGTCCTCAGCCTTGTGAAGGTCGTACAGACGCTCGTTAATCATCTGCTGAGCCTCACGGATCTTCTTGCTGCAAAGCTCGATTTCCAGCTCCTGGAACTCGATTTCCTTGCTCAAAGTATCATACTCGCGGTTGTTGCTTACCATTTCGAGCTGCTTCTTGTAACGCTCTACGCTAGCCTGAGCATCCTCAATCTCGTGCTGCTTCTGATTAATGGCGCGGTCAAACTGCTCAATATCGGTCTGGATTTTCTCGATACGGGTGGTGAGACCAGCAATATCGTCTTCCAAATCCTGAACTTCGAGAGGCAACTCACCTCTCAACGCACGCTTTTCATCAATTGCAGACAAGGTGGTCTGAAGCTGATAGAGAGCCTTCAATTTCTCTTCCACTGTCAAATCTGTAGGATCTTTCTTTGCCATAATTCCTTATTTAAATGTTAAATGTTTAATGTTAAATGTAAAATTGGGCTTGCGCCCTTCCAACCATCTTATAAACTGAAGTTATAAATACAATATCGGATTCGTATTTATCTCCGAGATGCAGCATTTGGCATCAGGGAAATTCTCCAGGATGATGCTGCGGAAGATTTCGCCCGTAAACTGCTCACTCTGATAGTGGCCGATGACGCAGATCTGAATCTCCTGCTCGTGGCCGAAATACTCGTGGTAGCTCATCTCGCCCGTGATGAAGGCATCGGCACCCGCCTTGATGGCTGCGTCGAGCAGAAAAGCACCTGCTCCGCCGCAGAGCGCCACCTTCCTGATAGAACGGCGAAGGAACTGGTTGCATTGCACGCACTCTACGCCAAACCGCTCCTTGAGCATCAGCACCAGGTCGTCGGCAGCCATATCCTCAGCCACCTCTCCGATGACGCCCTCGCCACCTTTCACGCCGTCCACTTCCTTCTCGCCAGCAAAGAACTGCACGTTTTCCAGTCCCATTTTCTCGGCAATCTTGAAGTTCACGCCGCCCGCAGCCGCATCCATGTTGGTATGCATTGCCACGATGGTAATATCATTCTTAATCGCCTTGCGCACGGTACGCTGCACGTAGTTCTCGTCCGAGATTCTCGCCAGTTTGCGGAATATCAGCGGATGATGGCTCACGATGAGGTTACAGCCCTTCTGGATGGCCTCGTCAACCACAGCTTCAGTAACGTCAAGACACAACAATGCCCCTGACATTTCTACCGCCTCTGTCAATCCAACTTGCAAGCCGGCATTATCATATCCTTCCTGCAAGGGCAGAGGCGCGTAATGTTCAAGGGCATCAACTACCTGTTTAATTTTCACGCTCCTATTCAATATTTTATTTTTTAGACTGCAAAGTTACTCATTTTTCCCCGATTTTATCTCCATACAGCCCTCCGTTTAAACTTTTTTAATATAAAGTTTCGCTTTTGCGCAAAATATTTCATAAAAACAGCCGATAGTTGTAGATTTTTTATTAATTTTGCAAGCATACTTCATAAAAGCAGAACGGAGCCCGCCCCCAAGGAAAGGTTCCCGATGAAGAACAGAGTATAATAAATTGGTATAGAACATCATATAATAAAAATGGTATAGCTTATGCATCAATCTACATTACCTTGCGATTTCGCACTCCCTGCCGAATGGGAGCCACAGAGCGCCATCATGCTCACATGGCCACATGCCGGCACCGACTGGAAGCCGTATCTGCCTGAAATTACAGATACTTATCTCGAACTGGCAGATATCATCACACGCTACGAGCAGCTGCTTGTGGCTACACCCGATGTGCCCGCCACCCAATACCAGCTCAAGAAAAAGCTCTCTGCCGAGCAGATGAGCCGCGTGCTGCTCTACGAGGTGGAAAGTAATGATACCTGGGTGCGCGACCACGGACCCCTCACCATGGTGCTGCGCAGAAAGCAGAACACCTGGATGGTGCCTTACCGCATACTCGACTTCAAGTTCAACGGATGGGGCGAAAAGTTCAGATGGGAGAAGGACAATGCCATCACCCTGAAACTATACTATCAGGCAGCCTTCAATGCCGATATTGAGAACCACCAGGGCTTCGTGCTCGAAGGAGGAAGCATCGAGAGCGACGGAAAGGGTACGCTCTTCACTACCTCACAGTGCCTGCTGGCGCCTCACCGCAACCAGCCGCTCGACCACGACAGCATCGACCATCTGCTGCAGACTTTCTTCCAGCTCAAGAGAGTCGTCTGGCTGGATCACGGCAATCTGATTGGCGATGATACCGACGGCCACATCGACACCATCGTGAGAGTGGCTCCGCACGACACCTTATTATATGTAGGCTGCGACAATCCGGAAGATGAGCAGTATGAGGACTTCCAGGCGCTGGAAAAGCAGCTCAAGAGCCTCTTTACCTGGGAGGGATATCCATACCGCCTGCTCAAACTGCCGATGCCCGACCCAATCTATGATGAGGGCAACTGCCTCACCACCAACCCTGAGAGCGAGGGAGACCGGCTGCCAGCCACCTACGCCAACTTCCTGATACTCAACAAGGCGGTGATTTATCCAACCTATAATCAGCCGGAAAAGGACGAGGAGGCACGCAAGCAGATTCAGCTCGCCTTCCCCGACCGCGAAATCATCGGCGTAGATTCGCAGACCATCATCCGCCAGCATGGCAGCATCCACTGCATCACCATGCAGCTTCCTGAAGGAGCCCTCAGAGACTCAACATCAACATTTAACATTTAACATTCAACATTAAAAATTAAATATGAAAGTCGGTTTATTACAACTTCATAACACGGCAGATATCGCCAACAACAAGCAGCGCCTGGCAGAAGGCATCATCGACCTCGCCCATCGCGGCGCAGAGCTCATCGTGCTTCAGGAGCTTCATAACTCCCTCTATTTCTGTCAGGTAGAGGATATTGACCTCTTCGACCTCGCAGAGCCTATTCCGGGCCCTTCAACCGATTTCTACGGCAAGCTTGCCAAGGATCTCGGCGTCGTCATCGTCACCTCCCTCTTCGAGCGCCGCGCTCCGGGCCTCTACCACAATACGGCGGTAGTGATGGAGAAGGATGGAAGCATAGCCGGAAAATACCGCAAGATGCACATCCCCGACGATCCTGCCTACTACGAGAAGTTCTATTTCACACCGGGCGACCTCGGTTTCCACCCTATCCAGACTTCCGTAGGCAAGCTCGGTGTGCTGGTTTGCTGGGACCAGTGGTATCCCGAAGCAGCCCGTCTGATGGCGCTGCAGGGAGCCGAAATGCTCATCTATCCTACCGCCATCGGCTACGCTACCTATGATACCGAGGAGGAGCAGCAGCGCCAGCGCGAGGCGTGGACTACCGTGATGCGAGGCCATGCCGTAGCCAACGGATTGCCGGTCATCGCCGTAAACCGAGTAGGTTTCGAGCCTGATCCTAGCGGTCAGACCGAGGGCATCCAGTTCTGGGGCAGCAGTTTCGTAGCCGGTCCTCAGGGCGAGCTCCACTACCGTGCCAGCGATCAGGAAGAAGAGAGCCTGGTGGTAGATATCGACCTGAAGCACAGCGAGAATGTGCGCCGCTGGTGGCCATTCCTCCGCGACCGCCGCATCGAGAACTACGGCGACATCACCAAGCGATTTATCGATTAAACCATTTTTGCCGGAAATTCCGAGAGAATATCGGGATTCCGGCATACATATATATAAGGTATAGATTTTCAGGATAAATGAAGAATTTGGAAGTGATGGTGATACTTTTCATCATCGTGATTTTAGGTTACGCCGCCTGCAAGTTGGGATATATGGGCGACAAGTTTGACAAGAAGTTATCCAGCATGGTGGTAGATATCACCTGTCCTCTGCTGGTGCTCTCGTCAGTAATGGGCGATGAGCTGCCCGACCGCACGCTCATTCTCCCCCTTCTGGGCGTAGGTTTCCTTACCTACATCCTTTTGCTGGTATTCGGTTTCTGGGTGCCGCGTCTCATCACTCGCAATCATGACGACCAGGGCATGATAGGTTTTGCGCTGATGTTCGCCAACGTAGGTTTCATCGGCTACCCTATCGTTTCGAGCATATTCGGTCCGAAAGCCATTTTTTATGCAGCCTTGCTCAACATGCCGAACACCTTTTTTATTTTTACGGCAGGTGTCATGCTCATCAAGGGCGAGTACAGCATCAAGCAGTTCAATCCTAAGGTGCTGTTTTCTCCGGCTCTTCTGGGTGCCTTCGTTGCCGCCATTCTGGTAGCCTTCGGGGTACATACGCCTGATATCATTGCGCGTCCGGTAACGATGGTGGGCAATGTCACGGTTCCTGCAGCCCTGATGATTATCGGTTCCTCGATGGCTAAGTTGCCGGTGAAGGAGATTATCGGCAGTCCTAAGGTATACCTCTCCTCGTTCTTGCGTCTTGCTGTAGTTCCTCTGAGCATTTATTTTCTGTTCAAGGTATGTGGTGTAAGCGATCAGGTCAACGACATCAATACGGTTGTCATTGCGATGCCAGTAGCGAGTTTCGGCACGATGTTTTGTCTGAAATACGGCCGCAATCCTTCGCTCATCACCGAGATGACGTTCATCACCACGGTTGGCAGCATCATCACCATCCCGCTCATCACCCTCCTCTTTTCGTAATGCAGGAAGGGTGAAACGCCTGGCGTACTTGCGTATCTTACTGCAAAAAAAATCCCCTGATGCCACAAAAGCACCAGGGGATTTTTTATATAGCAAGTCCGTTAGGCGTATCTCCCTACTTGCGAAAGTTCAGTCACTAATCACTAATCACTTAACACTCAACATTCAACATTCAACATTCAACATTCAACATTACCTAACGCTGATTTTCTTGCCATTCTTGATGTATACACCCTTCTTCATCGCCTCAGTTATGCGGCGGCCGTTCAGGTCATAAATCGCCTTATTGCCTGTTTCCTTATCCAATGTAACAGAATGGATGCCGGTAGGCTCCAGATCCTCTACCACATTATCAAAGTATTTAATCCAGTTCTTGGTGTATTGATAAGCCTCATACTTCGCCTTGCTGCCCGGATAGAGATGCAGCGTGCGGGTTACATCACCCTTATTGGCAAATACGCACCAGCTGATCCAGTAAGGAGCCTCCTTATGGCGAATATATACATTTGCCAAATCAAAGCAGGCATTGAATGTGTTGCGGCCGAATTCCTCTATCGTCTCAGGCAAATCAATCTCCTTCAGCTTGGTAGACATGAAGGCATTAAAACCTAATTCCTTGACACCAGCAGGCATCTTGAAATGCTCCAGATATTCATTGCCTTCAAATGCATACTTAGGAACCATATCAGCCTTGCTATCTTCATAAGCCACCACCTTGGCACCGCTCAGGTCAATGCTCTTGAAATAATGACTCGCCAGCTCATCAAAGTCGCGCTTGTCTATCTCGCCGTTCACCTTGATATTTCTGTATACAAAATAGTCAGGATTTTCGTTGACAAGTGTTTGCTTCAGCGTTCCAGCCTTCTCCAGGTTGATCACCAACTCCTTTTCCTGGTAGTTGCGATAAGTCTTAACCTCAAGGGTATAAGCCGGTTCAAGACCTCTGAAAGAATTTGGTCTCTCAGTACCCAATCTGATGTCATTAACCAGTTTACCATTCAATTCAACACAACAGTTCGCGATGCCAGCATCTAACGTCAGATAATAATAGTAATAGGCACCGATGACAGGTTTGCCATTATAGAAATTGGTGGAAGGATTATACATCGCTCCTGCTTGCTTAATCGTTGCACCTTCTCCCACTTTCGTTCTGACTTCGTATGTGCGAGGCTCATATCCGGTTGCCGGCAGACGCATTCTCTCAAAGGTTGGATCATACAGTTCTATATACTCTTCCGAGCCATCTTCCTTTGCCATAATAGCCAGATAGTCACCCGGTTCTGCATCTACAGTGCTCTCAATACTGAAAGAAAAAGAAAAATAATAATAACCAGGGGCTAAATCTTTTATTTTAAAAGGCCTGATTGTTACGATTTCTCGCATCTCGCCCTTCGCATTCATCAGAGCTGCAACAATCTCTCCGGTAAAGCTGTGGTCTCCCCTATTGCCGATTGGCACAGAAAAGATAGCACCTCTCTGCCCCTTCTTCACATCGGTGATATTCATATTCAGTTTCTTCAACCCACCTACGTTTGTCAGGAATCCCATGGTAGATACTTTCTCCGTACCATCAGATGGCTGCAGACCGATTACTGCCGTCTGTCCTATATTATATTTATCGCCCGTTGGCTTTCCTGCGCTTTCCGGATTCAGGGCTCCTATCTGGTAGAAGCCATTACAATAGCCGCCCCAGCCCCAGTTTACGCTGAAGCTTTCGTCCTTGTATCCGTCGATGATGAAGGAATGGCCGCCAGCCGAAGCATCGGAAGCAGAATAGAGAATCGGACGGTTGGCATCAATCTCGCCACGCAGTTTCGCATTCCATGCCTCAGCCTCCATATCATCTATTGACGCCAGATACGTAAGCTTGCTGTAGCCGAAATACGTCTGCAGGGCAGATATCATATTACCGATATACGCACCGCTTCCGTTCTTAGCATACTGCATCTCCACAGCCACACCGAGGTCTGCCATCAGTCTTGCCACGCCGTCGAAGGCAGCATCGTTTGTGCCGTCATATTTGGCAGGCATGCTTGCCCAATCATAATCGTGCTCGAAATTGGCAGTCAGGGTCTTGCCGTTCCAGGTATAGGAATGGCTTCCGGTACCCTTGGCAGGATATCCGTGGTGCTTCATCACGATGGCTCCAGCCGTTGCTACACAGCCTGTTACATAGTTGTTTGGCGTATACTTGTTGAAAGGAGCATACTGGTTCCATTCTGCGGTTTTGAGCAGTTTTTCGCCTGTAAAAGCGGTTCTCGTGGCAGTCTGGTTCGCTGCATAATTGTCGCCCAGTGCCGCAATCTGCCGTTCATAACTCTTCAGCAGGTCCTTCAGTCCGTCAGGCAGATTTTCGGCATCAAATGATCCCGTTGAGGTATAGCCCAAGACTGGCGTTACGGCATCATCTCCAGCGATAATGACGAATCCGCCTGCGTCGTTATTGAATACATAGTAAGCATCAGAGCGCGATGCGGTAGTAGCCGCCCTGCTCTTCGCCTTCGCCTTCTGCGGCATCTGTTTTCCCCAGAAACTGTAGGCCTGTTGCTGAGCCTGCCATTGTGTGATTCGCTTGGCCTGCAGAGGAGAGTATCCCAAAGCCAGCAACAATACCAATAGGAATTGGAAGTGTAATAGTCGCTTCATAAGTTCTTATCTTTAAAGGGTTATTATATAATATGTATAGTTCTTAGAAAATTCTTTGTTCTTTGCAAAGATAGTAAAAAATATAATGCCATGCAAGTTTTATGCCCTCTTTTTTCGCCCCTCTCCCCACTTTTTTACGCAATGACACCTTTTTTACGCATTGAACGATAAAATAAGTCTCCATTTTTTCGTTATTCCCCGTTTTTTGCCTTATCTTTGCAAATAGATTTGGAATGAAGCAATCCTTTTGCCAATAATATAAATTAGAAAAAAATGAAGATAAACAACAGTACGAAGAAAAGCCTGCTCATCATCGCACTCGCGATGGCCAGCACTACTTACCAGACACAAGCCGCCCCGATAGAACATATCGGCGACAGATACATCATGCATATTCCTGAAATGGAACTCACAGGCGAAGAATCACTCCTCGATGTGCTCATGATGTGCCCGGAAGTCATATCGCTCGACGGCAACAACATCATCGGCGGAGATCCATTCGCCAACCTCTACGGCAAGTTCGTCATCCGTATCGACAACCAGGAATACGGACTCGATTACGCCACCTTCCTCCACCATTTCAAGGCTCGGGAGATTGAAACCATCAAGGTGTGCCAGAACGCCGAAGTGATGAAGGGATGCAGCAGTCTGAAGAAAGTCATCGACATCACACTGCGCAAGAAGGAGAACGGAACCACCGGCAGATGGGGACTCTTCGGTGATACCTACGGCGGCGCAAAAGGCATCGTCAGCGTCATCAGCCAGCAGGATAAACTCCGTGTGCTCAGTCATGTAGAAGGCAACTTCCAGCGCACCTCCAGCAGCGATAAGGACGCCTACCAGGGCATCTCAGGCACCACCGTGAACCACTACTCTCACGAGGGCGCCAAACTTAATCTGCTCTGGACACCTACCGCGAAGGATGTGCTCGAAATAGATGCGATGCAAACCTACACCCGCAACCATTTCACCCGCACCCCAGCCGATTACGTGCGCGCCTATCATCTGCAGGCCGACTATACCCGCACGCTCGCCGACAACGGCTCCAGCATCCTCTTTACCCTCGGTGCCGAGCATATCAGCGACAACGGCCGCACGCTGGAAGAAACCCAGACCGCGCCTTATCAGAACCACTCTACCTACCCCTTCATGGTGGTAGAATACGCCACTCCAGTCATTACCTCCAACCTCTGGATTACGGCAGGTTTCGAGGGCGGACTCTCCATCGAGAAGAACTGCATCGCCGGTTACACCAACCATTCCAACTACCAGGATTTCTACGCCCAGCTGGATTACAACATCGGCAAGTGGGGATTCATGGCAGGCGACCGCTTCCGCATCATCAACTTCCGTCCTAAGCAGATTGCGCCGGAAGAGCACTGGAAGCATACCACGCGCAACCATATCTATTCGGCGAGCGCCTATTACAGTTTCACGCCGGGTCATACCCTGCAGGCCACCTACTGCCGCCGCATCTTCAATCCCGAGTTTGGCGATTTCGTTACCGCGGGCGATATGGAGGGTGCCTGGCAGCCGGTTTATACCGCCGATATCGTCAACAGCATGGCGAATGTGGTAGAGCTCAAGCATACCTACAGCCGCCCTGCCTTCGTGCTCAGCACCTCAGTGAAGAACATCCACCAGCACCTGCTCAGCACCATCCACGACAATACGCTCGGCATCGGCACCACCGCCTTCTGGCACAAGGGCATCCTTCGCCTCACAGCCGGAGTCAACTACTTCTGGCAGCGCAGCGAAACCCCTTCTGAGGAGGCTCAGCAGCGCAATGCAGAGTACAATCATTTTGCCGTGTTCAAGTTGGCACCGCAGCTCACAATGGCCGATGGCTGGCGCTTTACGGGCAACCTCATCTGGTGTACCCGCCGCCGCAGCGATGCCTACACCCCGGCTAATCTCTATGCCGAGGTAGGGGTATACAAGAATCTGGGCAAGCACTGGACGCTCGAAGGCCGCTTCCACGATATGGCGAGCCAGCACTTCGGCAACCGCGCTGCCACCATCGGCTGCACGTATTACTTCTGAAGTTTCGCAAGTGAGGAAGTTAAGGGAAGTTAGGGAAGTTAGAGGGAAGTTAAGGGACAAATGTCCTAA
>OLGY01000396.1_pt1 | contig 31862 bp, 33 predicted proteins | sample 1605951 | NCBI WGS metagenome assembly OLGY01 (sample SAMN03283280) | human gut metagenome | biome: human-associated habitat; material: feces | host: Homo sapiens | place: Peru | collected 2012
ATTCACCTATTTCTTTTGAAGGTTTTAAAGTGGAACTTAACTTTTTACTTCAGCAAATTTCTTAAAATCACTCAATATCGCCACCAATATTTCTTAATTTAGTAACAATGTTATCATATCCTCTATAAATATGATAAGCATCATGGATAATTGTCTCACCATCGGCCATAAGACCTGCAATGATTAATCCTGCACCACATCTTAAATCTGTAGCCGTAACTTCAGTTCCATGAAGCTTACAAGGACCAACAATAGTAGCTTTTGCATCACCAACAGTGATATTAGCACCCATCTTATTTAATTCGAAACAATGCTTAAAGCGTTTTGGATAAATCGTCTCATTAACATTTGATTCACCATTAGCCACACATAATAAAGGCGTAATAGGTTGTTGCAAATCAGTCGCAAAACCAGGGAAAGTCTGAGTTTGAATATCAATCGACTTTAAATTCTTAGCACCATATACTTCAACAAAATCGCTACCAACATTCATCTCAACGCCCATTTCCTCAAGCTTAGACAATAAAGCCTCCAAGTGTTGAGGAATTACATTCTTAACAGTAACACCATCACCCATGGCAGCAGCCATACAAATATAAGTGCCTGCTTCAATGCGATCTGGAATAATATCATGGATACAACCTTTTAAACGCTTAACACCATCAATAATCAAATCACTAGTACCAGCACCACGAATTTCAGCACCCATCTTATTTAACATACTTGATAAGTCAATAATTTCAGGTTCTTTAGCAGCATTTCTAATAATTGTTCTACCCTTTGCGAAAACAGCAGCCAGCATAATATTGATAGTTGCACCAACAGAAGCAATATCTAAATAAATTTCATTACCAATAAGTTCATCCGCAAAAATCTCAATATTATCACCATCAGTCTTAACTGTTGCACCAAGTGATTCAAAACCCTTTAAATGTAAATCGATTGGACGAGGACCTAAATTACAACCTCCTGGATAAAGCATCTTAACATGCTTAAATCTACCAAGCAAAGCACCCATAAAATAATAAGACGCTCTTAACTTTCTAACCTCATCACCATCTAAAACAACATTCTCAATCTCTGTAGGATCGATAGTGAAGTTATCTTCATTCATCACTACCTTAATATTTAATCTTCTTAAAATAGTAACGAGCGCATTAATATCCTCAATCTCAGGAATATCATAAAGCTTAACAACTTCACTTGCCAAAACAACCGCAGGAAGAATCGCAACAGTAGCATTCTTACTAGAAGAAATAGTTACCTCACCCTTAAGCCTATTTCCACCTCTAATTTTTATAAAATCATTCATCGATAATATTTTACCTAAAAAATAAAAAACTATCTACATAGATAGATAGTTTCCTAAATCAAATTTCAAATTAGATTATTGCTTAGTAGCCCAAGTTGCATCACCAAACTTAACACAAACCCAAGCATTATCGGCTAACTTAACCCAAACATTCTTATCACTGTCTTCCTTAGATTCGCTAGCTGTAAATACAGTACCTGCAGCCATAAATGCTACACCACCATCATCACTAGCAACCTTCTTTACATCATCGGATAAATCAGCAAATTTAGTTTGTGAATTTGAAGTACCAGCACCCGTTCTAATTCTAACTGTAGCTGTCATCTTATAAGTTGCACTCTCGCCAGTTGGCACGGTTGTAGTTGTATTAGCACTATTAATTTGATTTTGAAGTTCAATAATCTTGTTATTTAATTCTGTCTCAGTATTTTGTGCCTTAGTAACATAAGCATCATACTCAGTCTTTAATGTTGTATAAGCCTTGTTCTTACTAATACCCCAGAACATACCAAATACTGCAAGAATTAGTAGCACCACCATAATCGCAATCATAATAACATTAGTCTTGTTGATACTACGGCCTTCATCTTCTTCATCATCATAATAATCATCGTCAAATTCAGGCTCATTACATGATGGAATATCATCATTCATCTTAAAAACAGAACGATCAATATCATCATCATTAACCTTAATTGAAGAAAAATCAGGAATATCTACAGTATCATCACTTTCATATGGGTTTCTTTCGTTCATAATATTTTCCTCCTATAAACTATTCATCAACTTCTATAATTCGATATCCATCATACTCACCAGTCAACAACTTAGCCTGGTTAGCAATTTCGAAGATATCAGTTAATATTTTACCATCAGAATTAACATGTTCCTTAAAAGTATCAACAATCATTTGCTTTTCATCAACATTGACAAAATATTCATGGCTCATCATCACATCAACAAATTGTCTTAAACCTTCTAAGTCCGTGAACACTAAACGATGTAAAATAATAATCTTTTGGCCTTCTTTATAGTCAGATGCGAATGATTCCTTTAATTCATAAACACCCTTTATAAAGCCATTACTCAAATAAGGATATAACGCAACAATCGAATCATAAATTTTCTTATTTAATTCATTTATTCTTTCTTGCTTATTCTTAAAGTCATCAACCTCATACTCATTGTTAGTAAATTCATCAAACAAATCGCCAACATAATCAGTCTCTTTATTAGAACCTAAATCAAAATCAGCCTCATCTTCATCAGAATCCTCATCGCTTTTATCTATGCCTAGGTCAAATTCCCCTTGTTCTAAGATATCTAAGCCAGGATTTGGAATATATAATTCTTCCAAAGAGCGATTATTGTATTCCTCAAGATAATCATTTTCAACTATCTCAGGAGCATCTTCTTTGTCTTCACTAGGACACAAGGTGTTACATGATTCAATAAGTTCAGAAAGACTTCTCATTCCTGGAACATCATCTTCTTGTAAACTAATTTGATCATCATCCTTTAATTCACTTAAAAACGAAGAAATTGAACCTTGTTCATCTACATTAACATCATCAAACAAGTAATCATCTTCTTTTTCCTCATCTGTATGATCCGCGTAATTACTTAACTTTTCAGACAAAGGTACATCATCAAACAACGAAATCTCATCACCATCATAAGAGAACTCTTCATCGATATTTTCATCCTTAGTGGCCTCTAAAATACCTTCATCCATACTTAACGCATCAAGAACACCCAACATATCCTCAGAGAACTTCGGCTCCTCAATAACAGGCTCACAAGGTGGAATAATATCCTTCAATCTACCAACAATACTATCAACATCATTGCCAATATCAATAGTTGGCTCCTCAATACGCTTTTCAATAACGATTGGTTTAGACTCCTTATTCCAATCCTCATCTATAACCTCAGTTATTGGAGGCAATATCTTTTCTATTCTATCAACAATATTATAAATATCACTTCCAATATCATTTGTAGGTTCCTCAATTCTAGGTTCTACAATAATTAGCTTTGATACTTTATTCCATTCTTCATTAATAGTTTCAGTTATCGGTGGAAGAATCTTTTCAATTCTTTCTACAATACTATCAACGTCATTGCCAATATCATTTGTAGCTTCTTCAACACGCTCTTCAACAACAGGTTCTTCTTCAGTAGAATCATCATTGTCTATTACATTTTCACAAACCACTTCTTTGTCTTTCAACATATTAGTAGGTGAAAGAGTATCATCAACAGGTTCTTTTTCAATCAACACATCAATAGGTCTTAGAAGATCTTTCAAATCAACATCAGGCTCTTCCTCTAATTCAGCAAGCTCATCTTCGTTGATCTCTTCATATTCATCAACACGCTTAAAGACACCATCTAATAAAGAATCATTATTAGGATTTAATTCCTCATATTCAACTTCATCTAAACCAGAACATAAAGATTCAAATTCAGCAAATTCCTCATCTTTATTATCTTCTTTTATTTCATCGTCTTCTTCATCAACACCAACATTTTTAAGCACATCAAAAGAATTGATTACTTCATCTAACTTAACTTCCTTTTCCTCAGGCTTATTTGTATTAGTAAAGAATTCTGAAATTGTATCTCTAATTAATTGTTTAATCTCATCAGCTTTTAAACTATTATCCTTTTCAATTTCATCCTCTTCAATAATTTCTTCAACCAAATCTTCATCAGAGATTCGAGCCCCATTATCAACAGAAGGCTCTTCAGCGACGCTTTCAAATTCAGTCTCAATATCAACAAAAGGATTCAATACAGGCTCTTCAACCTTGATATTCTCATTGGCTATGATTTCAGAAAAAAGCGAATCTAATTCTTCATTATCGCTACCAGGAACCTCAATCTTCCTATTGTCCTCGATATACGAATCATTCGCAGCCCTAGCAATTTGAGTCTCAAAATCATTTGTTTCCTCAAACTTAGAAGGCTCTCTTAAAATAGAAATAAGATGATTCACCATCTCCTCATCTTTTTCATCATTTTCTTTTTTGAAATCAACATTAAAAATATCGTTGAATTCATCAATCATCTTAGAAGAATCATTGATAAAATCATTAAAAGCCTCTCTACCCGCATTAATTAAATCATTAGACTTATCTTGAACACCACCAAAAGATGAGCCTAAACGATTTCCTAGCTCACTTTTAATCTTATCCAAATCAATTTCATCTAATTCTTTTATCTCTTCGCTGTTATCCTTAATTTGTTTTTTCAAATAATCAGCAGCTGAAGAAACAAAACCTAATAGAGCAATATTCTTATCTTCCATATTTATTTTTTAATAGCTATTAAGATGCCATCTCCGATTTCATCATGCATTATTATATCAAAACGCTCATCATTTACCATAAAATCGCGGAAATTAACGATTTTTTTAAGCATAGAACGTAGACTTCTACTCTTAATTTCATCAATTTTGTATATCAAACCATGGAAAATCATATTGTCATAAATAAAGACACCACCTTTTTTTAAATTATTATAAAATTGCTCAGTATACTTACCATATTGAGCCTTAGCAGCATCCACAAAAATTAAATCATACGTCTTTAGAGTCTTAAACTCTTCAATTGGCATAAAATGAACATCAATTTGATTATCAAAGCCATTATCTTTTATATTCACAACAGCCTGATTATACATATCCTCATTACACTCAATTGTATCAATATGAATATCCTTATCAAGACTTGCCATATGCATGCTTGAATAACCAACGGCAGTACCAAGTTCCAAAATATCCTTAGCACCTGTAACCTCAACTGTCTTTAGCACAAACAAGAGCCCATCATCTTTAATAATGGGCACCTTGTCTTCTAAAGCTTTTGTCTTTACTTCATCAATTATCATTACTTAATAATTTCACTCATGATCTTCTTGAAATCATCACACTTCTTAATAGCAGCATCATAAGCAGCATCCTTAGTAGATAAATAAATCTTACACTTAGGCTCTGTACCACTAGGTCTAATAGCGATAAATGAGCCATCTTCTAAGTAATACTTAATCGCATCAGTAACATCGAAACCTGTTAAATCCTCTACTCTACCATCACTGTAAGTAGTTTTTTGAGTCTTATAATCCTCAATCTTAACAGTCTTATAGCCATCAATACTAAATGGATTCTCACGGATATTCTTCATGATAGCTGCTAACTTCTCAGCTCCATCAGCACCTGGAAGCATAATAGACATTTGAGCATCAAAATATGCACCAACCTTATCAAAAATACCTAATAAAACATCATACAATGTCTTACCTTGATTATGATAATAAACAGCTTCTTCAGCCAACATCATACAAGCCTGAGTAGCATCCTTATCTCTAACAAACGGCGCAATCAAAGAACCATAAGATTCTTCATAACCAAAGACATAAGTCTTCTTACCATTCTTTTCATATTGTTTAACCTTATTACCAATAAACTTGAAACCAGTCAAAGTCTTCTCACACTCTACACCATAGTAGTTTGCGACAGCCTCACCGATATCACTAGTAACAATTGTATTAAACATAACAGGATGATCAACTTCCATACCTAATTCTTTTCTTGTACTTAAGATATATTCAAGAAGAAGAGCTCCAGTTTGATTACCATTAAATACATGATAATCGCCATCCTTTTTAACGCCTACACCCATTCTATCGCCATCAGGATCACAAACCAACAATAAGTCCGCATCAACCTTTCTAGCCAATTCAATAACACCCTCATAAGCACCTGCTTCTTCAGGGTTTGGAGTCTTAGTATTAGGGAAATCACCATCAGGAATAGCTTGTTCTTCCACTACATAAACATCAAAACCAGCTCTTTTTAAAGTCTCTCTAACTGGAATATTACTTGCGCCATGTTCAGGAGAGAAGACAATCTTAAGCTTATCCTTATTAGGAAGATCTTTTCTTAAAGAAATGCTCATTACTTCCTTATAGTAAGCTTCATCAACTTCGGTATTAACAATATTAATTAAACTCTTATCATAATCACCAATTGTGATAGAAAGTGGATCCTCAATCTTATTAACCTCAGCAGTAACCTTCTCAGCTAGCTCAGGAATAAGTTGACAGCCAGTCTCATCATACAATTTATAACCATTATATTGTTTAGGATTATGAGAAGCAGTAATCATAATACCGCCATCACACTTAAAATATCTAGTCGCAAAAGACAATTCAGGAGTAGGTCTTAATGAATCGAATAAGTAAGTCTTAATGCCCTTACTAGCTAAAAGAGCAGCACAATCATAAGCATAATCCTTTGAATTATGACGATTATCATAACCAATCGCAACGCCATCTTTATTATTAGCATTTAAATAATTCGCAAAACCTAAAGTAGCCTTTCTAATTGTATAAATATTAATGCGATCAGTACCTACACCCATGACACCACGCATACCTGCAGTACCAAACTTAATATTTGTATAAAAAGCATTCTCGATATCCTTCTCAGACATCTTTAACATTTCTTCTCTAGACTTTGCATCTAAATTAGGATGATTCAACCAATTATTATAAGTATCTTTATATGACATATTCATTCCCTTCTAGTTTTAAAATAGAGAAGCATCAGCTTCTCTATTCATAATTATTCTTTATTATTAGTTTAGATTAAGCTATAACCTTTTGAGCCTTCAAAATATCTTCGATTTGCTTGATAGCTTCTTCTTCATCCTCACCATCACAGCTGATTGTAATCTCTGATTGAGTAGGGATACCTAAAGACATAACACCCATGATTGACTTCATATTAACAGTCTTACCATTATAAGCAACCTTAACTTCGCTCTTGAACTTGCTAGCAGCATTAACAGCTACAGTAGCAGGACGAGCATGAAGACCAACTGGATCTACAACTAATACACTAATTTCTTTCATTTTAAAAAAAATCTCCTTTTCAATTACTTCTATTTTAAATCTTGAGAAAGCGCTTTACAATAGTTTTTAGATTATTTGTGATAAGTTTCATGATTTAAAATCTTAAAACAACGATAAATTTGTTCAAGAATAATAAGACGCGTCATTTGATGCAAGAAGGTCATATCAGAAAGTTTCAACCTATAATTAGCACGCTTCCTAACTTCTTCTCCCAAGCCCAAAGAACCACCTATCACAAAAGTAATTTTTGAATAAGACACAAACAACTTATCTATTTTTTTCGCAAAAGACACAGAATCCAAAGGCTCACCATGTAAATCCAAAAGAATTACATAATCATCCTTATCTATCTTAGACATAATTCTAGAAGCTTCAATATCAAGAACTTCCTTCTCATTTTCTCTAATTGGTTCATCCTTAACCTCAATTACCTCTAACTTATGATACTTTTGAATTCTCTTTTGATAATCATCAATCAAAGCCTTAAGTGAAGCATCCTTAACCTTGCCAACACAAATAAGCTTAAGCATCTATTACTCCTTGTAACTTGATCTTTTCACCGTTTCTTATAATCTCAAAAGTAAAATTTAATTCTTCAGAATACATCAAACTCAACAAAGAATTACTATCAACTAGTTTTACATCATTAATCTTTGTAATGACATCAGCCTTAAGAATACCTATTTTAGAAGCGAAACTAAAAGGCAACACTTCGCTAACATAATAACCTTCACTTAAATCAACATTGATATTCAAACTATTAACTTCATAATTCTCTAAGTCTTTAATATACTTACCCTTAAATCCAAAATTAACACGTCTATAAGATAAGTTATTATATAAACAATCTAAGACTTTTTTAAGTTCATCACCGGTTAACGCAAAAGTGATATCATCATCCTGCATCAAAATGCTACCAACTAGTTCGCCATTCATATTAAGTACAGGAGCACCACTATACCCTGATGTGAAATCACCACTTAATTGAATCAAACCCAGATAATATTCATAGTTTTCTTCATTAAAAGATATCTGATTCTTGATTTCCTGATAATTCTTAGAAACCATTCCAAACTTGTTAGAAAAAGCATAATCCATAGAATTATTAGTGCCAATGCTAAGAACAAATTCGCCATCTTTCAATAATGTACTATCACCAAACTTTAATTCTTGGACATCGAAAGGAAAATCACATTCAAGCAAGGCTACATCCGCAAATAAATCGCTGCCATATACCTTGCCATTTACCTTAACGCCATTATTAAAAGTAACATTAACATTTTCACTTTCACTTATCCCGTGAAAAGAAGTAGCTACATAAACTAAATCATCTTTTTTCTTGTAAATAAAGCCACTTGATACCTTACCGTTTTGTTCAACCGCCACCATAGAAGACTTAGTATTTTTTATAACTTCACTAAAATCAGTAGAAAAACCAGTAACCCTAACTTCTTCGATATTAGTACCATTGCTATCATTGTTGTTATTTGAAATAGTAATAGAACTAACTATCAATAGCCAAATAAAAGTGATAGAAAAAAGACAAATTATTACATTCTTTCGCATATTAACTCCAAGGAACCTGTGTACAATCCATTATCGTACATGCATCAGTCAAATGCCCATCAACAATAAAGTGGAAGTGGGTATGAACACCAAACGCATAACCAGTAGAACCCATTACACCAATTTGTTCACCTCTACTTACAACCTGACCAGCACTAACTATAATCTTCGACATATGGCCATAATGTGTTTTATAACCGTTTTGATGGTCAATAACCACAAAGTTACCATCAATGCCATTATAGCTAGCAGTTTCAACTATACCAGTATCAGCTGCATAAACATTGCCATAACGCTCATACTGATTGACAAAGTCAGTGCCCATATGAGAACCAATACCTGGAATATAGTAACAACCCCAACCACAAGTAATCTTAGGATTATCAACAGGCCATACATAGTTACCAGTACCAACATCAGCTTTTCTTGCTGTACCAACCTTAATAACACCCTGAATTGGCTGTCTAACCACATTACTAGACTTAACACTACCGGTTTGTAAGACACCATTTACCCAAGTCTCTTGATACAAGACATTCTTAAGACCATTGCTTTCTTCAGTCTCAATAATAGTAGTACCTGACTCAAGAGTTGCATCCTTAACATAAATAGGAGACTCAGGAGTAACTACCTCAGAAGCTAAACGATCCTTAAAAACCACCACATTAATAGGACTAGAAAAATATGTAACATTAATGTTCATACCAGGTGTCAATACCTGATCGGTTGAAAAAATAATATCTCTATTAATAAGCATCAACTGCTTAGGAGACATATTCTTAAAACGATAACCAATACCACGAAGAGTATCACCCTCTTTGGTAATATAATATTGTTTCTCACTATTACGCCCATAACATAGGTAATCATATATTTCATCAAAAGTAGTAAAAATATTATCAGGAGCCATAAAAGAACTTGAATAAGTTATTGTCTCCTCAATCTTTACATTCATATCAACACTACCAAAATCAACAGGTTCGGCAATCGTCTCACCCTTGGCAATCTTTTGAAAAGTTTCATCACTCACAAAATTCTTCAAGAAAGTATCTCTTGCCTCATAAAACATTTCAAGATCACTTACATAAATAACATCATAAACACCTTCGCTAGTTGAAAATTCAATAGCTGTAGTCTTAACACCCAACAAATCATTATCAATTAAATAAGAAACAATCTCGTTATCTTTATTCTCATACTTGTTGAAAGTCTTTTCCTTGGTAAGCAACAAATCTTCACTTAAACCCAAAGATGTATTAGGAAACTTATCCACATACTTTTGATATTCGTTGTTTATCTCACTATAAAAAGTATCAAGACTTGTAATAACCCCAACAAGTTTACCCTGATAATATAAATAGTTATAAGTATTAACATCATTGCTTAAAACCGCATTTTGATTGACAAGCGACTCAATAGAAAAACCCTCACCCTCAACCTTATTTTCATCCAATAAATAAGGAATTCCCATGACAATGGCAACACTTAAAACTATACTAACTATTACTCCAATAATATCTTTTTTCATTACTCTTCACTATTTGAAATAGAATAGAACGCATTAATATCCTTCTCAAAAGCCAACTTAACAGTACCAATAGGGCCATTACGATGCTTAGCCACAATTAGTTCAACATCCTCACGCTTTTCATTACGTTCTTCATCCTTTTTATAATAATCCTCACGATAAATGAACATAACCATATCAGCATCCTGTTCAATCGCACCAGATTCTCTTAAATCCGACAACATTGGTCGCTTATCATTTCTTGATTCAACCGAACGTGACAACTGCGACAAAGCAATAATAGGCACATCTAATTCACGAGCCATAGCCTTAATCTTACGTGAAATATCAGACACTTCCTGTTGTCTTGACTCAGACTTAGTATTTGATTGGATTAACTGAATATAGTCGATAATAATCAAATATAAACCATAATCCTCTTTAAGCTTACGGCATTTCGCATTCATATCAGAAATCTTAATACCAGGAGTATCATCAAAGAAAATCTTTTGACGTTTTAATTCCTGTTCTGCTTCTTTAATCTTAATCCACTCAGCCTCATTCAATTGACCTTTTCTAATCTTTTGGCCATCAACCTTAGCCTTAGCAGACAACATACGATTAGCCAACTGTTCACATGGCATTTCTAGTGAGAAAATAGCACAAGCACCACTTGAAACCATAGCTGAATTTAGTGCAATATTTAAAGCCAAAGCAGACTTACCCATACTTGGACGAGCCGCTAAGATAATCATGTCACTCTTTTGAAGACCTGCAGTCATTGAATCTAATTGAGAAAAACGAGTCTTAACACCAGTTATAGTAGAACCAGCCTTCTCTATAGCCTCAATCTTTTTAACCGCAGCCTCAAAAACCTCACTACCAGGCTTAAATTCAGAATCCGTTCTACTTCTTGTAATATCTAGAATCTTCTTCTCCGCATTCTCTAAAACCGTATCAATGCTAGCTTGACCATCATAACCATCACTAGCAATCTCTTCACCAGCCTTAATAATACGTCTTGCTAGTGACTTATTCTTTATAATACGAATATATTCCTTAGTATTAGTACGATCAATTGTTGAATCAGTCAAACTCAATAAATAATCAAGACCACCAATCGTATCAAGATAGTTATAGTCTCTTAACTTATTACCCAAAGAAATAGTATCGATAGTCTCCCTATTTTCAAACATACTAGAACAAATATTATAAATGCGACGATGCTTATCCAAGTAAAAATCATCACTTGTTACATCAGCCTCAATACATTCTCTAATTGTATTTTTGAAAACTAATATATTACCTAGAAGTGATTGTTCTGCTTCAAGACTATAGGGAATTGTTTTTTGACTCATCTTATTCCTCAACTAACTTAACTCTAATTGTACCTACTACGCCCTTATATAATTCAACCTTAACATGTGAAAAACCTAGGGTCTTAACTGGATCCTTATCAACAAACTTACGCTTATCTACTTCAATACCATGCTTCTTTAATTCATCGCAAATTTCCTTAGTAGAAACAGAACCAGAAACATGACCATTATTAGCCTTAACTTTGAAATCAAATTCCATCGCCTCAAGTTTTTCCTTTAAAGCTAAAGCTGCTTGTTTATTAGCCTCATCTTCCTTAGCCTTCTCTTCATTTTGCTTAGCTAAAACCTTATTAGCACCCTCACTAGCAACAACAGCCAAACCTCTAGCGATCAAGAAATTTCTTGCATAACCATCAGAAACTTCCTTAACTTCACCCTTTTTACCAACTTTTTTTACATCACTCAATAGAATTACTTTCATCTTCTTCCACACTTTCTAAATATTCATCTATACATTTTACCAAATTAGCATACATATCACTTAATGAACCATCCCTAACCTGCATACCAGCAGCTGTCAAATGGCCACCACCACCCATCTTCTCTAAGATAAGTTGTACATTGATATTACCATCACTTCTAGCTGAAATTGCCACCTCATCCTTATTAATCTTGCATAAGACAAAGGCTGCATTAATTTCCTTAATCTCAACCATTCTATCTACAGCTTGAGAAGCAATTGACCTTGGATAAATAGTACCATCATCCATATAAGCAATCATAATATTGTCATGATACTTCTTGCCATGGGCGATAATTTCATATCTCTTCTTAGACATATCATAAGGCTCCTCGATCAAGATTTCACATTCATTTGAATTAGCACCCAATTGTTTAATAGTCTTTGCGACATCAAAAGTTCTTGAATCACTACGATTTCTAAAATGATTAGTATCAATCAACAAGCCAATATATAAGATATTAGCCTCTTCCTTTGAAATATCTAAGTTTCTAGAGAAATACGGCAACATTTCAACACTCATTTCAACCGTAGAACTAGCACCAGCCTCAATGTATATAAACAAGGCATCAACATCCAAATCAGCACTACGACGATGATGGTCAATTATCACATTCTTCTTAGATTCTTTTAAAATATTAGGACTATTACATAAAGACAAAGAATGATGATCAACCATGATAACCAAAGTTTCTTCATCCATTAAAGACAAACCCTCTGACTCAGAAATGAAGTTATGACGTGAACTCAATAAGCTACTATACTTATCCATAACATCCTTAATCATTGTCTCCACGCCACCGGTTCTTGTAACTACATAAGCCTTCTTACCCAACGTAGAAACAATATAACTCATAGTCAAAGCAGCACCGATACAGTCCGCATCAGCATCCTTATGTCCTACGATAATAACATTACTAGCACCATTAATTAGATTTCTAACCGTATTGGCAACGACTCTTACCTTAACTCTACTAGCTCTTTCCTTAGCTTCTGAAGAACCACCATAGAAATTAGCTTCCTTACCAATCTCTCTTGAAACAACCTGGTCACCACCTCTTGTTTGAGCAATTTCCATCAAACTTGTTGCCTCTTTATCTAATTCAATCAAATCATAACTACCATAGGCAAAAGACATTGATAAAGTAACATCCACACCACCATTCTTAGATTCTCTTCTAACTGTATTCAAAATAGAAAAACGATCATCTAACAATCTTTTATATATAGTATTATTTAAAATCAACAGTAAACGATTATTTCTTAAAGTCTTATAAACAATACCATACTTCCTAAAGTACTCAACAACAGCTACTTTAATATTAGTATTAATAAAAGAAATATCATTTTCATTCAAAGTTAATTCATCATAGTTATCAAAATTCACAATGCCCAAAACATAGGCATTATTATTAACCTCATTCTCTAAATCATACTCTCTAGAAATATCATTGAAGAATAAGACATAGGCATCATCTTTCTTACTTACTTCATACTTATCATCATTAATCACAACAATTGTCTTGGCTATCTTACCACTTAATAAGTCTCTAAGTTCAGGCAGCCAAACAAGAATCTTATCACCAACATGATTAATATCTTTTTCATTGAACAATGAAGATAACCATGTTATTTCATAATCCTCATTATAAACAAGAATACCAATACGACTTAGTTTTAAAGCCTCTGTCATTGAAGAAGAAAGATTAGTCTCAATATCGCCGGTGATTTGGCGATGATTAATTGAAAAATAATAGTATGTCGCAATCGTTACAGCTAAAGAAAATAGAACAATTGAAACAGCCAAAACGTTAAGCTTTTGGTAAATAAAATAATTAACAACAAGCGTTAATAATAATAATAAATAAACTACAGTAACAGTAATAATAAATTTTCTATTCTTTTTCATTCTCTAATTTTCTTCTAAGTGGTCCGCTTCCATACAAGAAACCAACTACTAATAATATGATATACGAAAATGGCATCAAAATAAAAATAGCTAGAAGTAGTAAAAAGATATTTACCCTACCGCCCTTCTTTTTTAAATAAATAATCATAAACAAATAGCCATAATAAAATAAAATCAAAGAAGAGAATACACCAAGGCACATCAAGCTATATTTAACAAACTCACTCTTCATTAAAATAGGTACATTCATAAACATTAAAGAAGCCGTAAAGAAAAACAACACATAAGCTAACCATTCAGGCATTTTGATATCCATTGCGTTATTGTAGCCAATATTCTTAATCTTCATTCTCTTTAAGACAAAAACAGTCATAAAACTAATCAAGTATCCTTCTAAAACACCAGTCAACATTGTAGAGAAAATAAAGACAACAAGAAGGAAAGTACCTAAATTACCAACAACTGCATTCATTGCCCCACTAACTCCAGCCACATTAGACATCTCATTGAAAGTCGTTTCCATAGCCTTTAATTGACTATCAACGCTAACCCCCAATAAAGGTGACACCAAGAAAGTAATCAAAAGTTCTGATAAGACAAAAACCGCAATTGAAATTAACATCACTCTTCTACGATCATAGTCTTTTCTAATAGCTGCTGAAATACATAAGCCTGTAATGATTGAAGCAGGCAAATACATATAAGTATATAAAGAACCAAACAGTATAGATAAAGCTACAACACCAACACATAATACATAGCCATCTTTCATTGAATACATGCAACAATAGATGGCAATAATCACCGGTATCAACAAAACAATAAAATAAGTAAAGACATAAGACAATTGTCTATCTATCAACATAAAAGCACCAATCAGTGCCAATAACATCGCTCCTGTAGTTAATTTTTTTGTTTTGTTCATAAAATGATCATCCTCCTATTTAAGAAAATAGCCTTCCTATTAAGGAAGGCTATCATTAATTTAAATTAATCAACAATGTAAGGTAACAAAGCCATTTGACGTGCTCTCTTGATTGCAGTAGTCAACATTCTTTGATACTTAGCGCTAGTACCAGTAACTCTTCTTGGAGTAATCTTGCCATTAGCACTAATGAACTTCTTTAATAATTCAACATCTTTATAATCGATATATTCAATTTTGTTCTTAGTGAAGTAACAAACTTTCTTATATCCGACTCTTTGTTTTCTAAAAGCCATAATTATTTTCCTCTCTATTAATAAAATGGTAAGTCATCACTTGAAATATCAAGAGATGGCGTATTAGAGAAATCATCCTCAGGACTATTTCCCTCAAAACTAGGTTCAACACTTGGTGTAAAAGTTCTATTTGGTGTAGGATTAGCCGCAACATTATTGCCACTATTCTTATTACCGCCAATCAATTGAACACTATCACAAGTAACTTCAGTTACATATACTCTACCATTTTGACCCTCATAGTTTCTTGTAGTAATTCTACCCTCAACACCTACAATTGCGCCCTTACTAGCATATTGAGCTAGGAAATCAGCAGATTGTCTCCACGCAACACAACTTATAAAGTCAGCTGTAGGACCATTATTACCACTAGAGAACTTACGATTACAAGCCAAGGTAAAAGTACAAGTTGAGATATTAGAGCTAGTTTTTCTAAGTTCAATATCCTTAGTAAGTCTACCAACTAATACCACATTGTTAATCATAACTACTTACCAGCCTTTTCTGCAGTATTGATAGTCATTGAACGAACTACATCAGCATTGATACCTAATAAACGCTTGAATTCGTTTAAGCCTTCAACTTCAACACTATAAGTAGTTACTACGTAATAACCCTTAGTCATACCATCGATTTCATACGCAAATTCGCGTAGACCCCAGTCATCAACATTTTCGATAGTACCACCATTATTAGTGATAATCGCATGTAATTCTTCACATAAAGCAGTCTTAGCAGCTTCATCTAAAGAAGACTTGATGATATACATAGTCTCATATTGTTTCATGTTTTAACCTCCTTCTGGACATACGGCCTATCTCTAGGCAAGGAATAGTATTTTCTATTCGCTCAAATATTATACCATCATAATAAGACATTTCAAGGTAAAATGGACATATGAATATATTATGTCCTATTTGTAAAGAAAAACTAACTAAACAAGACAAGACTTTAACTTGTCCCAATAAACATAGCTTTGATATTGCCAAACAAGGTTATATCAATTTAAATATGAAAGCATCATCTAATACTGGTGATGAAAAAGAGATGATTAAGGCTAGAAATCTTTTCTTAAATGAAGATCATTATCTTTTCTTAAAAGATAAATTGAATGAAATCATTAAAGAATTAAATCCCACTAACCTATTAGACTTAGCCTGTGGTGAAGGCTACTATACCAAAGACTTTAATGTTGAAGACAAGATTGGAATCGACCTAAGTAAAGAAGCTCTAAAGATTGCCTCTAGAATAGACAAATCAACAACTTATATTCTTAAAAACATCTTTGACGTGCCACTAAAAGACCATTCCCTAGATTTAATCACAACCCTATTTGCACCAGTATCTAATGAAATAAATAGATTATTAAAAGAAGATGGTCATTTCATCTTGGTTAAACCAGACTATGATCATTTATACGAACTAAAGGAAGCAATCTATGACAGTCCTTACTATAATGAAGTTGATGATAATTATATTGAAGGCCTAGATTTAGTAAATGAATATAAGATTAAACAAAAAGTCATCTTAAATCAAGATTCACTAAACAATCTATTTAAGATGACTCCTTATTACCATAAAACTAGTAGAAAAGACATTGAAAAGTTAAACAATATAGACACCCTATCAATAACTTTTTCATTCATAATAGATCTCTATAAGATATCAAAATAGAACTCGGAATATTCTTTATAAACAGAGTCTACACCATATTTATAGCCCATCTTATCAAGAATATCTTTACATAAAGATAAACCAATGCCACTGCCAATGTGGCTTCTTTTATGTTCCTTATCAACCTTATAATAACGATTCCAAATCTTATCCTTATCCTCTTCTTTAACACCACTACCATTATCATAGACATAGATACGATAAGCACCATCAACCTTTTCTTCACCAATAATAATCTTAGGACTATCAGAATCGTTATAGTTTAGCGCATTACTTATAAAATTATGTAAGACTTGTTTTAATCTATTCTCATCAACATTCACCACAACATCATCTTCAACACTTAAAACAAGTTCAATATTATTAGCCTTGCAATAAGGCTCAAATTGGTCATAAACAGACCCCAATAAATCACTAATCTTAATATCTTTATTATGAAACTCAATCTTACCACTTTCCACCTTAGACAAATCCAACAAATCATCAACCAAAGTAGATAGACGTTTTGCCTCATTGATAATGACATTAATATTCTCGGCGTTATTCTCCTCAGGAAAATCCCTAATCATCTCACCATAGCCCACAATCATCGTCAAAGGTGTTCTTAAGTCATGAGAAACATTACCAATCAATTCTTTTCTAGCTACATCAGCCTTAATAATCTCTTCATTAGCCCTAGCTAAAGTATTATTTAAGTTCTCAATCTCCCTGGCGTCCGTCTTAACGAGCTTATGATCATATTTGCCACTAGGCAAATTAGTAGCTTCCATTTCAATTTTTTTAATCGGCTTAACAATCAAAGAAGACAAACACAAAGCCAAAAGAATAGTCGCAATAACAACCACGATAATAATGATATTAAACTGATCATACATCGTATCGATGGTGCTTTGTAAAGGCACAATACTAGTTGACAACATAATCAAAACATTTTCATCATTGACTTTACTCAATTTAGAATAAATATAAGCATTCTTTATATTAGACGAATTACTATCAAACAAAGCCTCGCCGCCATTATCAAAAGTAGTCGTAGCTATCTTATTTAGTTGCTTACTACTTAATTTACCCAAGGCACAAGAAGAAGCATCTTGATATGTGGTAAAACCAACCGCATCAGTAATCACTCTAACGCATACTTCATTAGAAAAAGAAATATCTTCTAAAACAGATAAGATATCATCATTTTGAATTCCCTCATCTATTTGAGCAGCTGTATCCTTCAAATAGGCAATCTTGTTATTCTTATAAGTTCCGTCTAAAAAAGTCGTTTGTAAAAACAAGATTAAAGCCAACATTAATCCAATAAAGACAACAAGTATTGTCAACATCAAGAACCTTAATTTAAACGTCTTTTTCATATTCAACAACAATATACACCATCAATGTGAACTTTATCTAAAATTGTGAACTACTCACCACTTGTAGAAGTGGGAGCTTCTTGCTTCATAGACCGTTGCTTATAATAAGTCTTACATAGTCTCCACAAGCGTAAATTTGGCTAGTCCCTAGCCTACAAGCTTAACATTCTTATTCCTTCATCTTTGATATTAAGTGCAGCATTATAATCTCTATCAATTACAGTATTACACTTATCACAAATATAGACTCTTTGTCCTAAAGGGATTGATTTAACTTTGTTACCACAACAACTACATGTTTTGGTTGATGGATACCACTTATCTATTTTAACTAGTGCTCCACCATTTCTTTCTAACTTATACTTAAGTAAATCACGAAAATAACCATAACCATTGTCCATGGTAGCTTTACCAAGTCTTAGACCTTGTGAGATATTTTTCATATCAATATCTTCAACAATCACAACATCATAAGTATTAGCTAATTCTCTTGATTTCTTATGAAGAAAGTCTTTTCTTTGATTAGCTATTAAGGTATGAACCTTATTTACTTTGTTTAATTGTTTAAGATAATTCTTAGACTTAGTTTCACCCTTATTAGATCCTATTTTTCTAGATAATCTTTTCTGTGCCTTTATTAATTTAGATTGGTTTTCTCTAAAGTAATGAGGCATATCACATTTATGATTATTAGAATCTACATATAAAGCATCTGATGAATAATCTAAGCCTATAAGCTTTTCTTTATTAATAGTTTTATTGATTACTTCTTCATCATATTCAAAAACAGTCGAAACATAATACTTGTCTGCTTCTTTTGAAATAGTCGCATTACATAACTTCCAATTATCTTTTGGATGACGATGAAGTTTAATCTTAACTTTACCAACCTTAGGCAGTTTAATAAAACCATCACTTAGAACTATCGTATTACCTTGATTATTAGTTGTATATCTTTCCTTAGCCTTATGCTTTGATTTGAACTTTGGAAAGTTATTATTTGTCTTTCTGTTTTTATCAAAACAATTTCTAAAAGCTGATTGTAAGTTTAACTGCACATTAGCTAAAGCTAAACTATCTACTTCTTTTAGATAAGGATAATCTTTCTTATACATAGCTGGAGTAAACATACCAAAAGTATTTGTTTGTTTATAGTTTTCAATCTTATCATTTAACATAAGATTCCATACTTTTCGACAACAACCAAATGTTTTCATAAATAATTCTTCCTGTTTTTTATTAGGATAGATACGATATTTATAAGCTATATTCATCATTAATATTATATCGTGTATCAATACAATTCAGCCCACTACCTTAGAGGTAAGGGATTTCTTGTGATAGTTTGTTAAACCAGCACCACTGCCTCCAGTACCATCTTTAACATTAAACAACGAAATAGTCTTTAAACTAGTAGAAGCTAGTAAAAATTTAACATTATTGGATGCTTTGGCTAGCTTTGTACCAAACATTAATTTATTAGTTTCTATGTACGTTAGGAAAGAAGCGCTTTTGTCTTCTCAAATAGAAGGAACTCAATGTACACTCGATGATATATTTGATCCTTTGATAGAAGAAAATACTAATCAAAACGTTTCAGATGTTGTTAACTATATCAAAGCTACTGAATACGCCTTAGATAGACTTAATACCCTTCCTTTATGCAATAGATTAATTAAAGAAGCACATAGAATACTCATGGAAGGAGTAAGAGGACAAGAAAAAAGCCCTGGAGAATTCAGATATTCTCAAAACTGGATTGGTGGTCAAAATAGTAACATCAAAACAGCTCGCTACATACCGCCCAATGTCTTAGACATGCAAGAAGCTATGTCCGACTTAGAAAAATACATTAATAGTGATGACTCATTAGACCCTTTAATACAAGCCGCATTGATTCATTATCAATTCGAAACCATTCACCCCTTCTTGGATGGTAATGGTAGAATTGGACGCTTATTAATCACCTTGTTCTTAATAGAGAAAAAAGTTATAAGCTGTCCTGCATTATATATTTCTTATTTTTTGAAAATGAATCGTATCGAATACTATGACCGTATGAGCCAAGTGAGAAAAACTGGTGACTATGAACAATGGGTTCTATTCTTTTTACAAGCACTTGCTGATTCTAGTAGTGACGCTATTGATACGATAGACAAACTAACAAAACTTCATAATAGAAACATTAATATACTTGATGATATTTCACCAAGACAAAAAACCAATGTTCTTAAAGTATTTAACTATTTAGAAAAGAATCCTATTATCGATATACAAAAGACAGCCAATGCCCTAAGCTTGTCATACAATACTGTAGCCAAGGCTGTATTATTATTGGCTGATAAAGGAATTCTTAAGCAAAGTGCTAAATCAGGTAAGACCAAGATATATTCTTACTTTGATTATCTAGATATTCTAAGAAAAGATACTTAACTTATCCTTAGAATTGATGTGTTTTTAGAGGTAAACAAAGTGTTTAGAGATATATGCCCTTAATTTGCATGTATTTTTAAGGGCAACTATAATAAAAACATGATAAACAAACTACAAGAAGCTATTAATAAAGCACATAAAATTGTCTTTTTTACTGGAGCAGGCATGTCAACTGACTCTGGAATTCCAGATTTTAGATCAAATACAGGTCTATACAATAATAATAAACATGCAGAAGAAATAATATCCCATTCTTTCTTTATGCAAGATCCCAAGACCTTCTATGAATTTTATAAGAACAAAATGGTCTTTGAGAATGCTAAACCTAATTATGGACATATGTTTATATCTAAACTGCAAGAGACAAAAGATGTAACGGTTGTCACTCAAAACATTGATGGACTACATACCATTGCAGGAAACAAGAAAGTATACGAACTACATGGTTCCATTTTTAGAAATTATTGTATGAAATGTAATAAGTTTTATACTCTAAGCGATATATTGAAACAAGATGGTGTTCCTTATTGTGAATGTGGTGGCATCATTAAACCTGATGTTGTCTTATATGAAGAAGCACTAGATAATAAGACTATCGAACAATCAGTAAACGCTATACATAATGCTGATTTAATGATTATCTTAGGCACTTCATTGAATGTCTATCCAGCCGCAGGACTTGTTAGATACTTTAAAGGAGATACTCTTGCAATCATCAATAAAGAGCCAACTAAATCAGATGAAAGCTGTGATATCGTGATACATGACTCTATTAGTGAAACTTTTAAGAAAATTCATCTATAATTATAGATAAGGAGTACGTAATTAATATATATGAAAAAAACATTAGTAATCTTAGCCGCGGGTATGGGATCAAGATACGGCGGACTTAAGCAAGTTGACACTCTTGGTTCAAACGGTGAATCAATTATTGATTTCACTATCTATGATGCAATTAAATCAGGCTTTGAAAAATTAGTTCTAATCATTAGAAAAGAACACGAAGAAATCTTCGAAGAACACATCGTAAAGAAAATTAGACCATTTATTGAAGTTGCCTATGCTTTCCAAGATATCAATGATATCCCAGAAGGCAACAAAGTTCCTGAAGAAAGAAAGAAGCCTTGGGGAACAACACATGCTCTACTTGCTTGTAGAAACATTCTAAAGGATGATCCATTTGTTATTTGTAACGCAGATGACTTCTATGGACGTGACGCTTTTGAAAAAGTAAGCAAATACTTTGATGAAACAACTGACGACAATGAATACTGCATGGTTGGTTATAAAGTAGAAAATACTTTATCAGACAACGGTACAGTTACTCGTGGTGTTTGTCAAAAAGATGAAAACAATTATTTAACTTCAATCAAAGAAGTTATGAACATTAAATGGAACGACAACCATGATGGTGTTGAATTTGAAGAAGATGGTACTTACCTTCCTCTTGAAATGGGAACTCCAGTATCAATGAACTTCTGGGGCTTCAAGCCATCTGTTATTGGTAAACTACAAGAAATCTTTGCTGCTGAATTGCCTGAAGGAATCAAATCTAATCCTCTTAAGTATGAAGCATTACTTCCTAACCATGTTGGTTACTTAGTAAGAGACAATAAGGCTAAAGTAAAAGTATTAACTAGTGAAGATTCTTGGTTTGGTGTTACATATCAAGCAGATAAACCATCTGTTGTAGCTAAGATTCAAAGCTTTAAAGACAATGGAACATATCCATTTGACCTATGGAAGAAGTAGATCCTAAAAAGGATCTTTTCTTTTTATCAACATTTAGCACTTAATTATCACAATTGCTAGCACTTTTCTATTGACACTGCTAAACAATGTGATAGTATATAAGTGTACAAAGAAATAGATGTACAGGAGGAAAATTAATATGAAATATATGCCTAGAAAATTTGATTTATTTGATGATATGTTTGATGGTTTCTTCCCAACTGAATTAAACCGTCAAGGATTTGATTCTATTATGAAAACTGATGTTCATGAAAAGGATGGTTATTATACTCTAGATATTGAAGTTCCAGGATATAAGAAGGAAGATGTAACTATGGAATTATCTAACGGTTACCTAAGTATTAAAGCCACTCATAATACAACTGATGAAGAAAAGGATGCTAAGGGTAATCTAGTAAGAAGCGAAAGAAACTTCGGATCTTGTTCTAGATCATTCTATGTTGGTGACAACATTAAAGCTGAAGATGTAAAAGCTAAATTTGAAAATGGTATGTTACAAGTAACTGTACCATCTGCTAAACAAAAACAAATCGAATCAACAGAAACTATTTCAATTGAATAAATCATAAGGCCAACGCATAGGCCATAAGCGATGTAAGCATAAAAACTTGCATCGCTTTTTTATTCGAAAATCACAAGAACATTCTAAGTTTATTGTGATTATTGTTATTCTCTGCTTTGTATTTATCTATCACTTTTTCCCAAGTTTTCTCCATCTCATACTTTAAAAACTCAACTGTTGAAGAAAGATTGTCACTTTCATCAAATTTTTGAAGACACTCATAATACAAGCTCTTATCATCATTAAAAATAATCAAAGGTGGCAAACCATTTATCAACAACAAATAATTAATAAGTAACCTTCCAAGTCTTCCATTCCCATCCGCAAATGGATGAATATGTTCAATCATATTATGAACATAAGCTACCAACACCATTACATCTTCATCGCTTTTTACTTCTATATCATTAACTTCTTCTATAAGATTCCTCATATCATTAGATACATCAACAGGCAAAGAACCAACCTCATTCTTACCAGTAACATAATCATGCTTCTTATATTCGCCTGGCCTTTCCTCATTAACCACATATCTTCTTTCATCATAGGTGCCACTGGTCAAAAGCTTATGAAATTTCTTAATTAACTCCTCGGTTAATGGTTCTTTATCGATAGCCTTATTAAGCATATAATCGAAACTAATTCTCAAATTATCAATCTCATACAAAGTTAAGAGATCCCCTGTATAATTAATTACTCTCCTACTATCAAATATTTCTTTTACATCTAGATACTTGATATTAGTATTCTCAATTACTCCAGAATGATATGAGAAAAGGATTCTAAAATCTTTTAGAATATCTTGTGTTTTATCTAACGAGTCTATTTCTAGACTCTTCCAATAATCAATTGATTTCACATATCCATATACATTTTTATGAAAAGAGAACATAGCACAATTTTATTTAACAAGCCACCTACCATCACGTTTTGAACCATTTCGTTCAATAATTCCATATTCTTGTAATTTAGAACAAATTTTTTGAACGCCAGGAACGCTAATGCCAGTTTTTTCTGCAACTTCTTTAATTGTCAATCTTCCATCTTTTGATAAAATATCGACTATTATTTTTTGATTTTCATTTAAACCACTCTTATTAAGTGCAATTCTTTTTCGATTTACTACTTCAGGTCTTTCAAAAGCTAAAGGAATAGTAACCTTTAGCATTCCATCATCAAAAGAAAATACATCTCTACCATACTTTTCAACTATGGTAGGAATTCCATGGCCACTTTGTTCAGCATATTTAGCTGCCATAAATATTGTTAGTAAACTTTTATTCACAGGTACACTTGTTCCATGATAAAAACCTTCTTTAGACAAAGAAAAAGGAAGTCCACCATATGAAACAACTTCAATACGGTCATCAAACATATACACAGAAGGAGCAATACCATCTTTCCAATCGTTATGCAAACAAGCATTAATCCAAGCTTCTCTAAAACTTGGAAAGTCAAATAAAGATTGTTCTTTTCTAAGTGCACCTTCAAGATTAACATCAGTGATATTTATTGCCTCAAAATACTGCAAAACCTCTGAAACCGAAATCAAAAGACATTTGCTACCATACTCAGTTCTTTTAGACATAACACTTTTATCCATTCCCTCAAAAACTACAACCTTTAAAGATATTTCATTTTTATCAGACAATAAATAGGCATTCATATTAAAATTACCATCTCTATTTAACAGCCAATAATTAGAATAAAATTCTTTAGTTGGTTTTGGATGGATTCCATTACCAGCCAATATTCCAAACAATGAATTAAAACTTAAATTTTGATTAGGAGAAGACTTTTGGCGAAGAATATCTGAATCAGATGAAGCAAGCATTTTTCTTAGTACATCATTTGTTGCCTTTTCGTCAGCTGAAACATTACGCAAATAATATCTACCATCAAATGAATAAGGTATATCTAACCCGTTCGCAGTAATTTTTATATATGTCTTACCAGTATCATCCTTTAATTCTTCAATATCGGCATAAATGCGTGGTTCAATCTTATCGCGGATTCTATTTCGAATATCCATTAACGTTTCCTTGCCAATAGACAAACCGCAAACATTTCCGTCATCGTTTACACCAAAATAAACAGTAGCCTTTCCATGTTTATTAAGCATTGAAGTAAGTGATTTTAAGCCCTTATCAAGTTGCCCTAACCCCTCTTTAAATTCTTGATACTCATTCTCGAAACCGATATTCATATTATTCTCCTTTTTATCAATATGTACTGTAAAATATATTTAAAATATACTTTCAAAATATACTTAAAGTATACTATAAAATATACTTTCAAAATATACTTTTTAATAAAAATAATGTTTTTGTGATTTTTCTTAAAATTACTTTATCAGTTTCTCCAGTAACAAAATGTCAATAGTTTTTTAATCACTTTTTTTCGAAAGTGGGCAAAAAAATAGAGCATATGGATTTTTCTTCATATGTTCTACTTTCATATTAATTTTTAGATCATAAAAATGAAATTTATCGAGTTATTATTTTTCTATTAACTCCGTAATATCAATATTAGTTTTATAGTTTTGTTTAACGCCTCCTGGTGAAGTAGTAAAAAATGAAGCATATTTTCCATCACTATAAATGGTAATTTCTTTTATATCATTGCGTGTGTCTTGCTTCGTAGTATTGTAATATAATTCTACTGTATATATAGGTTTAATGTCTTTATCTATATTCTTTACTTTCTCCCAATTTTCAACATCTAAAATAGCATTGACTTTATCTATACTACTTTCATCTTCATATGTAGCTATCACTTTCTCATTCTGATAGTCATGTATTTCTATTGCTCTCACAGAGTTTAAGCTCCAATCTGCATAGCTTTTCGTAGTATCACTAAGCCTTTTGTTATTAATATAAATAAAGGAAAATAAAGCAACAACGATAACGGCCATACCAATTATAATGCCTATATAGAATGGCTGTTTTTTTATCTTCTTATCAATTTTTTTTACCATACGTAAATCTCCTTTCAGCAAAACATCAAGAGAAACATTGAACTCATCACTAATCTTTACTAATGTAGATAAATCCGGATAACTCTTCTCGTTCTCCCAATTCGAAACTGTCTGCCTTGTTACACTTAACATTTTTGCAAAAGCTTCTTGTGTCAGCCCTCGTTCCTTTCTGATTTGTGCAATCGCCTGACCTAATTGCATATTCCTTCCTCCTTACAATTATTATTTTTATCTATATTCGCTAAATTAACAAGCAATTAGCTTTTTACATCTCTGTTTTTTTTACGCAAATATTCTTTGCTTTCCTATTTTTTTATGGTATTTTTCAAATACACCACAAAAGAGAAATTCCGAATAAGAAAAAAACTAGTCAACACTAGTTTCATCCTTTGATTCTTCATCTTTCTTCTTCTTAGTATCATCCTTGATACCATAGACATCACACTTCTCTTGAAATTCCTTTTCAGCCTCTTCAAGATCCTTCAATACTTCTTCTAAAGTTCGCATGCTTAATATTTTAGCACAAAATCTGTATAATAAATTTATGTACGTAAAACAAGAAACAGTCAACACCATCGTAATTGAAAAAAGTAGATTCATAACCTACTTAAAACCAGTTAAAGATGAACAGGACTATAAAGACTATCTAAAAGAAATAAAAAAGAAGCACTATGATGCTACTCATGTATGTTCAGCACTAGCAATTGGTGATATTAAAAGAAGCAGTGACGATGGCGAACCAAGCGGTACGGCAGGAGCACCAATCTTAAACGTTCTAGTTAAAAACAATCTAAACAACACCTGTGCTCTAGTAGTAAGATACTTTGGTGGCATTAAACTAGGTGCTGGTGGCCTTATAAGAGCCTATGGTAATAGTGTAAGTGAAGCCTTGAAACAAGCTACCATCATGGATGATATTCCCTACAACAAGTACCAAATTGTCTTATCTTATGAAATGGCCAACAAAGTAAATCCCATTTTAATGGCCAATACACTAAAGTTAGACGCTGACTATGATGAAAACGTTACATTCACTTATGTATTAAAAGACGAAAACATCAATAATAAGATAGTTGAAATCACAAGAGGGCTAGTTCCTACATGCATTGGCAAAGAAATTATTCAAAAGGTGGTAAAATAAATATATGGACATACTATCATTTTTAACAGTATATAATTCTTACATTAAATACATCTATTGCTTATTGGCAATCATTATCCTAATTATCCTTATTATGATGTTTAAGAAATTAATTGTCCTAGCTAACTCAAGTTCTAAACTATTAGAAACACAAGAAAGAATTGATACTAAACTTGTAGAAACACAAGAAAAACTTACAAAAGTTGAATATACAGCTACTACAAGCATTCCTTTCTTCCTAAAGATATTTGGAACAATTTCCCTTATTAAAGCCATTACTAAAGACTTCTTCGACATTAAAAAGAAAAAGAGAAGTATTCGTAAGTCTATTAATAAAGTACGTAAACTAAATAAAAAAGCTAACAACATCTTATCACTTGGAAAGATTGTTAGCTCACTAGTAAGATAATCACTTGATTATCTTTTTCTTTATGAAAATATGGTTCCCTAGGGAACCATATTTATTTTAGATCATTGGCTTATCCCAGCACTCTGGAGCTTCTAAACCCAATAGTTTGAAGACAGTAGCTGCGATATTACTTAAACCATATTCTCCATCTTTAATAGTTACATCATCAGCATTATAGATAATGAAAGGAACCTTATTTAAAGTATGAGAAGTCTTTGGTTGAAGTGGATCAGTCTCCTTCTTTTGTTTCTGATACATTTCATCCGCATTACCATGGTCAGCAGTAACAAGAAGGATGCAATCATTACGCTTACAAGCCTCCATTACTCTTCTTAGATTCAAGTCAACTGACTCAACGCCAATAATAGTAGCTTCATAATCACCAGTATGACCAACCATATCACCATTTGGATAATTAGTTCTTAAGAAAGTATACTTCTTAGAATCAATAGCCTCAACAAGCTTATCAGTAATATCAGAAGACTTCATCCAAGGTCTTTGATCAAATGGACATAAGTCAGACTTAATCTCAACCCAAGTTTCCAAGTTCTCATCAAACTTCTCACTTCTATTACCATTCCAGAAATAAGTAACATGACCAAACTTTTGAGTCTCAGAAATTGCATAAGTAGGAACACCATACTTAACAAAATATTCTGACATAGTATTCTTAATCTCTGGTGGATTAACTAAATAATTTGTAGGAATATGTAAGTCACCATCATACTCAAGCATACCAGCATACATTACATCAACTTCCTTACTCTTAGTGAACTTGTAACCATTATTATCAAATGCACGAGAGATTTCTAGAGCTCTATCACCTCTGAAATTGAAGAAAATAACTGAATCATGATCCTCAATAGTACCTACTGGTACATCATTTTCACAAATAACAAACTCAGGAAGATTTTGGTCATCATAACCGCCTTCTTGACGATAAGTCTCAATTGCTTCTGTAGCACTATTGAACTTTCTACCAATACCAGCAACATGAACATCCCAGCCTCTTCTAACCATATCCCAATCAGCCTCATAACGGTCCATTGTGATATACATTCTGCCACCACCTGAAGCAATCTTTGCGTCAAATGTGTCATCATTCAAAGAAGCCATATGTTCTTCTAAATCATTAATATAAATAAGACCACTAGTATCAGGAACATCTCTACCATCCATTAAACAATGAACTCTAACGCGATTTATTCCTTCTTTCTTAGCCTCAGTAATCATAGCCTTAAGATGCTTGATATTTGAGTGAACATTACCATCAGAAAGTAAACCTAAGAAATGTAAAGTATGACCCTTAGCATTCTCAATTAACTTCTTCCAAGTTTCGCTTTGATAAATTGAACCACTCTCAATTGACTCATTAACAAGCTTAGCACCCTGTGAATAAACTTGACCACAGCCAATCGCATTATGACCAACCTCAGAGTTACCCATATCATCATCACTAGGTAGACCTACAGCTGTGCCGTGAGCCTTAATCTTAGTCCAAGGACTATTAGCCTTTAAATAATCTAATGTAGGAGTATAAGCATTCGCAACAGCATTTCCTTTAGTGTTATCGCTCTCACCAACACCATCCATAACAACTAGAACAACAGGTTTTTTATTCATCTTTTTTACCCTCTTTCCATCTAAAATATTATCATATAATCATAAAAAAGGAGCTACCAATTATGTATATAGTAGACATGCACTGTGACACACTCTTATCACTAGATGAAAATACTCATCTAAGAAACAACGATTTAGATATTGACCTAATCAAAATGAAACAAAGTAACTATCTTCTACAAAACTTCGCCATCTTCACAAACTATGACAAAGTAAAAGATAGAGTACCCTATGTACTAAAGAACATTAACAAGTTCTATAAAGAAATAGAAGCCAATAAAGATCTAATTAAACAAGTATTTTCATACAAAGACATTGAAGAAAACAAACTAATGTCAGCTATGTTAACCCTAGAAGAAGGAGATGTCATCAACAATGACCTAGACATCCTGGAACTATATTATCGATTAGGTGTTAGAATGATTGCCCTTACTTGGAACTTTAAAAACAGTATCGGAAGTCCAAACTTTACCCCAAATCCTGATCGTTATCAAATGTTAAGAACATTAAACACAACTGATGGATTAACACCCTTTGGCAAAGAATACGTCAAAAAGTGTAATGAACTAGGAATAATAATTGATGTATCTCATTTAGGAGACAAGGGCTTTGAAGATGTGCTTGAACTTTCAACAAAACCAATAGTAGCATCACATTCTAATGCAAGAGCTATTTGTGATGTTGCCCGTAATCTAAGCGATGAAATGATCATTAAACTACACCAAAACAATGGTGTAATGGGAATGAACTTCTGCGAAGACTTCATCAGCAACGACAGTAACGGTAGCGTAGAAAACATCATCAAACACATTGACCACATCAAAGAACTAGGTTGCATTGACAACATTGGCTTAGGTAGTGACTTTGATGGCATCAAGAAAAGAAAAGAAATGAGTGATTGTTCCCAAATGTACATGCTAATAGACGCCCTAAAGGAACATGGATACTCTAATGAAGAAATAGAAAAGATTTGTTATAAGAATGTACTAAGAGTCTATGAGGAAGTGTTTAGCTAACTAAGCTACTTCCATTTTTTATTTAAACTATCCCAATTTAACAAAAACTCTGTGTTGTTATTTATTGAATCAACAATTGGTTCTAATAAAATTTCTATAGTCGACATAGTTTCTTTAAATGTCAAATTTATCATAGCTTTCTTCTTTTTAATAAACGCATTCCATCTACTTTCTCTTAGTGAATCATTAATAAATGTTTTTTCAAAAACAACCATATCTTTGAAACCTGTATTTCTATGAGAGAATGTTTCAACTACCGCTTCTTTTAAAAGTTCTCCTGATAAATTGAATTCGCTCGCTAATACATATATATCGTAATAATCTTTATACCTACTATTTATATACCCCAAAGATACAATAGCCTCAAACTTTTCAGCTATAGCAGAATATAACGAATATGCATAAACAATTGGTTCTTCCATTGACAGTAACGACGGAAATTCCATCTTTATCCTATTTGGATATACAATATCGCCAAAGCCAACATCAATCGATACTGGAATTTTTGTTCTATCTAAAAAAGCAATAATATTCACATTAACACCATGATATTCTTTAAATTCCGTAATGCTATCTACCGATAGAGAATTCAAATCAAACATCAATGCATCATCACACGAAATGCTAAATATTTCCCTAAATACAATTGAAATTTCATTAATATCATTTGAAATATACTGCCCTAATAAATCTATATCTCTTGTTACTCTAGAAAATTGTTTATCAAAAAGTGCGTAAAGAAATATGCCACCCTTTAATGTAAAGCGTTCATTGTAAGGTGAAATAGATAATCTATAAATAGTTCTTTCTATAGCGTAGGTTACTAGTTTTTCTTGCATTGTACTGCCATCTTGTTTGGCTAAATTTTTAAGTCTATCTTTTATTGAATTCGCATTTATCAAACCAACACCTCCAAATAAGTTCTAAGTACTTTATCACATTTCACTATTTTTGAATATCTAATCAATTTATTTATATCTCTATCATTTCTCTTTAAATAGTTTCTCAAAACCTTCTTTACTTCCTCAATACCAATTTTTTCACGATAAGAAATTATATCGACTACTGTTTTTTCCACATCATATATTTTAAAAACATTCCCATTCTCATTAATCTCCTTAATACCAAGTCCATATCTTTCCTTAGAAAAATAATATAACTTAACATCAGGATACTCAGGCAATTCATTAACCTTTGTTTTTCTATACACGGCAACATCAACAACATCTGGAATATAAGTTGTTAGTCCATAAAAAGTTGCAGCACTCATAAGACAAATCACGCCACTAGGAATATATGGATGGACATAATAGAAATCAAAATCCTCACCATCATAATGAAGATTCTCATAATATTTACGATTAATCTTTTCTATAAAACCATCATTAACCAAATTATTAATCTTATATTGCGAAAAACCAACTTCCTTGAGTTGTTCATTAGAAATAAAAAGTTGTTCACAATTCAATTCATAGTCTTTCATATTTAATTGAAATACGGCGATTCTATAAAATTGCCGTATTTCAATTAAATATTAGCATAAACAAGACGAAATAAAAAGACTTCAATATGAAGTCTAATTATTTAAGTAATATAAATTACTCAGTGGTGTGGCTACCCCTTTAACTATATCAGTGGTGT
>OLGY01000400.1_pt1 | contig 31701 bp, 27 predicted proteins | sample 1605951 | NCBI WGS metagenome assembly OLGY01 (sample SAMN03283280) | human gut metagenome | biome: human-associated habitat; material: feces | host: Homo sapiens | place: Peru | collected 2012
GACTATCTTCCGCTTATGGTTACATTTGAAGACTACGGAGTGGATAAATTGGAGAACAACCGCACGTATGTGCTTACGCTTGTTGGAAACACTCAACAACAAGCACAGCAATCCCAAACTCTTACCATAAGATATTCACCGACTATAGCTACTGTTCTTGTAGACAATAAAATGATTAATGGCTCAAATGGCGTTGCACAGACAACTTTGCCAGTAGGTCAACATTCATATATAGTTGCTTGTAATGGTTATGAGTCGGAAGAAGGCATGGTAAAGCTTAAGGCATCAGCTTCAAGCAATCTTCAGATAACGCTGACGAAAGAAGCAACGGCAAGACAACAAAGTACTGTTGCTCAACCAACAGTGATTCAGCAATCAGTAGTGCAATCCACGGTTACTAACAGTGATAATATCTCTATTCCAGTTAAGGATGGCATAAGTATTGAAATGGTTCGTGTTGAGGCAGGAACGTTCACAATGGGAGCGACTCCAGAGATGGAGAATCCTTTGGATGATGAGAAACCAGCACATCAAGTTACTCTTACCAATGATTATTACATTGGTAAATATGAGGTGACACAGGCTTTATGGAAAGCAGTGATGGGTAACAATCCTTCTTGCTTTAAGGGTGACAACTTGCCTGTAGAGAAGGTTAGTTGGGACGACTGTCAGAAATTCATCAGCAAACTGAACAGTATAACTGGCAAGAGGTTTCGTCTCCCCACTGAAGCCGAATGGGAATATGCTGCCCGTGGTGGAAAGAAGAGCAGAGGCCATCAGTATAGCGGTAGCAATAATCTCTCAGATGTGGCTTGGTATGATGATAATAGCGACAGCAAAACTCATGCTGTCGGTTCTAAGCAAGCTAATGAATTAGGCATATATGATATGAGTGGTAACGTCTATGAATGGTGTCAGGATTGGAAAGGTGCTTACAGTAGTTCTTCACAGGTAAATCCTACTGGTGCTACTAGTGGGTCTAGCCGCGTGTTCCGTGGGGGTTGCTGGAGCAGCGCTGCCAGGTTCTGTCGCTCGTTATACCGTTTCAACGGCAAGCCTGACTACCGCAGTAGCGGCCTTGGACTCCGCCTTGTCCTCTCCAAGTAACGCCCTTCTGTTTCGAGTTATCCACTCTTATTATTAATGTCCTAAGCCTCAACACGAGATGCCCTTAATAAGAGCTTAAAGAAAATAATAACAAAAATAAATCTACATCATTTTACAAGTTAACAACATGTTTAAGTCAATTATAATAAGTATAGTCTTTGAGTTTTGTTTTTCTTTAATTTCATGTGCTCAAGTTAAATTTCAATTTGCTTATGATTTCAAAAATAAAGAGTTTAAACAAAAAGTAGAGAACAATATATCTGCTTTATTGACAGAATTAACCAAAACAAGTAATAATAATGATACCATCAGATTGTCGGGGGTTAATATAAGCAAGGAGGCGTCACGTCGTTTGAAATATCTTTGTAAAAATTACACTATTCATTGTTTGTTTAAATTCAATGTACAGGGATATTTACATGATGTTAATGGTTATCAAGTGCGACAAATACCGGTAATTGTTACTCCTGTTGGAAATGACAATGAAAAGAAAAATAAGAGTCTTGTGATTAGTTTTGACAAAAAAGGTACTATAACTGGTGTAAGAATTGGTATCGAAGATAATTTGACAATAGATGTATTTAGTACAATTTCCACGACATCCGATCTGAAAAGAGTACGTTATATGCTTAAAACAATTGAAGACTATTGTAGCTACTATATGGAAAAGAATTTAGATGCTCTTAAAAATGATTTTTCTAACGATTTGTTCTGTGTTTATAACGATAATGGTAAACCTATAGAAAAGTCAGAATTATGTCGCTATGTATTACTAAATAATCATAAAGATTCAATAGCTTTCAAGCCAAAAAGATATATCAATATAATAAGAAAAATGTTTTGCGATAATGATATTTTCAATATCAATATTTCGAATATAGAACTAACCCGACATAGTGCAAATTCGAATTATTATGCATTATGGTTTAATATCGACATTGTCTCAAACAAAACTACTCAGCAAACAGTAGATGGATTGGTGTTCATATTATGGAATTTTGAAGATGAAGATCATCCTGTGGCACCAATTAAAATTTGGGTCCAGAAAGGAAAAATTCAAGAAAATAATGATTACTTTTTGGATATATATCTATAATAGAAAATCAAATAATTACTTATTGTTCACTATTTATGAAAGACATATTTTATGAGAAAAGTATTATTTTTTGTTTGTCTTGCATTTTGTGTTTTGTATAATGCCTCAGCGCAAAAGCTCACAGTCGAGTCCTTCAAGCTTACTCCAAGCGACCTTACAGCCCAAACTCAGCCACGCAAAGACCTTAACAACCGCAACTGTGCTGTTGTGAAAGTACAGTTTGTAGGTGAGTTAACCAACATTGAGGGCAATGTCATAATGCCTTTGGTAAAGCGCAACAACGAGATATGGGTATACATGCCGCAGAATACACGGCAGATGAAAGTAATCACCAAAAACTATTTACCTCTGATGGTGACATTCGCCGACTATGACATCGAACGATTGGAGAGCAACCGCACATATGTGCTTACGCTTTTGAGCAACAATCTGCAGCAAGCGCAGCAGTCGCAAACTCTTACTATCAAATACATGCCGACTAACGCCACTGTACTTGTGGACAACAAAATGGTGAAGGGCACAAATGGCGTGGCACAGACAACTTTGCCCGTAGGTCAACATTCGTATATTGTCTTTTGTGATGGGTATGATTCGGAGGAAGGAGCTGTAAAACTAAAAGCGTCAACTCCAAGCAATCTTCAGATTACTCTGTCTAAAGAAGCAGTGGCAACACAACAAAATATAGTTTCTCAACCAGCAGTGGCTCAGCAGCCCATAGTACAAGCACCTATAGCAAACAGTGATAATATAACCATTCCCGTAAAGGATGGTATAAGCATTGATATGGTTCGTGTTGAGGCAGGAACGTTTACTATGGGAGCGACAGCGGAGATGAAGAATCCAGAATTTTATGAGAAACCAACTCATCGTGTAACTCTGACCAATGACTATTATATTGGCAAATACGAAGTGACTCAGGCATTATGGCAAACGGTGATGGGCAACAATCCTTCGGAATTTAAGGGTGATAACTTGCCTGTTGAGCAGGTTAGTTGGAATGACTGCCAAGAATTTATCAGCAAGCTGAACCGTATAACTGGCAAGATGTTTCGTCTTCCCACGGAAGCCGAATGGGAGTATGCCGCCCGTGGCGGCAACAAGAGCCGAGGCTATCAGTATAGCGGCAGCAGCAACCTTTCTGATGTTGCTTGGTATAGAGGCAAAAGTGGAATAGTGACTCATGCCGTTGGTACAAAGCAGCCCAACGAGTTGGGTGTATATGATATGAGTGGTAATGTACAGGAGTGGTGCCAAGATAGGTATGGAGCATACAGTAGTTCCTCACAGGTAAATCCAACTGGTGCTAATAGTGGATCCTACCGCGTGTACCGTGGTGGTAGCTGGTTCAACGGTGCCAGGGGATATCGCTCGTCGTGCCGTGGCATCAACACGCCTGACTACCGCATCTACGGCCTTGGGCTCCGCTTGGTTCTCTCCGAGTAACGACTTCTTGTTTTGAGTAGTCCACTCTTATTATTAATGTCCTAAGTTTCAAAACGAGACGTTTTTAATAAGGGCTAAAAGGAGAGGCGAGGGACGAGCCTCGTGATCCCTAATAAAAAACAACGAGTAAAATTCCGGCGTAGACGGAAAAAACTAATATAAATTTTATGCGAAATATTCTTCTATCCTTCGTCTTGCTCTTTGCTGCAATATCGTCAACCTTTGCCCAAAAGCTCACAGTGGAGTCCTTCAAGCTCGCTGGAAGCGACTTGACAGCCCAGACTCAGCCTCGCAAGGACCTTAACGACCGCAACTGTGCGTTAATCAAGGTTGGTATTACTCTCGATGGAGTTACTTTTGATGGAAGTATTGTTGGTGAGCCTATTCATAAGTTGGGTGAATATTGGGTTTATATGCCCAAAGGTGTTTCTATGCTGCAAATACTGCACAAAAACTACACTCCTCTTATGGTTAACTTTTACGATTATGGTATTGGTAAGGTAGAGAGTGGAGAAACGTATGTCTTGACATTGAAAAAACCTAATACTATTACTGAACGTCAAATCCAGAAGTTGAGAATAAAATATTCACCAACTACAGCTTCTGTTCTTGTTGACAATAAATTTGTAAAAGGAACGAATGGTATTGCAGAAACAACATTGACAGTTGGACAACATTCATATATTGTGGCTTGTGATGGATATGAGTCGGAGGAAGGTTCTGTAAAACTGAAAGCTTCTGCTCCAAGTACTATCCAGATTGCTTTACTTAAGGAATCTACAGCAAACAATGATATTGTCGTAAATAATAACCAATATATAGAGAATGTAAATGAATTTACAAATAATAACACTCAGAATGACGATCAACAACCAATTATAATGTCAGAAACTGAATATGAAAATCAAACAGCTGATAATAATATTGAGAATTTATTAGAAAAACTCAATAATGATATGGTTTATATTGAGACAGTAGAATATACTATGGGAGCAACAAAAGAGCAAAAAGGAGAGGCTGATTCTGATGAAAAACCAGCTCATGAAGTAGTGTTGGGCTGTTTTTATTTATGTAAATATGAAGTCACTCAAGAGTTATGGGAGGCTGTAATGGGCAACAATCCATCATATTTTAAAGGTGAAAAATTACCCGTAGAAAATGTTAGTTGGTATGATTGTCAAGATTTCATTATGAAACTGAACTCTCTTACGGGGAAAAAATATAGACTTCCAACAGAAGCCGAGTGGGAATATGCTGCACGTGGTGGAGTTAATAGTATGCATAACAAGTATAGTGGAGACAATGTTTGTGAATACGTATCATGGTGTTTTCAAAACAGTAAAGACAAAACAGAAGCTGTTGGAATGTTGAAACCAAATGAATTGGGTATTTATGATATGTCGGGAAATGTATGGGAATGGTGTCAAGATTGGTATGGTCTATATAATAAAAAAACTGCATATAACCCAACTGGTCCAGCCAATGCTTTTAATAAGGTGTTCCGCGGTGGAGGCTATGATAATCCAGCGACGTATAGTCGTTGTTCTTATAGAAACGCAACGGCTCCGCAAAATAAATTTAAAAATTTGGGATTAAGACTTGCACTTTCAAAATAATATAAAAACGAATATCGATGCGAAAACTTCTTCTATCTCTTTTTATGCTCTTTGCAGCTGTGTCTTCTGCTCAGAAGCTCACAGTCGAGTCCTTCAAGCTTGCTGGAAGCGACCTTACTGCTCAAACGCAGCCTCGCAAGGACCTTAACGACCGCAACTGTGCAGTTGTGAAAGTACAGTTCGTGGGTGAGTTGACCAACATTGAGGGCAATGTCATTATGCCTTTGGTAAAGCGCAACAATGAGACGTGGGTATATATGCCGCAGAACACACGGCAGATGAAAGTAATCACCAAAAACTATTTGCCTCTGATGGTGACATTCGCCGACTATGACATCGAACGATTGGAGAGCAACCGCACATATGTGCTTACGCTTTTGAGCAACAATCTGCAGCAAGCGCAGCAGTCGCAAACTCTTACTATCAAATACATGCCGACTAACGCCACTGTACTTGTGGACAACAAAATGGTGAAGGGCACAAATGGCGTGGCACAGACAACTTTGCCCGTAGGTCAACATTCGTATATTGTCTTTTGTGATGGGTATGATTCGGAGGAAGGAGCTGTAAAACTAAAAGCGTCAACTCCAAGCAATCTTCAGATTACTCTGTCTAAAGAAGCAGTGGCAACACAACAAAATATAGTTTCTCAACCAGCAGTGGCTCAGCAGCCCATAGTACAAGCACCTATAGCAAACAGTGATAATATAACCATTCCCGTAAAGGATGGTATAAGCATTGATATGGTTCGTGTTGAGGCAGGAACGTTTACTATGGGAACGACAGCGAAGAGGAATGTTTCGTATGATGATGAGAAACCAACTCATCGTGTAACTCTGACCAATGACTATTACATTGGCAAATACGAGGTGACTCAGGCATTATGGAAAGCCGTGATGGGCAATAAGCCTTCGAGATTCAAGGGTAAAAACTTGCCAGTAGCGAATGTTAGTTGGGATGACTGCCAAGAATTTATCAGCAAGCTGAACCGTATAACCGGCAAGACGTTCCGTCTTCCCACGGAAGCCGAATGGGAATATGCTGCCCGTGGTGGCAACAAAAGCCGAGGTTATCAGTATAGTGGCAGCAATAATCTTTCTGATGTTGCTTGGTATAAAGATAATAGTGGAAGCAAGACTCATGCCGTTGGTACAAAGCAAGCCAACGAATTGGGTATATATGATATGAGTGGCAACGTATGTGAGTGGTGTCAAGATTGGTATGGAGCATACAGTAGTTCCTCACAGGTAAATCCAACATGTGTTAATGGTAGCTTAGCCCGCATGAACCGTGGGGGTAGCTGGTACCATAATGCCGAGGACTGTCGCTCGTCGAGCCGTGGCCACTACGGGTATGACTACAGCTACGGCTACCTTGGTCTCCGCTTGGTTCTCTCCGAGTAACTACTTCTTGTTTCGAGTTATCCCCTCTTATTATTAATGTCCTAAGCCCTTATTAAAAACATCGAGTAAAATTCCGGCGTAGCCGGAAAAAACTAATATAAATTTTATGAGAAATATTCTTCTATCCTTCGTCTTGCTCTTTGCAGCAATATCATCAGCTCTTGCCCAAGAGCTGACGGTAAAATCCTTCAAGCTTGCTGGAAGCGACTTGACTGCCCAGACTCAGCCACGTAAGGATCTTAACAACCGTAACTGTGCTTTGATAAAGGTTGGCATCGGACTGCAAGGTGTGCAGTTTGAGGGCGGTATCATGGGCAATGTAGAGAACAAGACTGGCGAATATTGGGTGTATATGCCGCAAGGCAACCGACAACTGAAGGTGAAGCATGCTAACTATGCCCCCGTCATGGTGACGTTTGCCGATTATGGCGTGGAAAAGTTGGAGAGCAACCGCACGTATGAGCTTATCATTACAGCTTCGGGTGGCACACAAGTTACACAGAAACAACGACTAACCATACGCTATTCTCCATCATCTGCCACTGTGCTTGTGGACAACAAAATGGTGAAAGGCACAAATGGCGTGGCACAGACTACATTGCCCGTAGGTCAACATTCTTTTGTTGTAGCTTGTGATGGCTATGAGTCGGAAGAAGGAATGGTGAAGCTGAAAGCCTCTGCCCCCAGCAACCTACAAATCACGTTAACGAAAGAAGTAGTGGCAATACAACAAAGTACAGTTTCTCAACCAACAGTGTCTCAGGAACCTGTGGCGCAAACTCCAGTAACTAATGTTGATAATATCTCTATCCCCGTAAAGGATGGCGTCAGCATTGATTTGGTTCGTGTTGAGGCAGGAACTTTTACCATGGGAGCAACAGCGGAGATGGAGAATCCGTATGATAGGGAAAAAACTCCCCATCGTGTAACTCTGACCAATGACTATTATATTGGCAAATACGAGGTAACTCAGGGTTTATGGCAAGCCGTAATGGGTAATAATCCATCATATTTTAAGGGTGACAACTTGCCTGTAGAGGAGGTAAGTTGGGACGACTGTCAGGACTTCATAAACAAGCTGAACCGTATAACCGGCAAGACGTTCCGTCTTCCTACCGAAGCAGAATGGGAATATGCCGCCCGTGGCGGCAACAAGAGCCGAGGCTATCAGTATAGCGGTAGCAATAATCTCTCAGATGTGGCTTGGATTATTACAAATAGCGGCTACGAGACTCATGCCGTTGGTACAAAGCAAGCCAACGAATTGGGTATATATGATATGAGTGGCAACGTATTTGAATGGTGTCAGGATTGGAAAGGTTCTTATAGTAGTTCCTTACAGGTAAATCCTACAGGTGCTAATAGTGGATCTTACCGCGTGTGCCGTGGAGGTGACTGGAGCATCGGTGCTGGGGGCTGTCGCTCGTCGTTCCGTGGCTACAACACGCCTAACAACCGCCACAACAGCCTTGGGCTCCGCTTGGTTTTCTCCGAGTAAATACTCTTGTTTCGAGTTGTCCACTCTTATTATTAATGTTCTAAGCCTCAAAACAAATATAAATTTTATGCGTAAAATCCTTCTATCTATCGTTTTGTTCTTTGCAGCAATATCATCAGCCTTTGCTCAAGAGCTGACAGTAAAATCCTTCAAACTTGCAGGAAGCGACCTTACTGCCCAGACTCAGCCACGCAAGGACACTAACAACTTTAACTGTGCTGTTGTCAAAGTGCTGTTTGTTGGCGACATTATTGATTTCGATGGAAATATAGTCAAGCCTGTTGTTAAGTACACGAATGAGACTTGGGTGTATATGCCACAGAGATCACGGCAATTAAAAATTACAACCAAAGACTATCTTCCGCTTATGGTTACATTTGAAGACTATGGAGTGGATAAATTGGAGAGCAACCGAACATATGTGCTTACGCTTTTGGGTAACAACAAAATAGACGAAAGATTGATAGCCCTACTATCGTCTAACCAACAACTTAACCAACCACCAGTAAAAACTGTATCTATAAACGTAAAAGATGGCATAAATATAGAAATGGTAAAGGTTGAGGCTGGAACGTTCACAATGGGAGCTACTGCTGAAATGGAATCTCCAACAGACGACGAAAAGCCTGCACATAAAGTTACAATAACTAAAGATTTTTATATCGGTAAGTATGAGGTAACTCAAGCCCAATGGTATGCTATAATGGAAAAAGAACCTATACCTGGGTTTTATATGGGCGACCAATATCCTAAAGACGAAGTCAGTTGGACTGATTGTCAGAAATTTATAAGCAATTTGAATCAGATTACAGGTAAGAATTTCCGTCTTCCAACCGTCGCAGAATGGGAATATGCAGCCAGAGGTGGAAGCAAAAGTCGAGGCTATCAATATAGTGGAAGTAACAACCTCTCTGATGTAGCATGGTATCGAGCTAACAGTAATAACATCATGCATCCCGTGGGTACAAAACAAGCAAATGAATTAGGTATATATGATATGTCTGGCAATGTTTGGGAGTGGTGTTTACTCCCAATGGGGAAATATCCACACAAGCCACAAAAAGACCCTATGGGTAAAAAGCAATGGAATATTCTTGAACTCCGAGGTGGAGACTGGAACAGTTATACTAAAGACTGTCGGTCATCTAACCGTAAATTTCTTAGTAATTGGAACCTTACTAATGGCATTGGCTTTAGGTTAGTATTAACAGAGTAACACATATACCTCAAAACCGTCAAATAAACGTCCATAACACTTCACTCCATTCTTCATTTTAAAATTTCTTTTATGCTACACCATTGTTTTTTCTCTCAACTTGGCAACCGCACTTCTCAACAAGACTGTCTTTCACCAACAGAGCCAACAGCCAATACATCTTTTTTTGTTGTATGCGATGGTGTTGGTGGCAGAGACCATGGTGAGATAGCCAGCAGTCTTGTATGTCAATCGTTCGAACATAATCTTGCTAATAACGACTGCGGCAATTTAAAAGCAGCAGACATTGTAAGTCTTACAAACGAAGCATACAAGACATTATACAAAAACAGGGCTGTTTGTGCATCAATGGCCACAACACTTGCTTTTATGGCGAAGACCGACGAGGGAATACTCTTGGCACATCTTGGCGACAGTCGCATTTATCAGATACGCAAGGGAGAGGGAGTGGTGTTTCAAACCAAAGACCATTCGTTCGTAAATGACTTGCTCGACAGTGGGAAGATAAAGCCAAAGGAAGCTAAGAACCATCCTCAAAGCAATGTCATAACAAAGTACTTGTTCGTTACCGATGACAAAGACCGCTATATGACTCCGACAATAACCCTGATACGCGACATAAAGCCACATGACGTGTTTATGCTATGTACAGATGGAGTATATGGCATGGTCGACAACGACGACTTGGCTGAGATACTGACATCCGACATTTCTCTTGAAGAGAGAACAAAAGAGTTGGCGGCTATATGCAGGAACAGCCACGACAACAACACGGCTTATATCGTAGAGATAGATGGCATAGACGATGACAGAACAGACAAGAAAGAGAACATAACCTACACAATAGACAAGCCAAGAAAAACAATAAAAAGCCGATTTTTCGACTTCGTCAGAGAAACCCTTGGTTTCGTCAAAGAAACTTAGCCATTGAAGCAACATGAAGAAAAAGACTTGGCTGAGATATAAATAAGTCCTATCTTTGCATCAGAAATAAAAACAAAACATAAATAAAAACCAAATAAAAACATTAATTATGGAGACACAGGCTTTAAACATCAACGAAAACTCAAAAGAGAACTTGAAGAAAGGTGCAGCATTAGCTGGAGCAGCTATGGCTGGTGCAGGTGTTATGGTAACTGCCGATATTATAAGAGGTGAGGAAGACATAGATATTGTGGATTCTATAGATGACAACCCTACTGCCCCTATTGCAGGAGAGACGAATGCCAACAATGCAACAACACAGGCTACAGACACTCACAACGCAGCACAAGACAATGCCGCAAGTGCAACAACACAAACAGCAGAACCTGCTGCAACAACATCTACCACAGAGCCACAACCACAGGCCACTGTAGAAGAACCGGCTCAAACCAATGGACCATCGGCTAATGAATCTTCTACTAATGAGGTGAACGCAGAAGTCAACGTAGACGATATTCCTGATGTTGACCCTAACCTCGTGGCACAAAACCTGACAGACGACGTTATAATGGTTGACCCTACCGACATCGACATGGAGAACATGGATATTGCAGCGCTGGGAACAGTGGAGACCGTTGACGGTGAGGTGTTGACAGCTGCACAGATTGTAGGTGACAATGGCGAAACCCTGTATATGGTGGACGTAAACGGGAATGGCTCGTATGATGTCGTAACTGACGATACTGGCAATGTGTTGGCTGAGGTGCCTTCTACTCTTACTGTGAGCGACACCGAAAGCATCATTGGCACTAACAATGGTGACTATGGCTATTTGGCACAGAACGATAGCGACAACCCAACGGATGCTGTTGTGGACAATGCTATGGATGACGTTGTGGACCTTGGATAATAAAGGCATGTTAAATCAAAAGACCAACAAAAACTATGAGATATAAATGTATAATGCTGACTGTGGCAATGGCTTTATTTACTGCCTATAATGCCACAGCTCAGAAAAAAACAACCCCGAACAGACAGGCCAAGCCTGCGGCAGTAAATACTGACTCTGTAGAGGTGAGGAAGTTGACCGATGCTGCCAAGAAAGGCAACAGCGAGGCTCAAAACACTCTCGGCACTTACTACTACTCTGGCAAGAAAGTGAAGCAGAACCATGATGTGGCTCTGAAATGGTTCAGTATGGCTGCCAAGCAGAAACATGTAAAGGCTATAGCTAACATGGGACTCTGCTACCAATTGGGACGTGGCATTAAGCAGGACTCTGTGATGGCTGTGAAACTCTATAAGGAGTCGATAAAGGCTGGCAACGCTGAATTGGTGAAGCAACGCGAGGAGAATGTGGCAAAGAACAAGTCGGCTTTCGACATAAACCTGCTTGCCGACATCTACTACAATGGATGTGGAAACACTGTTAAGAAGAACAATGAACTTGCACTGAAATACTTGAAGATGGCAGCAGCCAACAACTCGATTGAGGCTGCGGTAAGAGTGGCAACCATCTACGACCAGGCTAAGATGTATGCCGAGGCTTTGCCTTACTACCAAAAGGCTGCGAGCAAAGGCGACGCTGTGTCGGAATATAAATGTGGCGATTATCTCTGCAATGGCAAAGGCACTAAGGTGAATAAGGCTCAGGCTGCGGCATATCTCGACAAGGCTGCTAAAAAGAATGTGCCTAATGCGATGATGATGCTCGGCGACTTGCTGTACAAGGGCGACGGCATTCAGCAGGACTATGCCAAGGCTATGGGCTTGTATAAGCTTGCGGCTGCCAAGAACAATCCTGTGGCAGTATGGAATGTGGGAATAATGTATAAGAACGGACAGGGCGTGAAGCCGAACTATGTCATTGCACTGCAATGGCTTGCCGATGCTGCCTCAAAGGGAATGAAAGCCAACTTCCAAAAGCTTCTCAACGAACCTAATGTGGAGATAAAGAATGGATGGAAGAACACCGACTTCTACTCGTTTGTACATGCCATGACATTTATGGAATCGACGACACCTGATTATGCTACGGCTGTGAAGGAGCTTACTATTCTCGAAAAGAAAAACATTGCCGTGGCTTCTACATTGCTCGGACTCTGCTATGCCGACAAATCGTGGAAAAAAGCCAACGAGAAGAAGATGATGGCTTATTACGAGAAGGCAGCAAAAGCTGATGACCCTTATGGCAACTATTTGCTCGCAAAGCTTTACTGTGAAGGAAGTAATGCTGTAAAGGCTGACAAGAACAAGGTAGTGGAATGCTACAAAAAGGCATCTGAGGGTGGATATGCACCTGCAAAATGTGAACTTGGCAACTTGTATTTCACAGGAAAGATTGTCAACAAGGACATATCGAAGGCTATAGCTTATTATAATGATGCCTTGCTGAACGGTTATCTCTCTAAGGAGGCTGCCGACAATCTTGCTTCTTGCTATCAGCAGGGACTTGGTGGTGTGAAGAAAGATACCGAGACGGCAAAAGAGATTGCCAAACGCGGAAAAGTGGGCAACACATGGACGGCTTTGCTGCGTGGCATAACGTTTGAACAAAAAAACTAAACATATATGAGAACCATTTTATCAGCCATCGTCCTTCTGTTGTGTGTTGCAACAGAAGGCATGGCACAAAACATATCGTTCAAGACGGAAGAACTGAAAAGGGTTGCTGCGGAGCTGAAGCTGGACGGTCTGGACTCTCTTAAGGTTGGCTATTCTGTCTTCCCCAAGGACAAGTATAAGATTGTTGTCAGGAAGACTGACAATGGTATGGTGGAGCATATAGGATTAAGTCTGTTCCGCAATGCCTACCGCCAGAAGGACAACAATGCTGTGCTTGAGTTCATAGAGAGCGGACTGTTATGCCAGACATTTAAACTGACAAGAAACAATCTGAAGTATATGGACGCTAAGTTTGTTAAGGGTGGATGGAGCAATTTGCTCGCCATTACCGACTCGGCTTCGTTCACTATAGGCAAGATGGACAACAAGGCGTATCAAGCAGTATGGAAAGAGGGCAAGACGGAAGTTGTCAACATGCTTATACCCATAAAATACGACCTATTGCTGAGTACGCCACGCAAGGAACTTGAGCATAACTTTATGCGCGACCTGAAAGCGTATAAGCCTAAGCAGCAACCTGCAGAATGCGACATTGACGTAGCTAATCTAAGAATGGTTAGAGATCTTGAGGATACGCTGTATACTCTACCTGGCAAGAACTATATACTGCCTACCGTAACCAACACAACATATTATAGGCTCAGCGGAAAGCAGGACTATGTGCCAGTGATCGACCCAAAGTATCCTGTGCAGACTATTGCTAACACTATGTTGCTTAACTGCAAGAGTATTCCCGAAGCCAAGATGTCGATAACGATGATTGCAAGCGACAAGAAGAACGAGACTGCTACCGTCAGTGTAAGACAGTTTATGGAGTTTGTAAAGAGTCAGGGTTGCATTCCTTATTTCAGTTTCGAAGAGATGAAGGATGGCAAGTTTTATGGAGCTATGTTTATATATAATAAGGAGACTGGCTACGACCATATCTTTAGTCTGGAATGTGATGTGAAGGATATTGCCACAAACAAGTTGATGATTAATTCCAAAGCATATCTCTACACTCCAACGACAAATGTGAAGAACCTCTATAACGACATTAAAACAAAGAAAGCGAAATGACATTAAGACGATTATGCACATTTGTTGTGGCACTGGTTGCTTGCGCTCTGTCGTGCTTTGCACAAGATACTGTTGAGGCTATCAACGAAATAAAACTGTCGGGCAAATACTTTACTGCTGAGGCTACTGCCGCAAGTGTTGACGAAGCTAAGAACATTGCGTTCAGTTATCTTAAGGAGAATATTGCCAACTACTGTGAGGAAATGGAGATAGAGGAGGTTGGCGAGGACAAGATAATGGCTAATTTGCAACAAAAGAGCGTAAACCGTGGCGATGCTGTAATGGTGTTGGTGTATGTGGCTAAAACCATTGTTGAGAAGAAAGAGACTATGACTTTCCATCCCAACACAAGCGTGAACACAAATACTAACAACAATAATACAAATACAACTCCCGTCTTGGGGTCGGCTAACTGGCCAGACATAATCAAGAAGGTTTGTGACGTGAGCTCCTTCGTCCAGTTGCAGTACTTGCTTGACATGGCTATGGACAACAACCTTATTGACTCGTGGGGCAAATACAATTCCATGCTCAATCAAAACGAATGTTATCTTGTGATGATGAATGTAGACCGCCAAATAGTGGCTGTTCTCTCACCAGTGAAAAATGACGCAAGAACGGACGTGAAGACAGGAATGGTAGTTGACTCTGAAGGCATGACATCATTCAAAAACTGTGCACCTATATGTGTGCGTATAAAATAATCTGTATATAAAAACAAAACTTTATGAAAAGATATTTTCTTTTACTATATGTCGTATTGGTTTCATCGTTGATGTCTGCTCAGGTGACTTTCCAATTCAGCGACGGCATATACAACGAATCGCTTAAGGTGAATGTTGAAAGAAACGTGTCGTCTTTGCTAAGCGAGATAAACAAGGCGGAAGCCAACCATCGGCAGTTGAACCTCACCAATGTTGACATCGACGAAATGGCTGCAAGTGGATTGAAAAGCCTTTGGACAAACATTCATTTTCGTTGTGAGTGGAACAATAATGTGCAGTCTTGCCTGAAGGACTTCACAGGATATGAGATAAGACAGATTCCTGTGGAGATGAAACCCATTGACAATACTTACAAGGGTGAGATACATAAGGAGTTGACCATCAGCTTCAATAAGAAAGGTGTTATCACGGGTGTAAGAACTGCCATCGACAACAATTCGTATGTAGCTCTTCTGCATGGTAGCAACTCAAATATTGACCTTAGAATGAGAAGGGAGATTCTGAACTTTGTGGAGAACTTCAGAAGCTACTATGTGGAGAAAAACATCAATGCTCTGCAAGAAATCTTTAGCGATGATGCTCTTATCATTACTGGTCGTGTTATCAGAACATTAGGCAAAAACAACATTGAGGGTGTCTCGCAGAAGGTTAATGAGAAATTGATTTTCACTAAACAAAACAAGCCGCAGTATATAAACAATCTTAGGAATCTGTTCAAAAGCAATGAATTCATAAATGTTGACTTTTCGGACATTGAACTGATGCGACATGGCTCAAATCCTAACATATACGGTGTGAGACTACGCCAGAAATGGAACAGTCAGCAATACAATGGCAGACAATACTCCGACGACGGATACGTGTTCTTGCTTTGGGATTTCCAAAATGAAGGCAGTCCGAAAATCCATGTTAGGACATGGACTCCCAAAAGAGCAAACCAGACAAAAGATGACTTCTCGCCAGAGGATTTCTTTATTCCGAATAACTAAGTGGAATCATTAGTGTCCCGATTTTAATGGAACACTAATGAGATTCATCAATAACAAGAATCAGCGTTGATAATCTAATAGCAAATTGTTACTTTCCAACTCTATATCCCATAAACATACAAAATAACAAACTTAAAAGTTGTGCCCGTCACGGATTAGGGTATTGAGATATGAGATTTTCTTGTGACTTTGATAACGTAAACAAGTGAAAATTATGATAGGAAGTATTATAGGAGACATTGTGGGAAGCATATATGAGTTCCACAATATAAAGACGAAGGAATTCCCTTTGTTTTCAGACCGGTCTGACTATACGGATGACAGCATTTTGTCGATAGCTACTGCAAAGTGGATTCTTGAAGGTGCAAGCAAAAGTAATAGCGGTAGATATTATTATAGATATGGGACAAACTATCCACATCCATTGGGTGGATATGGCAGCGGTTTTCAGAAATGGCTTTGGCAATCTGAAAATGGAGATTTTGAATCATATGTAAGTTGCGGTAACGGTTGTGCAATGCGTGTTGGACCTGTTGGATGGGCTTTTGATACCATAGAAGATGTTCTTGTGTATGCAAAATGTTCGGCAGAGTGTACCCACAATCATCCAGAAGGAATTAAAGGTGCACAGGCTACGGCACTTTGCGTGCTTATGGGCAGGAAAGGACTAAGTAAGGAAGAAATAAGGAGTGAAATATCAGCACGTTTTGGCTACGACCTAAACTTTACTTGTGACGAAATTCGTAACACGTATAAATGGGGAGGTACTTGTCAGGACACAGTGCCACAGGCTATTGTCGCATTCCTCGATGGAAATAACTTTGAAGATTGCATACGCAACGCTGTAAGTATAGGTGGCGACAGTGATACCATTGCCTGTATTACTGGCTCTATTGCTGAGGCTTATTTTGGAGTACCCGAAGAACTCTATGTAGAAGCTTTTAATCGCTTAACTCCACATTTTAAGAATGTTGTTACAGAGTTTGAGGAAAAATTTGGCAATAACATTTTGTAACAGCTAAGATATCGTCCCGCAGCTTGCTATTCTCGGATATTGTAGAAATGATAGAAAAAGGTCGTATGAAGAACTATAAACATTATATATCTGTTGCTGTTATATGGCTTATATCTACCTGTTGTATATGTGCGCAGACAAATCCGTACAGATACGGAAGTCCACATTATTGGATGGCACAAAGTTCTTTGGATATTTACGCAGGCAAATTTGACATTGCTTACGAACATTTGCAAAAAGCGCAAAAGGGATACCGCGAAGTTGGTGATATAGCTTTTCAGATTCAAGCCGTAGAGGCAATGGGAACATTGAACGTGGCATTGGGCGAATGGGAAAAAGCTAACAATCATTATAAGGATGCTTTGCAAATGGCTGTAGAATACAAAGATGACTTTATCCAAGCCCAAATTGTGGCTAATTTAATTTCTTTGTATAGAACTACTGGCGACATAGTAGGCTACAACCATTATCAAAAAGAGTTAGATTCTCTTTATAATGTGTCCAATTCTGCCAAACTGAAAACCATATATCATATATATTGGGCAAAGGAATATTTTGCCCGAAAAGAGTTTGCCATGGCAGAGACTCAATTGCAGCAATGTTGGAATGTGATGCAAGATTTGTCTTTCTCTGACCGGGAACAGGCAAAACTTGATTATTACAGCAACATGATGAACTTGAAGCAACAACAAAAGGAATACAAAGATGCTATCAGATTTGCAAAGAATCATATAGAACAGACTAAAATATTGAATGGTAGAAACTGTGATCTACAGTACCTTTCTTACAGTAATTTATGTAAACTCTATGCCTTGAACAATGACAGCACAGAAGCCTTTGCATGTTTGGACAGTTTGGAGCGTGGAGTTGGTTATTCATATCAAGACAAGGAGGTAATTGCCAACTTTTATAATATAAAAGGCTGTTGCTATGCCGATTTTAAGAAATACGAGAAAGCGATAGAGTATTTCAATAAAGCATACAATTCTCTCGATGGTAAAATGATAGAGGATTCTCCTTCAAAATTCACAAGTCTATTGAACAAAGCAGAAGTATACTTCGTACAAAAACGGTATAATGATGCTTTTGCTACCTATAGCAGATATGTAAAAGCATGCAAGAATAAATATGGAGAGACATCAGGTACATATTATCAGACGCTATTCACTTTGGCCAACATTGAAGGTGCTCGAGGAAACATAACAGAGGCAGACCGTCTGTTCCGGGTTTCTATGAATTACTTAATTGGAAACTTAAAACAATTATGGCGATACGCAACTCCTTCGCAAAGAGAACAGTTCTGGATGGAAACGCTGAATAATCTTAGTGGAATGGCAGCATTTGCAATAAAATGCGGAATCAATAACAATGATTTGATAGAAACATGTTATAATGCCTTGTTGTTCTCAAAGTCCTTGCTGCTTGAAACCGAGAAGTCAGTTGTCGATGTCATCCGAATGGAAGGAACTGATGACGACATTGCCTGCTATCGTAATCTGTTGGCTGTAAACAATAGAACTCTGGCATTGAAAAACAACTATGAATATAATAAGATTGAAATAGACAGTTTGACGATACAGCAAAGAGAGTTGGAACAACGGTTAAGTCGCAAGTGCCAGAGTTACAGCAAATATGAGACATACCTTGACATAAACTATGAAAAGGTTAGGAATAGTCTGGCTGATCATGAAGTAGTGATAGATTTCTCTGATTATCAAGCGGAAGATTCTGTTCGCCAATATGTAGCATATATTTATGATAAAGATAAAAGCCATCCTCTTTTGGTGAAGTGTTTTGACCAACAGCAACTGGGTGCTATGCTGGATGGTATGCAAAACTTTACACTCTATGATTTTGAGCAATTGCAGGATGGGGCTGCAAACTTGATATGGAAACCTATTGAAGCAAACATAGCCAAAGGAAGTACTGTGTATTATATTCCATCGGGTGTCATGCACGGCATCGCATTGGAAGCTCTACCTCTTTCTGATGGAACGACATTAGGGCAGCATTATGATTTTGTAAGACTGACGTCTGCAAGAGAAATTGTGAATGCTCACCATTCTAACAAAATCAATAGAACTGCTACACTTTACGGAGGACTGCAATACAGTTTAGCTCCACAAAAGATGGAAGAAGAAAGTAAGGTGTATGAAAAATCTGATTTGGCAGGGCTGGTACGTTCAGAGTATGGTGAATCTGGATTTAAGGACTTGCGCAATACGAAAGATGAAGTAAAGAAGATTGAAAAAACTTTGATGGACAACGGGTTTAGTGTTAAAGCTTACTTAGGTTCTAAGGGAAATGCTGAGTCTTTTGTGGCTTTAAATGGCAAGTCTCCATCTATAGTGCATATAGCTACGCATGGTTTCTATTATACCCCAGATGAGGCGAAAGACAAGGATTTTCTTAGTGGTTATACCGATGCTATGTCATTATCCGGGTTGGTATTTGCAGGAGGAAATGCAGCTTGGTTAGGTAAGAAGAATGTAGATGGTGTGCTTGGTGGAGTACTGACTGCTAAAGACATTGCAAATCTTGATTTCAAAGGAACTGATTTGTTGGTTCTTTCTGCATGTAAGACTGGACAAGGTAAAGTAACTGCAGAAGGGGTGTTTGGTTTGCAGCGTGCGTTCAAAAAAGCTGGTGTTGGTACCATCATCATGTCGCTGTGGAATGTAGATGATAAAGTGACTTCAGAATTTATGGTTGCTTTCTATGGGCAGCTTACTGATAAGGCTAATAACTGGAACAAGCGCAAAGCGTTTGAACAGACCAAAGAAATCATCCGCAAGAAGCATCCTGATCCATATTATTGGGCTGCATTTGTGATGTTGGACTGATAGGAATGGTTACTTTTCTCCCTCTTCTATCATAAATAGTCAAAAAAACTATTATGAATATGAAACAGGACGAAATTGTAAATGAGATTTGCCGAATGTGCGGTCAAACTAAAAGAGAAAATAATTTGTAGAAAATAGGTTACTTTTGTTTCAATACTTTTCATAAACAGAACAAGCTTTATAGATATGGATAGAAACAAACAATTAGATAAGATACGCGGTTCGCTGGTTGGAGGAGCCGTTGGCGATGCATTCGGCTATCCTGTGGAGTTCATCAGCTCGTACATGGGTATACAGAAAAGGTATGGCGAGAATGGAATCACACGGCTGGACACCACCCAGTGGTGGTTGCCGGATGAAGAAAAGAGTGGCAAGGCATGGATTTCTGACGATACTCAGATGACGCTGTTCACGGCTTGTGGCTTGCTGAATGCAAAAGCGCAGGGCAAAGCCCCGAAGTATGCTATTTGCGAGGCATATCTTGAATGGTATTACACACAAATAGGTAAGAGATCTGGTCGTCATAAGGATTGCTGGATTGGCGATGTGCCAGAACTCAACAATCGTCGTGCTCCAGGCAATACCTGTATAACAGCCTTACAGGATATTCTTAGGGGTAAAGACACATACAACAATAGTAAAGGTTGTGGCGGCATCATGCGTACTGCTCCTGTGGCACTCTATGGTGCTGTGTGGAGAGACACGCCCGAAGGTGAGCCTCTTGAAGGACGTATCTCCAGCATAAAGGATGTTGATATGTTGGCGGCTGATGCTGCTGAGATAACCCACCAGCATCCTCTCGGTTGGCTATCATCAGCATTGGAAGCACACGTTATTTACAGAATATTGCAGAAGGACAGTCCCATAGTGGATGACTTCAAGGCTTATTTGTCCGAAGGCTACGATACGTTGCTCTCTCTTTATCCAAATGAAGGTGCGAGCATCAGTCAACTTAGAGCTTTGACCGACAAGGCTCTCGGTCTTGTTGATTCGCCTGCATCGGATGTGGACAACATCGAAGCAATTGGTGAAGGTTGGGTTGCGGAAGAGACTCTTGCTATTGCCGTTTACTGTGCGGTTAAGTATTTCGACAACTTTGAGAAAGCGATAGTAGCTTCTGTCAACCATAAGGGTGACAGCGACTCCACTGGAGCCGTGACAGGCAACATCCTTGGAGCTGTTGTTGGCTATGATGCAATCCCTGAGTTCTTCAAGACGGACCTCGAACTACATGATGTTATCCTCCATGTTGCAGACGACCTTTGGAGGGGCAGGACAACAAAGTTTAAATAATATATGGATGAATATAAAATAAGTTTTTTTGTCTTGTTATTACCATAAGATGAAAGCAAGATTAATCATATACCTTTTCTTATTGCTCTCTTTGTCTGTCACTTCACAGACAAAGAGAGCACTTGTCGTTGGTTTAGGACAACAGCAGGACAAGGCTTGGAATAAGATAAATGGCGACAAGGATGTGCCTATTGTGCAAGGAATGTTGAAAAGCGCAGGATTCAAGTCTGTCACTACGTTGGTGAACCAACAAGCCACTAAGGCTGGCATTATCGGAGCATTCAAGCGGATGGCAGCTTCGTGTAAGCAAGGCGATGTGGTGTATATCCACTACTCTGGACATGGTCAGCAGATGACGGATGTGCATAATGATGAGACGGACGGACTGGACGAGTGCTGGATTCCGTATGATGCCTACAGAAAGGCTTGCAAGACATATCATGGTGAGAAACATCTGACAGATGATGAACTGAACGTTTACCTCAATGCCATTCGTGATAAAATAGGAGCTAAAGGAAAACTGCTTGTGGTGATAGACGCTTGCCATAGCGGCGACGGCACTCGTGGTGATGAAGACGAAGTGGTGAGAGGTGTAGAAGATGTTTTTAAGGCTGTAAAGTCATTAATAATTGGTGACAATGATAAGGAAAAGGTCATTAATCAAAAGGCGAAACCATTGGCAGAACGTTGGATTACGCTCAGCGCTTGCAAGAGCGATCAGGTAAATATTGAAATGAAGAATCCGGCTGTCGGAAAGCTGACATATGCCTTGTGGATGGAGTTGAAAAATGGCGACAAGATAAACAATGAGGAGTTTATAAAACGAATCAGAAAATTCGTGAATCGTAATACCAGTAGCCGACCACAGCAACCTGTACTGACAGGTAACGATAAAGACAAATATAACATAACTGATATACTTAGAAAATAATGGCTAAAACAATACAAATGCGCACACCGCAGCAGGAGATGGAAGCCCGTCTTGTTGCTGGCATGTATGATAAGGACAGGAAGATACAGTCAGAACTCTATGCTTACTGCTCTGAATATTTCTGGGCAAACTGCCATGGTCTGTTCTTCGCTGACGACGATACAGCAATGGAGATATTCCAAAGTACATTCGTCACGTTTTGGGAGAAGATAGAGCAAAGGAAGATTTATGTGAGTGAAGGCAGAGTGATGGGAAATAATGGCGAGCCTTTGACAAGCAGCATTCTTACTTATTTCATTAGTATAGCCAAAAATAAGTATAAGGAATGGGCAAGAAAGAATCCTTCTTATGTTGATATAGATACTTCCAAGAAGCAATATGCCGATATGCTTTACGATTCGGATGAGAACAAGATGCTCGACATCATAGCAGACATAATATCTCGTATGTCGGAACAGTGTAGCAAGATATTGAGCAAGTTCTATTATGAAGGGAAGGACTTGGACACTATTCTGATGGAGATAACTTCAATAACGTCGAAGAATGCGCTCAAGACAAAGAAGTACAAATGTATGGAGTCGTTGCGCAATTCGGCAAATGATATTTATCGCAATTATTTGAACTCATAAAAACGAAAAGAATTATGGATAAGGATTTTCAAGACAGAATAGATGAATTTCTGCTTCATGGCAACAAGATGTCTGAGGAAGACAAGGCGCAGTTTCTGAAAGAAATTGAGGAAGATGAGGAGAAAAGGGAGCAATATGAGTTTACGAAGAATTTAAAGAAGGCTTTTGAAAGTCGTGGCGATAAACTGAAAGCCATGACTGAGTTTCAAAAGGAATATGAGACTCGGGATGATAAGTCTAACTTCAGAAAGAAACTGGTATGGTTCTCTGGTATTGCTGCCGTATTGGTTATAGGCTTCTTTTTTATAAATCCTTTGTTTGTTTATGAATCCACAAATAGTAATGTGCGTGGTGAAGAAGATGACGTATTTGAAATGGAAGCGCCTGCAGATAGTGTTGCAAATGACTCAACCTCAACAGACACCATAACATTGCACCATGAATAAAGTGTTGTTGGACTGATATGAATGGTTACTTTTCTCCCTCTTCTATCATAAATAGTCAAACAAAACTATTATGAATATGAAGCAGGACGAAATAGTAAATGAGATTCGTAGAATATGTGGTAATGTGCTGCCGATGTCTTCTTTAGGTTGGCATTTCAAGTACAATGACCAAGTGTATTTCTATGTGGTAGGCAAAGATGAAAGCATGATACGCTTTTGTGTTCCTTTTGTCGCTGGTCTACCCTCGCAGGATAAGGAATTGCTAAAGAAGGCAGTGAATGATACGAACAGAAATGTAAAGTACATCAAGGCTCTGCTGGCTGAAAAAAAAGCGGCGAAAGTGTACTTGGACTATGACCACAAGGTTACAGACAAAGAATCAGCCAAGGAGATCGTGCCACATATCATCAAGGCATTGGACTTTGCGGTGGAGTACTTGGGGAAGAGAGTAAGAGAATATTTATAACAGAAACTTAGAAGTTGCGCCCGACACGGATAAGGGTATTGAGATATGAGACTTTTTGAATATTTCAAGAATTTAGTTTGTCGTGAAAAGCCGACACCCATAAATAGTGAGGATGAATTTGTTTATAAGCAATTACGTCAAATAACATCAGCTCTATCTCAAAAGCTTGTTTCCATGCAAAATATAGAATATAACATCAGCGAAAGTTTTGTATTGTCTTCCGATGACTGGTTTGCGAGAGCAGTTGCTTTGGAAATACGAAAAAATACACATAATGAATGTTATGGCTATCTTCTCTTGCATTTGTTACATCCTCATTGTATGTGTGACGCATCCACAAATGTCCTTTATGGGGAAAAAGATAGTTTGTTGAAATTTCTAAATAGCAATGAGGGCATCGAAAATTTAATTCATGGAGCAAGAACCTTGGATGAGAAACTGAAAAATTGGGATGATCAGTGATAATAATAACGAAATAAGAAAAAATAGTGGATGAATATAAAATAAGTTTTAGGAACTGCATTCCAGGCTCTTTGCCTATGACTTCTGTTGTAAGTAAATGAAATAATAAGTAACTGTTTAAAACTAACTTTATAAATATGACAAAATTAAAATTTATTCTAGTGTTATGGGCTTTTGTCTCTATTCTTGCTTGCAAGAATGAACGAGTTGACATGGCGGGATACATGAAAGAACGCGACTCGTTGATTATAGAGAATCAGGCAAACAAAGAAGAACTGGCAGAACTGAACAGTATCATTTCTACTGTGTCGGCAGGACTTGACAGCATCGCAATACAAGAAGGTATCTTGTATTCGGGAAAGACACGTGACGGTGTGGCTCTTAATCGCAATCAAATTATTGCCAACATTAATAGTATGGCGGAGATATTAAAGCGTCAACGCGAGAAGATACAATCTCTGCAGGATTCGCTTGCAATGCGCTCAGCTAATCCTAACAAGTCGTCACAAAGCATTGAGAAATTACAAAATGTTATAGCCTTCCTAAACAAACAACTTGCGGAAAAAGACAATGAAATTCAGTCACTTCGTCGTGATGTTAATTCTAAAAATAAAGACATTAACCAGCTTCGTACATCGTTGTCGGATATGCGAAATAGAGCCGAGAAAGCTGAAAACCGCACTCAAGTTGTAACACAGGCTTTAGCCAAGCAGGATGAAATCATTAACGAGTGTTATATAAAGATTGGTACAAAAAAACAACTTGTCGCTTCTGGATTGTTGAAAGGTGGTTTCTTGAAGAAAAAGAAAGTCAATTATGAGGATGTGGACAAGAGCAAGTTCAATGCTGTTGACATCCGTAAGTTCCGTGAGGTTACCTTGAAATCAAACAATCCTAAGATTCTGACACCACAACCAAGCAATAACTCTTTCCATTTTGAAGAGAATGGAGATGGTACTTGTACGCTTGTCATAACCAATCCTACTCAATTTTGGAGCGTGAGCAATTTCCTTATTATACAACTCTAAAACTTTAAAACTATGATAAAAAAAATGATTCTTTCTGTACTTCTTTGTACAGTATGTGTGTTTACAATGGCACAAAGCCAAACCGTTACCCATGTAGTTCAGCGTGGCGAAACTATCGAGAGCATTGCTGAGTATTACAAGGTGAGTGTCGAGGACATCAACAAGGCTAATCCTAATGCGGATGGTATCGTATATGTTGGAATGAAGTTGAATATACCGACAAGTTCAAAGCCACAAATTGTATCAAATAACGATAATCAAGGTGGAAGTACGTACACCCAAGAAAATAACATTAAACATCATTCTAATAATAAAGTTTACCAAGAACATAAGTACAAAGCTGCAAAAAATGAAGATGAGAAAGTCGGAAAATTTGAATTTGCCGGTGAATTAGGTTTTGGCTTTATAAAAGGTGCGGACAATTTTATGTATGAAGCTACAGTTGGAGCCAACTATCGCCTTCCATATAATCTATATATTGGAGCACGTATAGGATATAATAGTGCAAATTATACAGGCTTGATAAAGATTGAAGGTCAGAACATTAATGCAAAACAAAATTATCATCTTCTTGAAATCCCAATAGAATTCGGGTATTCGCTAAAGAATGAAAGTGAGACCTTGGGATTAATCCCCTTTGTTGGTTTCAATACAAATATAGGATTGTCTGGCAAGTACAAACAAAGGATACTTGGAACAGGAGGAAAAGAAGAACCACAAAAGGTTAAGATAGGAGGAAAAGTGGGTATTGGAGCAAGAGTTGGTGTACGCGTATGCCTTTGGGGATTTGATATAACAGGCTCATACCAAATACCATTGAATGATAAGCAAAAAGGATGGTTTGGAAAAGATGCCTTCCCAGAAATAACTTTAGCTTGGGGGTTCTAACATGAAAAGTATATATGTTGTTATATATTTGTTGGGATTCAACCTTGGCTTGTATGCCCAAGATGCCATCATTTATCGTGATGGTCGTGTGAAGTCTGTCAAAATCATTCAGACTAATAATGACAAGACGCTCTTCAAGGAATCTGGCAACAAGAAAGCCTCTGAGGAATTTGTGGAGAATACTAAAGTATTCATGTTAAAGTTCAAGACACGTGGAAATGTAGTGTTCAATGCCAATGGCGAACGCATACTCACTACTTCTGAACATACGGAAATACCGAAAGATGCTATTGTTGTCTATTACAAGGACGGAAGAGAAGTTCCTGCCTATAATCTTACGATGGACGCAAATACCGTGTCGTTCAAAACAAGCAAGAAAGGCAAGGACAGACCGATATTCTCGCCAAAGGCTGAAGTATTTATGATTCGTTACCCAGATGGAACACGTGATATTCTGACTGACCTCATGGCTGAAGAACAACGTGAACGTGAGCGTAAAGCAGAAGAAGAGAGATTAAGAACGCAGCGAGAGGCTGAAGAAGCAGAGGCAGCTCGGAAAAAGGCTGAAGAGGAAAACATGTCAAATGCCAAGAATCCAAAGAAGGCTACGATAATCACTCAAAAGGGAGTACGCATGAAAGTCTGGATATGTGAAGATGACGGAATGACTGTTTCGTACAAAAAAACAGATTCTCCCAAAGCTGCAATCTTCAAGCTGAGCAAAAAGCGTATTAAAAGTATAAACTATTAATAAAAAAGTAGTAATCCATTTATGAAAAGATTCTGCTCTCTATTTATTAATATCATCCTGTCCGTTATGGTATACGGGCAGGATGAAATCATCGTTCCGCATATTGTACAACGTGGAGAAACCATCAATATCCTTGCAAGTCGTTTTAAAACATCAGTAGAAACATTAAAGATGCTAAACAATGATATTGATGAGTTTTACACAGGGATGAATGTATTTCTTCCGCGACCGAATGAGTTACGTAACACATCAGAATTATCCATAGATGAATATGATGTGTTACTAAAAGAAGTGGAGGAATATTGGAGTGAATGCGATAAGGCTGATAGACTTTTTGCGAAAAGTAAGTTTCAAGCAGCGCATAAGTACTACGAAGATATTATCAACCGTTACTCTGTAAATCTTAACTGTAATGCTGCCTTGTATGGTATGGCAGTATGTAGTTATCATGCCAAGAAATGGAAAGATACAGTACAAGAATTTAATCAAGTTATAAAGTCTAGTGGGTGTAGTGAAAAAGTTCGCAAAGTTAGCGAAAACTATAAAGAAGAAGCGTTGGCGCAAATAGAGCAACGCAAAGCAAATAGAAACTTGTTTTGGCAAAATTTGGGCGAAGCTTTTTTACAAGTCGGACAAATGACATTGCAGGCATATGCAGATGTAAATTCACAAAATTCCAACCCATACTCAGGTGGAATCGTATCTGTTTCAAGTGGAAATAATCTATATCCAGACCTTCCTGTAGCATTTAATCCAAATCGTGTTGCACGAATGTCTGTTCCTACATACTCATTTGACTCAAATGGAAACATGATGATGTCATTTCCTGGATTTGCTCAAGCTGAATATGAGATGAATGCTGCTCTTCAACAAACAATTTCCAATACTTCATCTAATTTAATGGCAACGGGTGATTCTTACCATATGGCAAAAGCACAATCATTACAGGTTATGGCACATACAAATAACTGGATGTCATCCCTATCGCAACAGTTTTGGAGTACTCCTATGTATCCAAGTGCTTGGAGCGAAACAGGACATAAATATAGTTCCACGGAAAGAAAACCATCCATAGAAAAGAATACAAATACAAAAGGTAATAATAAATGTATTCGACTTGGAATTTATGATTATGCACATTGTGGAGGTACTGGAATCTGTTCTCGATGTGATGGAAAAAAGAAGTATTTTTCTAACGCATACGGAATATCGCGTTGGTATGAATGCTTAGTTTGTCATAAAACTGGAGTATGTCCAAGTTGTCATGGTAATTAACAGAATAATAACGGTTACTTTTCCTAAACTTATCTCATAAAAGGTAAAAAGAAACCATTTAGAAGTTGCGCACGACACGAACCAGTGTAATAGATTATGTATCATGCAAAGTTTTATGTCTTTATATTGTTAGCTTTTTTGCTTAGCGCATGTGGTAGTAATGAAGTTGAAAATGTAGAGGAAGAGAATTATCCTTCAGCCAATTTGAAATTGAAAGGTAAAAAATGGATGTGGAATTCGGAGAACATTTCTATAGGCGATGACTGGATAGGGGTGAATAAGTATATTACGAAGGTTTATTTTCATTCGGCAAACGAAGGTGTTCTTTATACTTCAACAAAGGATGATTACTCGGATATTGGTGCAAGCACTGATCGCCGAGCTACGCATTTCAAATATGAATTGTCTGGAAATAATATTATTTTAGATTATATAACCGATAATGGTCCTTATGATGTAACGACATTAGGATATGATGGTGAATATCTGCTGTGGGAAGAAACAAAATCTCAAAAGCAAGAAATCATTAGTAATGATGATTACAATTGGATAAAAACCTTATGTGGAAATACAGGAGATTGCAAATGGTACCACGACATGAATACTACATTATGGATAACCGGCGAAGGAAAAATGGCAGACTACGATAGCTATAATAATACCCCATGGAAAAAAAACAATCAAGGTGTCAGAACTGCAGTATTATCAAAGGGTGTTGATTATTTAGGAGCATATGCTTTTGCAGACATGACAGTAGAAGAAATAGAAAATGGTTTTTATTTCAAATCGGTAGGTGAAGGTACTTTTCAAAGTTCAAGCTTGAAAACAGACCCTTTACCTGATATGAAAATAATACCAGCAAATGTTTGTCGTAATTGTAGTAATATTTATGGTTTTCTAGGTGAGTCAGTCGAAGAAATCGGCAAATATGCTTATTCGTCATGTAGAGGAGGTTCATTGGCGAAAACGCCAAATTTGCGAATAATCAGAGAAGGAGCGTTTGATAAAACTCCCATTGCTGATTTCACAAAATCAGAAGTGCTGACAGATATTGAGGATTATGCCTTTACAAAATATAAAGGCAAGTGTATTAATTTACCTAATTCTCTTAAATCAATTGGAAATATGGCATTTAATGGACCAACAATCAATGAAATTCATGTAGGAACTGAGTTGACCAATGTGCATGGATCACCATTCTTTGCAGATGAAGTTGGTAAGATATACGTAAATAAAAACAAGCCTTTGAAACTTGAATGCGATTTCGTAATCCCATATTCTGGAGAGAAACCTAAAAAATGGACATTGTATGTCCCCAAGGGAAGCACTTCGGCATATAAAGCAGCCCAATATTGGAATAACTTTGGAAAAATAGTTGAAGATGAGACCTTAAAAGGAGACGGAACAACTGTGGAAGAAGAAAAACCAGACGAGCCAAGTGGAGAACAAACAACCGATGCCGAACAAGACATAATTGATGCAAAAGATTCACGTAGAGGCAACGTTTCTTCAAGCTTAAGTGGAAAGGGAACTGCAAGTTCGCCATATTTGATTTCTTCTGCAGCAGACTTAAGATTTCTATCTGATGAATGTAGAGCGGGTAATACATTTAAAGGCAAATACTTTAAAATGACAAGCGACATCACAATTAATAAGAATGTTCTTGACAAGAATGGCAATCCTAATGACAGCAGGAACTTTGAGCGGTGGATACCCATTGGCAGGTATCCTTTTAAGGATTGCTCTTTCCAAGGCTACTTTGATGGAGATAACCATTATGTTGCAGGAATTTACATCAATCGTTCTGCTAAATCATCGCTTAACGGACTGTTTGGTTTTACTTGTGACATGCGCATAGAAAATATAACATTAAAAGATTCATACATAGCAGGAGGAAGTGCCTCTGGTATTGTATGTGATGTCGGTTATTTAACAAATAGTTCTACAAGTAAAATAAGCAATTGTTATAATTATGCAACTGTTGTTGGAATAACTAGTGCTGCAGGTATCGTACGCTCTTTTTACAGAAATTATAATATTTCAAAATGTGTCAACTATGGTAAAGTAATATGTTCAGATACAGAAAATGGATATGTTGGTGGAATTGTTGCAAGTGGCAAATCTACGACCTCTGAATCATACATTACAGATTGTGCCAATTATGGAAATATAAAAGGCAGAATAGCAGGAGGAATTGGTGGAGGTGTAAAAGCAATTACCATAAATTGTGCTAACTATGGAAATGTGTCAGCACACCTCAGAGCTGGTGGTATAATTGGAATGTTAGAGCATAGAAACATTAAAAACTGTATCAATATTGGTGATATTACCAGTGATTACACCTCAGGAGCATTGGTTGGAGCAGCAATCAATGTTGGGGCATCACATTGTCACTACCTTTCCCAATCATGTTCGGATGCTTTTGGAAGTACGAGCACCAAACTTAAAAAAAGCGATATTAATGCATGTTCTATATATGAGATGAAATCAGAAGATGTTCTCAATTCGCTTAACAAGTATTGTGGGACATATAGTAAATGGGAAACAGGTAATAACAGTTATCCAAAATTAAGTTGGATATATTAAATGATTATTTCTGTAGAAAAAGCTCATATATTGAAAATAAAGTAATTTGCACAGGTTACTTCTATCTCTTCTCTTACATAAATGATCATAGAAATAATCATTTAGAAGTTGCGCACGACACGAATCAAGTGCACCAAATTATGAAAACAAAACTTTTGTCTTTATAGGTTATCCTCTTTATGGGATTTACCGTTGTCAGTTGTTCAAGTGATGACAAAGATGATGACGGAGGACGAGTAACATTCACGAAACAATAATACCCCCCCCGCTCCAACCTCGCTTATATGCAGAGGACGGAGTCTTAATCAAATAATAACAATGAGAACATTCAAAACACTAAGTTTCATTGCAACGCTTGTACTTTTGGGTATAATGATATTTGCGTTTTCTGCTTGTAGTAATGATGGAGATGAAAAAGAGAGTACAACAAGTTCACTCCAACCTTTTGTCGGCTATTGGCAGTACCTTGACGAGGATAGAGAATATTATTCAATCCTAATCATATACGAAGAGGGAGTTTACCAGTTCCTATACCAAGATGGCGGCGATAGGGGAGCAGATACCGGAATGATGGCATTCGACCAAAATCTGAATATCATGAAGTTTTTTCCGAAATCTACTCTTGGTTCAGATACTAAAGATTCCGAATATCAATGGATAGTTAGCAGTAAGTCTGATTCTCGTTTACAGATAATTGATGAGAATGGAAATAGCTATACATACGAAAAAGTTACCGATGGAACTTTTACCCCGCATGATGATTGGGGAAAATCGTTGGAGGGCGGAACTTGGAAGATTTATGTGAGAAGTGCCTCTGGCGAAATCTTGGATATACGCCGATACACTTTTTTTGAGGGTGGAACATATTCATATTGGACTGAAAAATATGGAATTTATCAAGATGGCACGTTCAAATTTGATAAGAATAGTATTATTCTTGATGATGAAAAGGCAGACATAGTAACGTTCACCTCAAACTCTCTCAAATTTACGCTGGACGGGGAAAACTATTCAGGAACAAGAATTGTACAAAAAGACAAACAACTTGTTGAGTCGAACAAGAAACACTTTTAGGTTTAATTTTTTACCTCATTCTCATTGTCCTCATCTGTTTTTTAATGCAGATGAGGACAATATCGTTTTGGGGATGTGTATATCCATATTGTGAGCAGTTCACGCTAGTAAGGTAGCAATAACGAAGCGGTAACGTTAGCAATGGTGAATCTGTGAATAGGTCAAGATGAAATTTGAGCCCAGCTCACTTGCTTTAAATCAATTAAAACGTAGAAAAATGAATGTTTTTGATTGATTGTTTGCGCAAACAGCGAAATCTTCATACCTTTGCATCGTCAAAAGGTTAATAGATTGTTTAGGTTAGTAGTAATAG
>OLGY01000403.1_pt1 | contig 31438 bp, 35 predicted proteins | sample 1605951 | NCBI WGS metagenome assembly OLGY01 (sample SAMN03283280) | human gut metagenome | biome: human-associated habitat; material: feces | host: Homo sapiens | place: Peru | collected 2012
CGTGGCAGTTAAATACTACTCTCTCTCTCTCTCTCTCTCTCTCTCTACAGCCATAAGGGTTACGGCATCTGCTGTTTTTGTTTGTGCATTTTTTCTTTTCATTTGTATTTCTCCCCTCTTTTTAATAATTGCAAATTATAATTTATATACTCTTATTATAATAATTCTATTATTCATAGTCAACAGATTTTTCGACATTTTTTACAGCTTGCTAAAGTAATTTTTTCCACTAATTTTTTATAATACTAATTAACTAAAAATTAATCATATAGATAATATCATTAAATAGAATAATATTATTTTTTATTGCAATACTAAACTCGAAAGGAGTTTATGATTTTTATCATAAAAGTAAGATTATGTTAATTTTAAAAATAATAGCTTTATCTACTGGCTCTATTGTAGTTTTATTTATTTTAACTAAAATAATGGGACAAAGAGAAATGTCTCAACTTAGTATTTTTGACTATATTATTAGTATAACTATTGGTTCTATTGCTGCCGAAATGGCAACTTCTTTGGAGGATAATTTTGTAGAGCCTTTGGTCGCTATGATTGTTTATGCTGTTGTTACATTAATTATTGGAGTTCTTAACACTAGATTTGTTAAACTACGTCCTATATTTTCTGGAAGAACTCTTATTTTATATGATAATGGAACTTTATTTAAAGAAAATTTTAAAAAGTCCAAAATTGATTTAAACGAATTTTTAGTTCAATGCAGAACAAGTGGATATTTTAATTTAAGTGATATAAAAACAGCATTGCTTGAAGAAAATGGAAAAATAAGTTTTCTTCCAATGTCCGAAAAAAGGCCAGCTAATCCTAGTGATTTTAATATTCATCCAGCTGATGAAAATATTATTACTAATATTATTTTAGATGGCAAAATAATGGAAAAAAATTTATCTGAACTTGGGCGTGATAAATTGTGGCTTATGGAAGCTTTACAAAAACAAGGAATTACTAAGATTGACAATATCTTCCTAGCAACATTTAACAGTAGTGACCAATCTTTATCTGCATATTTAACAAATAAAAATATTTAATTAGAATTTTAAATAGATTTAAACTGTAATAGCTGGAGTACACAAAAATCCGGTTTACTCAAGAAAAAGTGCACTTTTTATAATATCCTTGCAATGGCTCCAAAAAAGCAATTAACTGCATCAAATGCGTCTTTTTGTTTTATGTTAACTATTGACTTTGCTTCCATATTGTGGTAGAATAAATATTGTGATTACACATGAAGGAGGAATTAAAATGGAATTAAATCAAACACTTATTTTTGGACACAAAAATCCAGATACAGACTCAATAATGTCATCTATGGTTATGGCAAATTTAGAAAATCAATTAGGAAACACTTCTAAGGCCGTTCGTCTTGGAAATATAAATAAAGAAACAGAATATGCAATTAATTATTTAGGTATTGAAGCACCTGAATTAATTTCAGATGTAACTGACGGTCAAAATGTTATATTAGTAGACCATAATGAATCAACACAAAGCGCTGGTAACATTTCTAATGCTATTATAAAAAAAGTTGTTGACCATCATACAATGAACTTTGTTGCTCCATACCAATTATATTATAGAACAGAGCCAGTTGGATGTACTTCTACTGTTTTATATAAAATGTATAAAGAATATGATGTTCCTATTACAAAAACAATCGCTACAATGATGCTTAGCGCTATAATTTCAGATACTTTATTATTCAAATCACCAACATGTACAGCTGAAGATAAAGCAATTGCTGAAAAATTAGGAAAAATAGCTGAAGTTGATGTTAATGTTTATGGAACAAATTTATTAAAAGCTGGTACTGATTTAAGTGATTATACACCAGAGCAAGTAATTAATATTGATAGTAAATTATTTGAAAAAGGTGGAAAGAAATTCAAAATTGCTCAAATAAACACAGCCGATATAGATAGCGTTTTCAAAAATAAAGTATATTTCGAAGCAGCTATAAATAACGAAATAAAAAAAGATAACTTAGACTTGTACGTTTTTGCTGCTACTGATATATTAAATTCAAATTCAAAAATTATTTCATTAGGAAATGATTCTGGAATAGTTGAAAAAGCTTATGGTGTAACATTAGACGACCATACAGCAATGCTTGAAAATGTTGTTTCAAGAAAAAAACAAATGTTACCAAGAATATTAGAAAATTTAGATTAAAATATTTAATCCCACGACAAACTCAATTGTCGTGGGATATATTTATTATAATTATCTTTCAACTTGATCTTCATTATTTTTATTTTCAATATCATAAAGTTTCTTTAAATAAGCTATTCTTTCTTGATGTATTCGTTCTTTTAATCTTTCATTTGACGGTATGTTATATTTTTTCATTACAGTTTCGCCATTGACTTTTGTTAATACTTGTTTACCTAAATTAGCAAATCGTACTTTGTCTATTCTTGTTCCTCTGCAATTTCGGTCTGACTCTACTATAATTTCTAAACCTTTTAGTCCTAGTTGTGTTTTATCTATACGTTCAAAAAATTCTACTTGTTTGTTTGGTGTCATTTGATTAAAAATTCCTGCTTTCATATGCTCTTTTGCAGATACCATTCCGCATTTTATCCATGATATTGGCATTTTTAATCTTTTACATAATTTTTTAACCTCTGCTACACCATTTTTATCATGATTTATATGATGTGGATATTCACTTTTTGGTGTTACCCCCTTTCCTAAATCATGAACTAATGCTGAAAACCTTATTTTTTCATCTTTTGTTAGCTCTGTTGCTTTTTTTAATGCTAACATTGAATGATTATATGCATCGCCTTCTGGATGATATTTTTCTGGTTGAAGTGCGTCTATTAATTTATATATTTCAATAAAATGTACATCTAATACATCTGCCCTTCTTAAATTATTAAAAAAGTTCTCTGGATAATCTGTATTAAGAGCTTTTCTTAGCTCTTCAAATACTCTTTCAGCAGATAATAAATTTAGCTCTGGTTTTAATTCATTCATTAATTTTAATGTTTCTGGCTCTATTTCAAAATTGAATTTACTTGAAAATCTTGCTGCCCTGTACACTCGTAATGGGTCTTCTTTAAAACTACTTGTTGTTGCTTTTATAATATGATTTTGCAAATCTTTTCTTCCACCATATGGGTCAATTATTTCTCCAGTTATTACATCTTGAGCCATTGAGTTTATCGTAATATCTCTTCTACTTAAGTCTTCTTCTATTGTTATATTTGAATTACAGGTTACTTCAAAATTTTTATGACCTGTTCCTGTTTTCTTTTCCGTTCTTGCTAATGCAAACTCTTTTCCATCTAAGTCAAATACTTCAAATACTTTTCCTCTTTTAAAAGACTCTGGAAATAATTTTTCGAATTTCTCTGATGATATACCTGTTACACAATAATCTTCATCATGAGGAGGTTTGTTCATTAATTTATCTCTTACTGCACCTCCTACTAAATATAATCTGCCACCATTTTTTTCAATTATATTTGCTATATCTATTATATTTCTCATATTTATAAAACCTTTCTAAATTATAATAATACCTACAATTTCTATTTAATTTTATTTTTCTTTTATTAATTTACTTTAACTAGTCTAATTAATTTCTTCAGAGTCTAATATTATTGTTACTGGACCATCATTTAATAGCTCTACTTTCATATCTGCACCAAATACTCCAGATTGTATATTTCTTTCTAGCTCTTTGCTACACATCTTTTTAAAATATTCATATAATTCATTTGCTTTTTGAGGTTCACATGCCTCTGTAAAGCTTGGTCTATTACCACTTTTGCAATTTGCATATAAAGTAAATTGAGATATTATTAATATATCGCCATTTATGTCTTTTACTGATTTGTTCATTTTTTTATTTTCATCTTCGAATATTCGTAAATTACATATTTTTTTTACAAATTTATCTGCAATTTTTTCGTCATCATTTTTTCCTATTCCTAAAAATATTAATAAACCTTTTTCTATCTTTCCTACAGATTTTTCATCTACTTTTACTTGTGCATTTTTTACTCTTTGTAAAACAATTTTCATTTGTTACCTCCTTTTATTTTGCATTACATACATAATACATTTTATAAAAAATGAAAAATCAAAAATCATTGAATTTACTAATGTATTTTCAATGATTTTTGCCATATAATATTATTCAAAATAATATTAATTTTGTAACCTTTTTTAATTAATTAATCACCTATATATTAATTATTTGGTGGACTTTGCGAAGTGATTTTGTCATCTTTTATTTTAAAAATTGAATATGTAGTATCTTTTTCTGGAGTAATTCCATAATATGAATTTACAATATTTTTTGTAATAATTGCTGTTGAAGCTATTATTAATATTGCCACTCCTATAAATCCTATAACACTTGCAACTGATAAAAAACAAAATCTTGTGAATTTTGCTAATGTAAGTACAACTGTTTTTGCAAATTTTAATAATGCTGTTGCTGTTTTATGCTCTTTTAATTTTTGATATTCTTGTTTTATTTCAATTAGTGCTAATTCCTTTTTTTCTATAATAACAGGTAATAATAAATTTTTATCATGTCTAATTACTGGTAATAAATTTTCTTTTTTATTTTCAATAATATTTTTGTTAGGTAATATTTCTAAACAATTTTTTTGCGTAATATTACTTTCCATATTGGCAAACTCACCCCCGTTACTATTTTTTTCTTCTTTATAAATATTATCTTTAGTTTCTTTTTGGTTATCCTCCTCTTTATCTTTTGTGTACATTTTATTATTTGTTGAATCACTATTTTCTATATATTCATAATTTATTTTTTTGCCACAATTACCGCAAAAATTACTTTTATATGATATTTTATTTCCACAATTACTGCAAAAATGCTTTTCTCGTACTAATTTACTACCACATTTTTTACAAAATTTGGCATTTAGATTTAATGATTCGTAGTTGCATTTTGTACACTTCATATGTTCTCCTTAATCTAAATACTTATAAAATTATTATAACTCATTTTTTGTCAAAAATAAATAGGTTTACGTGTATTTTTTATGTTTTCTAAATTTTAGTCAATATATCACAAAAAGATGACAATTTGTTGTCATCTTCTGTGATACGTTTATGATTATTAGTTTTGTATTTTTTGTCTTACCATTTCTGTATTTGGAGTTATCACTTCAAATTTATAGCCATTTGCTAATCCATAGTCTATTATTTCTGGTAATGCTTCTAATGTTTTGTTATTTCCACTGAAATCGTGCATTAATACAATATTGTCTCTTCCTGGTTTTAGACCTTTTGTTACATTAGCATATACTGCTTCTTTTGTTTTTACATCTCCTGAGTCACCAGACATTACGTTCCAATCATAATATTTAAAACCTTCACTCAATACTTTTTCTGTGATTTTTGTCATGATTCCTGGGCAATATTTTCTGCTTACTGTATTCGAACTTCCTCCTGGGAATCTTAAAATCATTGTTTTTATTCCTGTTGTTTTATATATTTTTTCCTGTAATGTTTTTATATTGTTATAGCAAACATCCACTGATGCATATATTTTTGAGTAATCATGTGAATATCCATGAATTCCTATTGCATGACCTTCTTCTGCTTCTCTTTTTACTAAATGTTCTGTTGCTTCATTATAGTTTATTACAAAAAATGTTGCATGAACACCTTTTTCTTTTAAAACATCTAATATTTTTGGAGTTATTGTTGTGCTTGGTCCATCATCAAATGTTAAGTAAATTATTCCTGTTGTTGCTTTTTCGCTTACAATTACTTTTCTTTCTTCTGTTGCCGTATTTCCATTTGAATCTGTTACTGTATATTTTACAATATATGTTCCATCTTTTGATGTGTCAACATCTCCAGAAATTTTAATGTCTTTTGATACATCTCCGTCTTTATTATCTGTTGCTGTTGCTCCTTGCTCTGTATATTTATTTCCAGTTATTATACTAACAACTGATGTTCCTTTTAATTTAATTACTGGAGCTGTTGTATCTATAATTTTAACGTATCTAACTGTTTCTGCTTTATTTCCTGATGAATCTGTAACTGTGTAGTGCTCTTCAAAATTATTACTGTCTTTTTCTACTTTATTTACAGTTACTTTTTCAGTAACATCTCCATCTTTATTATCCATTGCCGTAAATCCTGGCTCTTCAAATTTTTTTCCATATTGTAAATTATATTCTGTGTCACCTTTTAATTGAATTTCTGGTGCTTTTGTATCTATAACTTTTACAGTTCTTGTATAGTTTTTATATTTATTAAAATAAGGAACTTTATATGTTATTGTATAATCACCAATTTGTGTTAAATTTACATTGTTTTCAATTATTACTTTATCACTTATATTTTTAAATTGTGTATATACTTTAATTCCTTTATCTTCATATGTTTCACCATATTCTACAGTTTCAACTTTTTCTCCTTGATATTTTATAATAGGAACCTTGCCAAAATATAATACAGCAAATGCTATTATTATAATTGCTAATAATACTATTAAGAAAATATGACCTTTTTTTATTTTTTTTTCATTAACATGCTCAATCAATCTATTTTCACTATTAAACATCTCTTGATTATCATTTGATTCGTACATTTTTTTCCCTCCTAAACACAGAATATTTTACAACTTTTTTTTACAATATACAACATTTTTTTAATTTTTTTTTATGATATATTTTTTATAAATTTTAATTATTAAATTGAAGTTACTTTTTCTAATTAGAATTTGCTTTTTAGTTGACCATATATTTTTATCTATTATCATAATTCACAGTAAAATATGGTAATTCTAAATAGAAAAAAATCATTGAAAATACATTCATAAATTCAATGATTTTTTATTGTTCTTTTTGTTTAAACATTATTCTTCTTCAAAGAAAGCTTCAAATTCTTCTGCTGAAATTATTTCTTGTCTCATTAGAGTTGTTGCTACTTGTTCTAGTTTGTCCATATGCTCTGATAATATTTTTTGTGCTTGGTAATATGCAGTGTCTATTAGTTGTTTTATTTCGGCTCCTATTGAATCTTCGAATCTGTCTCCTAGTAATTCCATTTGATATGGATCTTTTTCTGTGTTTATTGATATTGGACCTACTATGTCGCTCATTCCGTATATTGTTACCATGTCTGTTGCTATTTTTGTCGCTACTTCTATATCGTTACTTGCTCCTGTTGATATGTCATCTAGGGCTAATTTTTCTGCTGCTCTTCCTCCTAGTAGTGATATTAGTTTTTCTTGCATTTCTTGTTTTGATACATAGAATTTATCTTCATTTGTTTTATACATTGTGTATCCACCTGCAACACCTCTTGGTATTATAGATACTTCTTTTATTTCTTTTTGTGTTTCTAAGTATCTACTAACTATTGCATGTCCTGCTTCGTGGAATGCTGTTAATTTTTTATCTTTTTCTGATATCACTCTGCTGTGTTTTTCAAGTCCTACAGTAACCTTTTTTACTGCATCTTCAATATCTTTATTTGTTATTGCTTTGTGTCTTTTTATTGTTGCTATTATTGCTGCTTCGTTTAATATGTTTGCTAGCTCTGCTCCTGTAAATCCTGCTGTGTCTTCTGCAATACTTCTTAAATTTACTGATTCGTCTATTTTTTTGTCTTTAGAATGTATATTTAAAATTGCTTCACGTCCATTTAAGTCTGGTAATCCAATTGTTATTTGTCTATCAAATCTTCCTGGTCTTAATAATGCTTTATCTAGCATTTCTGGTCTGTTTGTCGCTGCTAATACTATTATTGCTTCTTCTGTGTCAAATCCATCCATTTCAACCAATAATTGGTTTAATGTTTGGTTGTTTTCACTTTCAGACCCACTTGATGTTGTTCTTCTTGAACCTATCGCATCTATTTCATCTATGAATACTATGCAAGGAGCTATTTTTCTTGCTTTTTCGAATAATTTTCTTACTCTTGATGCTCCAAGTCCTGCGAACATTTCTATAAATTCTGATCCACTCATTGAAATAAATGGTACATCTGCTTCTCCAGCTATTGCTTTTGCTATTAATGTTTTACCTGTACCTGGATTTCCACATAATAGAACACCTCTTGGTATTTTTGCTCCCATTTCTTGGAATTTTTTTGGTTTTTTTAAGAAATCAACAATTTCAATCATTTCTTGTTTTTCTTCATCTAGTCCTGCAATATCTTTGAATGTTGTTTTTGTTTTTTGAGTTGTAGCATCATATACTTTTCCCTTATCTCCTAAACCTTGCATTTGCATTATCATTACTAATAAAACTATAAGCATTATTGTTGGAAGGAATGATAGTAATTTTTCTCCTACTACTGCTAATAAATTTTCTTCTTTTTGATTTAAATTTATTGTTTTACCTTCTTTTACTTGATCTTGAACAAATTCTATAAAAGCTTCACTTTCTGGAACTTTTACTTCTTTTTCTTCATCTTGATCTTTTAGTTTTACTTTTACTGTAGTACTTTTTTCTTTCATTTCAATTTTTTCTACAGAATCTTCTTTTATTTTAGTAATTAAATCTGTATATGCTAATGTTTTTTCTTCTTTTTCTTTACTGTAGTTCATATATTGTAATATTCCAAAAACTATTCCAGCTATAGCTAAAATAATTATAATAGCAGTAAATAGATATTTCTTTTTATTGCTTTTTTTATTTTCCTTTGGATCCATTATTAAACTCCCTTCGTATATTTGTTAATCATCTTGTATATTATTATTTTCATTATTATCACTTGTTATTAGTAAAATTGACGTCATCATATATATTATTGCAATTGATGTATACATTATTGAAAAATACTTCATATAAAATCCAGTAAGTGAATTTATTATATAATATATACCTCCTAAAAGAACTGAAAGTGTTATTGCATGAATTGCAATATTAAATATATTTGTGAATGTAAATTGTTTATTTATAATTTTTGATATTATATATCCTATAGTTGCAATTACTAGTACATCTGTAATTGTTGATATCGTCATTAAAATAAATATCCAAATTAATACTATTACTGACATAATTATATAAAACTTTATACTTAAATTAGATAAAATATTTATTATATCTTCTTTATTAATATCTGCATAAAAATAATCATTATACTTAATTTTTAAAATATTATTATCTAATTTTACTGTACAATATTCTTTTCCAATAACAATTTGTGCTTTATTTTCGAGCTCTTCAAGATTTTCTTTGCTTGTATCTATTATTACATATTTATTAAATAAAGTTTTGTTTTCATCATTGTTTATACTTAAAATTCCACTTGAATAATTTAAACTTGTAATTTCTTCATCAATTAAGTTTTTAAATTCTTTTATTCCATTATTAATATTAATTACTGTACAAACTGCAAGTATTATAGAATATAAAATTACTAACTTAAAAAAATACTTTATATTTTCAGATATTTTTTTATTTGCAATTTGTTTATAATAATCAAATTTATTTATACTTTTTATAAAATCTACAATAAAAATTTGTTTTTTGCTTTTTTTCACTGGTTCTCCTTCTTAATTTTATTGTAATAGGCTATTTTTATAAAAAATAACCTATTACAAGATTTTATTAATGTTCGTCTACTTCATTTGTAGAATCAGGTGTTACAGTATTGTCTGGTTTAGTTGTATTTTCATTATTTGTTGTATTATTATCACTTGGTTTGTCATTATTTTTCTTTTCTATTTTATTTACAGTTATTGTTATTTTAGTATCTTTTGCAACAACTTCTCCTGCAGATAAGCTTTGACTTAAAACTGCACCATCTGCTTTAGTTGGATCTGATTTATATTTTACAGTTACTTTTAATGACTTAAGCTCTCCTCTGGCTTCAGCCTCCGTTTTTCCGACAACATTTGGTACTACAATATCTGCTGAAACATGAATATCTACTCCATCTACTGGTGTAGTAGTCTTTCCTCCTGAAGTTGGACTTGTATGTATTGTACATGTTTCTGATGGAACTGATGACGAATATCCAGTTGTTTTCCAAGATGGATTTCTTTCCTTTTCTGGAACATATCCAACATATTGAGTACTTGGACAATATTCTGTTGCTAATTTTCCTGATTCTGTACAAACTTTTAATGAATGACCTTCACAATCCTTTGGAACTGCACTTTCTGCAAATACTTCTGAATATGTATCAGAACAAGAACTTGTTGCCTTACATCCTGATTTTTTACATATTGTAACATGTACAATTCTACTTGGCTCTGTAAATGTTGCATTTGCTTTACCTTCATGAACTTTTTTCATTACAGCATTCCATACTTTTGCGGCATAGTTTCCACTACCATTTACTACAGCATTATCATCATATCCATACCATGTTGCAGCTGTATAATATGGAGTCATACCACAAAGCCATCTATCTTTATTATCGTTTGTTGTACCTGTTTTTGCTCCTACATCTATTCCAGATATTTTGCAACTTGTTGCTGTACCGTGCTCACCTTCAACTGGTTGTTTTAATAAGCTTTTCATTATATATGCATTTTGCTCTGACATTACTCTTTCTGTTGTTTGTTTAGATTCTACTACTAATTCTCCTGACGAATCTTCTACCTTTGTGTAGAATACTGGCGAATTATATACACCATTGTTTGCTATCATTGAATATGCTGCAGCCATTTGTAGTGGTGTAACACCATGTGTTAAACCTCCAAGTGCTAATGATAAACTTGAATCATTTTTTTGTTTATTTTCACTTGATTTTACTAATGATGTAATTCCAACTTTTCTTGCAAAATCAATTGCATTGTCAGGCCCAATTTCAGACATAATTTTACATGATACGACATTTGAAGAAACTTCTATCGCATTTCTTACAGTACATGGTCCTGCATATGTGCTTGTTGATTTTGGCTCATAGTTCTTTCCAAATGTTGTTGCTGAGTTATAATAAACTGTTCCAGCATTTATAACACCTTTTTCAACACCACATCCATATGATACTATAGGTTTAAATGATGAACCTGGTTGTCTTGTACTGCTTGTTGCTCTATTTATACCTGTTGCATCAACATCAGTACCTAAACCTCCCATACAAGCAACAACTTGACCTGTTGTATGGTCCATTATTACCATTGCTGATTGTGAATGATTTTTTGCATTTGATGAATTTAACACAAATTCGTCACTTTTATAAACTGATTCTATTTTATCTTGAACATCTTTTGATTGTGTTGTATAAATTTTATATCCTCCACCATATACACGGTTTTTTGCATATTCTACTGAATAATTTTTTCCATTTACTAAGTCATTTACAACTTCATCTATTGCAGCTTGTATAAAGTATGATTTTACACTGCTTCCTGGTAAAGTACCTTTTGAAAATTGTAATCCTTTTTCTACATTATCATATGCTGTTTTATATTGTTCATCTGTTATATATCCAAGGTCTTTCATTTTTGTAAGAACTGTTTTTGTTCTATCTTTTATTTTTTTATTAACTTGTTCTTGTTTTGTTGCATCGTTCTCATTTTTAAATGGGTTATATGTATTTGGCGCATTATTTATTCCTGCTAAAAAAGCACATTCTTCAACTGATAATTCACTTGCAGATTTATTAAAATAATATGTTGATGCCATTTCTACACCACAAATGTCTCCACCATCTGCTCCTAATGGAATTATGTTTAAATAAAGCTCTAAAATTTGATCTTTTGAAATCATTTTTTCTACTTGATATGCTCTAGACATTTCTTTTATTTTTCTTTCGACACCAGCTTTACCTGAATTTTCTCTTTCATCAGTAATATTTTTTATTAACTGCTGTGTTATTGTACTTCCACCAAATGATGAATCTCCTTTTAAAATATATGTTGTTGTTGCAGCCAAAGTTCTTTTTAAGTCTACACCATTATGGCTATAAAATCTTTCGTCTTCAATTGCAACAAATGCTTTTGGCAAATATTGGCACATATCTCCAATACTAATAATTTCTCTGTTTTCATTTCCAGATAGCTCTGCTATTACGGTACCATCTTTGTCATAAATAACAGTATTTGCATTTGATAGTAATAAATCATCTTTTGATAAAGCAAATTTATCACTAAAGAATATTCCACAAAATACGCCTACCGCAACCAATACTAATAAAACAATTAATAATATAAATATTATCATTACTTTTTTTAGTCTTGGATGTTTCTTTTTTCCATTTGCGTTTTTATTAGTAGTGTTTTTTCTTGTTACATTACTTCCAGTACGTTTAACGGAATTATTGTTTGATTTTTTTTCCATATTTATTATACTCCTTTTCTGGCTTTTATTTTTTAGCCAAACTTTAACTTATATAATTGTCAAAAATACCTAGTTATTAATGATTAGTTATTTTTTAAGCACATTAAAATTATATTATAAAATAAGAAAAAATGAAAGAGTTTTTCGATATATTTTACTACTTTGATAATAATAATAGTGCTTTTTTTATTAAAATTTCTAAATTATCATCTTTATTGTCTAATTTTGGTATTATTTTTTCTACTTCTTTTTTAGTATAGCCTAAAACTTGTAGTGCCGAAATTAGCTCTTCTAAGTTGTTATTTTGACTAATTACAGATTTTAACTCATCACTTGAAGTATCTTCAACATCAATTGTTTTCAGTTTATCTTTAAGCTCTAAAATAATTCTCTGTGCGCTCTTTGCTCCTATTCCAGGTAATTTTTTTAGTGCTCCAACATTATCCGAAATTACTGCAGCAGCAAATGCTGATGGCTCTATATTTGATAAAATTACAATAGCCGATTTTGCTCCTATTCCACTTACAGAAACAAGCAATTCAAACATTCTGAGCTCTTCATTAGATGCAAAGCCATATATACTTATGTCATCTTCTCGTACTTTTACATAAGTATGTACCTTAATTATACTTCCAAGTTCACCTATTTTTTTCATTGAATTTTCTGACATAAAAATTTTGTAGCCAATTCCATTTACATCTACAACAATGTAATCTAATGTTCTAAACTCAAACACACCTTTTAAATATGCAAACATATTTTTCCTCCCTTGTATAAAATTTTATGATATATTAAATATTATAGTAAATTTATTATATTTTACCATATGAATTTTTTATTTCAAGTAAAATTTTTTATTTTTAATTTGATGTATAATAATGCAAAAGAGGCCTCATAAATAGGCCTCCTTTTCATAAGGGTTTTATTTTTTTACTTTTTTAGAATTTTAAAGTGTATCATCAGATTTTTGAAATCATAAAAAATGAATCCTTCTTTTCCTTCATTGGTAACAATCCTTAAACAGTTGCCGTTTTTTTCAACAATTGCAAAAGTTTGATTATTCCTTAAAGTGTCATATGCTTTTGAAGAATTTTCGCTTGCATAAATATTCCAACTTGTAGATTTGAATCGCAAAATATCGCCAACTGTAACATCAGCATCTATTTTACTTTCGCTTAAAGTACCAGTTTTAGAAAAATACCAGTACTGAGCCAAATCTATATAGGAAATTTTGCCACTATATGATATTTCATACCAATCTGACGTTACATTTCTAATAATCACAAAAGTCCCATTGTGTGTTACTTTGTCAATTATAGCTCCGCCAACACCCTTTCGGCAGTTCCATGATTTACCAGAGAACTGTACAACGTCTCCAATTTGATATTTGTTTTTAGTATTTGCTGTCGTTGTAGAAGTGGACGTTGTGGAAGTGGTTGTTTTTACTGCTGTTGTCATTTTTGTTGTTGTAGTTTGAGTTGTTGTAGTTTGAGTTGTCATCACATCAGTTTCCGTTGTTGAAGTATTTTTTATTTTTTGAAAATACTTCATCCGGTTCATCTGTACATATATCCCTCTTTCTCCCTCAAACTCAATCTCAACCCAATAATCGGTTTGCCAAACTGTCACGACTTTAAAGCAGTCTCCTTCCTGCAAAATTTTAACGATATTACCATTAAAATCTGTTTCGGGAGTGGAACGTACATTCCAGTTTGGACCAACAAACATGAATATATCTCCAACAGCTATGTTACTATCATCAGCAAATTCAACAGATGTTGTTGTCTTAGGCAATGTTATAGTTGTTTTCTGGGTTGTTGTTTCTTCTTCTGGTGGTGTCGGAATTGTCTCCTGAGTTGTTGTTTCTTCTGGTGGTGCTGGAATTGTCTCCTGAGTTGTTGTCGTCGTTACAGTTACTTCTGGTGGCCATGTTACATTTTTGCAACCGGCTCCAGTTTGAGCAATATAATACATTATATAGAATAAATCTGAAGAATCTAATTCCCCCGATTTATCTACATCAGCCCGCGTCATATCGGGTTTTTCGACTGAATTTCCGACTCCAACGTTTGCTAAATAAATCATTAACGATAAGACATCACTCGTCGTTACCGTCCCATCGCCATCGATATCCCCAATAACAACACTGCTGTAATTATTGTAGGCTAAAGCCGAAAATGACTGAGTGCTTAATGATAATACTATCGCAATAATCGCAATAAGTATTTTTTTCATATTCTCTTTCCTCCTTGTTGAAACCCTTATGAATGCACATACTCAAAATATTATTGAGTTACTTTACTAGTATATCATAATTTTACATAATATTCAATGGCTTTTGAACCATTTTCTATAAAAAAAAGAGCTCATACATGAGCTCTCTCTTCATAAAAAGTTTCTTTTAATTTGCTTTACTCCATTACACAATATTTGTCTGCAATGCAGAAAATATTACCAACGGTTCCTTCAGATGTGATTATAGTGAGTATATTTTCATTTTTTTCCATAACCACAAAAAGTTCGTTTTTCTTCAACGTCCCAACTGCGGACTGAGACTTATCTCTGATATACCAGGTGTTACCTGTAAATTTCAATATATCTCCTTCCTCAATTTCTTCTACCGTCGAAAGCTGCTTTTCATTATACTCATACTCAACCCTATTCAGGTAAGCAATTTTGTCTAATTCGTACAGCTGTTTCTTGTATATTACAATATATTTGCTGTTTTCATTTACAGCTACTATTGTAATATGTTCACCGGCCTCCACTATAATTTCATCACCATTTGAGTCTGTCAACTTGACAGTTTCTGTTGGCGTTACAATATCTCCTAACTGCAACTTTTCAGTTGTAGTAACAGATGTTGTTGTGAATTCTGTGGATGTTGTCGTGGAATTATCCGTTGTTTTTGCAGTTGTCGTGGATTCAGCAGTTATTTCGGTTGTAGTTGTTGCTGTTGTAGGTTTCGTTTTTGTAGTAACAATTGTTGTTGTCTCAGACTTTGTCATAGTTATTGTAGATTCTGTTGTAAGTTTTGTTGTTTCTTCTGTATTGGTTGTCGTTGTTTCGGTTATCGTACTTGTTTGTGGAATTGGATTTACGTAGAAAAGGTTTTCTGAATCTGGTGTAATTTGCAGATACAAATCGTAGCCAAAGTATTCAACTTCATACCAATTTCCTGGCATAATTTTGATTACTTTGCAGGTTTCACCAGCAGTCATTTTGGTTACAACATTTGCTTCCAGTGACGGAGCAGATCTGAGATTCCAGGTTTCAACTCCTTTCACAGGATTGAACACCAGAATGTCATCAGTGTATATTTTCTCTGGTGCTGGTGGCCAAGTTGCATCTTGACCTGCTCCAGACTTGGCGATATACACCATTAAATAGAAAATATCTGTTGCATCAACCTTTTCATTTCGGTCAACATCGAAGATTTTTTCATCAAATTCGATGCCTAACCGTGTATGAGCTTCCTCATTAGAGTAGCCAGCTCCAACTAGGGCGATGTAGTACATGATATACCATACATCTGTGGAATTCAGATTTCCATCAGAATCTGCATCGCCAAGCAATACAGTATGTGTGGTCGCCGTTGCTGTTGCTGCTACTGCCTTTGTCATTGTCGACATCAACAAAGTGCTGAATGTGAGAATGACAGTCATAAAGACAGTCAAAATTTTTTTCATTTGTAATTCTTTCCTCCAATGCTCTTTGAAACTTTCTATGAAATGACATCACCACGTCATTCTTTGACGACGTCGAATGTAATTATATCATAGCTTTACATAATTTTCAATATTAATTCTAATTTTTGTGGTTGTTCTTATTTTTTATTAAAAAAATTCTTCACGAACTTGCCCATTTTTTAGTTGTTTTTGTAACTTTTCGGGGTAATAACACATATTATGTATTATATAATCAAACAAAGGAGGATTATGTATGAATGATTATAGTAGTAGAAAATGTTGTCATAAAAATTCTATGTCTATGATGAATAATAATATGAATATTGATATGATGGATGATTTTTGTGATGAAGATACTAACATAGTAACAACAGCTCAGTCTGATTGTGCAAATTTATGTACAATGCCTCAAAATAACTGTGACTGTGGTTTTGATATGGATACAGAGTCTGTATTTCCTGATAATCCTATGCTTGCGCAAAGTTATGTTCCTATTCAAAAAATGAATAAAGTTTTTACACCTGATGTTGGTTTAAAAATGGGAACTATTTTTCCAGAGCTTGTAAGCCCTTATATGCCTTGTCAAAGCATAAGAGAAATTGAATATATTAGAAATAATAATAGTCTTGGGGAGGGATGTAATAAATGAATGACCAATATATAAGCTATGAAGATTATCAAAGAGCTTGTGAATTAAATGACTTTGATAGAAATTGTACTTGTGGTAATAATGCTACAAGAGAAGAAATGCTAAGTACTTTAAAATCTTTAAAATTTAGTATTATTGAATTAGGTTTATATTTAGATACTCACCCTGATGATGAAAAGGCTATTTGCTTACACAAAGAATATTGTAATAAGTATAGGAAATTAGCTGATCAGTATCAAAAAATATATGGGCCATTGACTATAATGTTCCCATGTAATAAATGGAGATGGCTTGAAGAGCCTTGGCCATGGGAAAGGGGGAACTTTTAATGTGGACTTATAACAAAGTTTTAGAATATCCTATAAATATAAAAAATAGAAATCCACAACTTGCAAAATTTATAATTAGTCAATATGGAGGTCCTGATGGAGAGCTTAGTGCTTCTCTTAGATATTTGAGTCAGAGATTTGGTATGCCTGATCAAACTGCTAAGGCTATTTTGAATGATATAGGTACTGAAGAGCTAGCTCATTTAGAAATGGTTGGAACTATTATTCATCAATTAACAGATGGATGCTGTCCTGAAGAGCTTAAACAAGCTGGACTTGGATCATATTATACAGACCATGGGGTGTGTTTGGAAAATATCCAAAAAGATACTAAAAATATAAATTTGAATATAAAAATCTTTGTTTAAAAATTTAATTAAATAAATGTTTCAAAAAGTTTAAAATTTCTTTTTTATGAACTTCAAAAAATAAATTAGGATTTTGTTTTCCACTAATTATGTATCTAATAAAAATTGTATTGTGTTTTTCAGAAACAACATAAATTATTCTATAATTTTGGTAAATTCGCTCTCGATAACGCTTGTCCATAATTTCAGGAACATATCTTCCAATATATGGAGAATCTTTCATCGAGTAAATAGTAGAATATAGATTTTCTATAATCCTATTTGAATAATTAGTGGAAATCCTTGTTGAAAACTTTGCAATACTTCTTAGATTATTATGTGCTCTATTCGAAATTGAGATATTCATACTCTTGCATCAACCTCGCTTTCGATTCTTCAATAGTCATTGCTCTGCCATTTTTTATGTCATCTTCGCTTTCTTTTAAAAGCATAAAGAAAACTAAATCATACAGAAAATCATATAGATTATTTTCTTGGTTATTAACTTGTTTTAAAGTTTTTTTCATAAAATCCATTTCAATTACCTCCTTTTAATCTAACTTTGTTTCTTCAAGTATTTCTCTTAAAGTTTCTCTTGTTAAATGCTTGTTTGTACCGGGTATAATAGTTGTTTCATCTTCGCCATATCTATCCATATATTCAAACATGAGTTTAAATACCATTTCAGTTGGCTTTAAACCATCAAAGAAATCTTCTGGTACTGAATCACAAATATCTAACATTCTTTGTTTTACATCTGGCATATTTGTCAACTCCTTTCTTTTAAATTTGCTAATAGTATATCATAAATCTTGCTAAATTACTACATTTCTTATGTGAAGAATTTGTAAAATTTATACAATATACTAAAAATTCCAATGAATTACAACATCTTGCAACTTCATTTTCTTATTCTTTTCTCCAATTTCAATAAAATCAATAAAACTATTAACTATATCATAATCAAGCTCATTAAAATCCCTAAAACGTCCAATAATCTTTTCTTGCTGTTCTTTCAAAAGTTCGTTATTAGTATTTTTCTCTTTTAAATTAGTAACATCAATTTTAGCTCTAGCTAATTTTTTTTGCTTAACAGCCTTATCCTTCAAAAACGATGAATTCAAATCATCAAAAACATCATCTGGAATTTTGCCATTAACCTTGTTTAAATATAATTCTTTAATAGCATTATTAATACTTTCCATTTCTTTAATCAATTGATTATGCCTTTTTTCAAGGATATCAAGTTTACTAGAACTCAATCCCTCGTTAAACAATTCATTAGGAATATCATCAAAGTTATAATAAGCCAAAATCTTTTCACGAATTTTATCAGTCACTAAATTCTTAAGATTTTCATACCCAATAGAATGAGGAGTACAATTTCTATATAGCTTTTTAGCACCTTTGCAAGAAAAGTAAACATAGCCTCTATCATTTTGACACTTATGTAATTTTTGTCCACACTTCTTACATACAAGTTTGTTTGCAAATAAATGAACTTCACCATTTTTACATCTTCTAGTTTTGCTTTTAAACAGTTCTTGAACCTTATAAAACTGCTCATCAGAAATAATAGCCTCGTGTGTATGCTTAACAATAATCCATTTTTCTCGTGGCTGAATTTTCACCTTTTTAGATTTATAGCTGACTTTCTTATTATACCCTTGAACCATATTTCCAATATAAACTTCGTTTTTCAGAATTTTACTAACAGTAGATTCACACCAATAATCAATATTTTTCCCTTGATTATTAAATTTAAAACCTTTAGAAAGTTTGTATTTAGTAGGGGTTAGAATTCCTTTATCATTTAAAATTTGTGCAATTTTCGTAACTCCGATTTCCTTGCTCATACAAATTAAAAATAAGCCTAACTATTTCTGCAACCTCATCATCAATAATAAGTTTATTCTTGTCCTCAGGATTTCGCTTGTATCCATAACACACAAAAGAGCCAACATGCAATCCCTGTTTTCGCTTGGTGTCAAATGTTTTCCTAATGTTTTCAGATAAATCCTCTAAATACCACTCATTAACCAAACCGATTTATCTGCCTAGATTTTTTATTACTTTTATCATCAGTATCAACATGATCAACAAGGCTTACGAACCTGATATCCCATTCTATAAATTTATTATGTAGGTATTTCTCAACAATCTCCATGTCACGAGTAAACCTACTTTGAGTCTTGCATAAAACAATGTCAAACTTATGTACTTTGGCGTCTTCTAAAAGCTTATTAAATTCTGGTCTTTTACTGTCAATTCCAGAGTAATCTTCATCACAGTAAATATTATAAATGTCCCAATTTTGCTCTACTGCATAATTAATTAGCATAGATTTTTGATTTTGGATACTTTCGCTTTCATCACATTCGTGAAGCTTGTCATCATCTTCACGAGAAAGCCTGCAATATATAGCAACTTTCAATAGTTATACCTCCTTCTTTAGTATAACTACTTACTTTGTACAACTTTATTATACAAAAGTAAGTGGCTTCATTCAATGTAATTTCATTATTTTTCAATATTATTTTGAAAATTTACAAACTCCTTAATAATTAGATTATTAACAAGTTTAGAGATTATCTCTTTTTTTACTTCTATATCAACATTTTTAGTCTTTTCAATTACATTAAAAACTGTTTTCGTATTCATAATTAAAATCTCCTTCTTAAATTTTTTAACTAACGCTGTAAATCGCTCATATGCCATTTCTTTTACTAATTTATTCATAATAGCTTGCCTGTTTTCCATAAAAAAGGCAAAAACACTTCTAATTTGAGTGCCTACATTGAAAATATTAATTTAAACTAGAACTGAAACTTTTATTGATATTGAAAAAAATGCTGTTTAAAGATGAAGAAGAATGAAAATTTTTAAGGAAGCCAGATTTTATGGCTCCCTTATTTACAATTTGGATAGTTTCCACACCCACACCACACGGCTGGGGTGTATATCCTCAATCAGCAGCAGGAATGCCTTTTTCTGCCTCTGTGCTTGCTGTAAAAGGTGACCCTATTGCAGACTTACAAGAAGATTTAGCTGCTGAGCAAAAAGCAAGAGCAACATATGAAAAATTAATTGATTTATGCGCAGATGACCCTGATGTAATCGACCCTCTTCGATTCTTAAGAGAAAGAGAAATTGTTCACTTTCAAAGATTTGGCGAAGCTTTGAGAGGTGTTCAAGATAAATTGGCTGAAAAAAAATGGTATATGAATAAAGACTGTTAAAGAAAAAAATTGTCAACTGTGATAAAAAGCAATAGCACCTATTAGATACATTCTAATAGGTGCTATACTTTTTATTCATATTATTAATTCTTAAAAATCCTTTTGTTAAATCAAAAGCAATATATTTATACATATTCTCGCATAATGAATTAATGAATTTTTCTTCAATAATATATTCTGATTTGATTATTTCAAATCTCCAATAAATTTTTCAATTAACTTTTGGTATTGGTCTTGAGCATTTAGACAAGTGTCTGTAAGATAGCCTTTTTCACCACCATGTTGATATTCATTTAAACCTCTATAGTAAAATAGTTTATCCTTATCTAATATTATAAATGGAATAATATCATTTTTTAGGCATTCTTTAAACATTATGATACGACCAACTCGACCATTACCATCTTGAAAAGGGTGAATTTTTTCAAAATCACTATGAAATTTTACAATATCTTCAAATGTAACTTTTTCTAATGAGTTGTACCAATTCAATATTTTTTTTATATCATTTGCTACATCTTTTGGATTAGATGTAGAATTTCCCCCCACTTCATTTGCTAAAGCTTTATAATCGCCAACATTAAACCATGATTTTCTTTCATCAGATGTTCCATTTTTTAGTATTTTGTGAAATTCTTTTATCATATCTTCTGTTAAAGTTTTATCTGCCACATCTAACATATAATCTACTAATTTAAAATGATTTGATGTTTCTATAATATCATCTACTTTAGCTTGTGAATTTCCATCTTCTAAAACTAGAGTATTTGTTTCATAAATATATCTTGTTTGTTCTTCAGTTAATGTACTTCCTTCTATATGGTTTGTATTATAGGCAAATTTAATTTGCGTTGTATGGTATAAATTACCTTTTAACTCGATTTCTTTTTGCTCTCTTAAAATATCAAAAACATTACTCATATATATAATTTCTCCTTTTTTCATACCTTAATATTATACCGTAAACCGGCTAAAACCACTATAGTTTTGCCTAAAAATCCAATGAATTACAGCGTCTTGATTTTTTGTACAGAATATTGTATGACAAATATAAATTAATTATTTTTTATAAAAATGAAAATCACAGCAATCTCCACCATACCCCAATGTTTTTGTTCTTGAAAATCCTATCTTTTTTAGCCCTCCATATGTTACATTATCAACATCACAAAATAAATGACATAGTTTTTCACAATCATTTTCTACACATGCAGTATGCCAAAGACATTTTTTTATAGTTACATCAAAATAATCCTTACCATATTTTTATACACTTTCTTGCAAATCAGTTGTGCGCATAATTTTAAGAAATACTTTGCTGTACATTGAATAAAATCCTGGTACTTTTTCCATCTTAGCAGTAGATGCATGTTTTTTTGCTGCAATTTTATCAATCATATATTTTCGCATATATTGATATACTTCGTCTTCTGAAATTTTCTCTTTTGATAAAATTTTATACATTGCTATACGAGGAAGAATAGTTTGAACAAGCGTTTTCATTTGATTTTTTGATTTATTCTGTGTATTTTTAATAAGTTCATTAAGCATTGCTTCTTGCTTATTAAACAAATCGTTTCCCCTTTTTTCACCAAATTCTTCATTTAAAAATGCTTTTATATTTTTTTGTTGCTTTATCTTCATAGTTATACTACCTCCACAAAACTTTTTATATTTTATAGTTAAATTACAACTTTAACTATTGACTGCAAAATATTAGATTTTAAGTATTTTAGATATATGTATAATTTTCTGAATCTTTTTTATAACGTTTTCTACTTTTAATTTTATTAAAATAATTATAATGTACTTTTAAAATTTTATCAAGGTAAAGTAACTGTGAAAATTATAAAATATTGGCACAAAGTATTGATTTTGTAAATAAATCGAAGTATAATGAATATACTAATATTGATAAATTAATTTATCAAATAAACTAGGTTGCACAAGCCTTTGATTAATTTCATAAACAAGTGCAGATTTAAACATTAGGTTAGATATGAGCCTTTAGGATGTGAATCCTATAAACGAATATCCTATTGAACATTAGGTTAGAAACGAGCCTTTAGGTTACTATAAACGAGTTTCCAGAAAAATTATGGGGGGTACTGAAAAGTATCCCCCTATATTTGTAATATGGAGGAATCTATGAAAAATACAAGGAAAATTAAATTAGGAAAATTAAATTTTTATATTATAGATGATAATTATATCAAATATTTAAGTCAATTTGATACACATATTGCTTACAATAAAAATGAAAAAAGACCCTATATAGGAGTTGTAATTATTGTTGAAGCGCATTATTATTTCGCACCTTTATTTTCTCCCAAACAAAAACATAAAACATATAAAGATAATTTAACTTTTTTCAAAATTATAAATACTAAAACCAAAAACAATTTAGGTATAATTAGATTTTCAGATAAGATACCCGTACCACAAGAAAGTGTTTATTTACTAGATATAAAAGATAAAAGTTATGGATATAAAAGATTACTTTCAGAACAATATTCTTACATAAACAAGCCTAAAAACCAAGCAAAAATTATGGAAAAAGCAGAAAAGATTTATAGTATTGTTACAAAAAATAATAAAAGTAAGATGGCTAAATTTTACAAAGATTTAAGTTGTGATTTTAAATTATTAGAAGAAAAAAGTGCTGAATATAAAGTTCACTAAGTGTATTTTTGTTCACTCGGTGAACTTTTATATTTTACAGCCAATATTCATAAATTTTTTTATAATTAACAACATCGCGGTACAGGAGAATTATTACCATAATGTTATCAATAGCTAAATATCTTAATTATAATTTTAGTTATAACATTAAAATTTATTTGAATATATCATTTCTATTTCATCAGTATCTGGAACAGGTTTATCCCAATTTCTTCCATAAAGTGCATAAAAATTTAATAATAATTCAAGTTTCAACCATTCTCCTTTATCTATTGTATTAAGTAAACCAGAAATTCTATTTACCATAAATTTATTAAGTGTTTTCATATCTTCTTGAGATAATTTTCCATCACTATGCATATCTTCAACAGGTCCGTTTCTAAAAAGATAGTGAGTTAGAGCAATGGAAATAGTATCAAAATTTTCTTTATTTAATAATCTATCCTTAGAGCTTTGATTTAAATTTTTGAATAAATTTTCGTTAAATTCTTCATTAATAAAATTCTTAATAGTATAGTTAATCATTTTTATATTCCATTTTTTTCTTTTATTTTTAACTTGTGATTGACTTACTCCATATAAATTTGCTATCATTCTATCAGTGTTTTTTTCAAAAAGTTCTTCTAGCTCTTCTTTTGTTATAGTACTCCATTCTAATTTTTCACCATTATTTTTTCTTTCTATTAATTTTTGATATAAATCCTTTTCCATCTTAAAATCCTTTCGTTTTGTTTTTATATTACTACAATTAATTTAAATTTTCAACAATATACATTTATTATTTCTTGGAATACTACTATATTTTTTTCTTGGAATATGCAGTAAAGTCTCAAAAAAATATATCTCATTTAAATATTGTATATTACCTATTTTTGATTTTCTACATCTGGAACCCAACTTGCAAATCTTTTTAATGCTTCGTCTGTTCTGACGTAAAATGGTTCGTTTTTGTTTAACTTTGAAATTTCTGCCATTTCTTCATTTGTTAATTTAAAATCAAAAATATTAATATTTTCCTTTATATGATTTTCACTTCTTGCTCCTGGTATAACTATATATCCCATTTGAATATGCCATCTTAATATAATTTGTGCGTTTGATTTATTGTATTTTTGTGCAAGTGATTCAATTATTTTTTCACTCATAATTGAATTATTTCCTCTTCCTCCTAATGGATACCATGATTGAAGTGCTATATTATGTTTTTTTAGATACTTGTTTAGCTCTATTCTTGAAAAATATGGGTGTGATTCAACTTGAATAAGTGCTGGTTTTACCTCGCATTTGTCTAATATTTCTTGAATTTCTTCTTCATTAAAGTTTGATATTCCTATTGATTTTAGTTTTCCTTCTTTATATGCTTTTTCTAGTTTTTTATATCCTTCAATGTAGTTTCCTGCTGGTTGGTGCAAAATCATTAAATCTATATAATCTGTATCAAGTCTTTTTAGTGTTTTTTCTATTGCATCATCATCTTCATAAAAAGATGGCCATAATTTTGTTTCTAAAAATATTTCTGATCTGTCTATTCCTGATTTTTTTATTCCTCTTCCAACTGCTTTTTCATTAACATATGCATTTGCTGTGTCTATTAACTTATATCCATTTTTTAAAGCTACTTCTACTGAGTTCTCTGCTTCGTCTGGTGTTAATAAATATGTTCCTAATCCTAACATTGGAATTTTTATTCCATTATTTAATTCTATATATTCCATAATAATAAAACCTCCCTATAATATAATTCGTAAAAATTATTTATTTATCCATTTTTCAACTTCATTTTTTGCATCATTTACAACACTTCCTCTAATTGGTAACCCTGGTAAAACTGTTGCTCCTTTGCATATATTTTTTATATCATTTTCACTATTACCCATTCTTGAACCTTCATGAGTACAAAATGGCTTAACTGTTTTTCCATTGAAATTTAGTTTTTCCAATTGTGAAAACATTGGCATAGGCATAGTTCCCCACCAATTTGGATATCCTATATAAATGATGTCGTAATCATTTATAGTTTCTAAATATTTTTTTAATTTTGGTCGTGCATTTTGATTTTTATCTTTTAAGGCTACATCTGTACACTCTTTATACTTGTATGGATATTCATTTATTGGCTCTACTTTAAATATGTCTGCATTTGTTAGCTCTTTTATATATTCGGCAATTACTTCAGTATTTCCTTTCTCTATATTTCTAATTCCATCTGACATATAATTTTCTCCTGTGTGTGAGAAGTAAATTATTAATGATTTTTTGTTTTCTGTGTTTTTTTTCTTTCCAAATAAATTCATTTTTCTACCTCCTTGGCAATTTTATATCACTTGGAGTTAGGTATAAGTCAATAGTTTATCATAAAAAAACATAACATTTTGAATAATTAAAATGTTATGTTTTTTATATTTTATTATTATTTTTTCAATATCTTCTTGATTTTATTTAAAATTTTTGAAAACCATCCTTGTTTTTCAACTTTAATCATTGATTTAGTATCTTGTATCTGTTCATTTTTTAGATCTTGTGTTTGCTTATTTTTAAATATAGTATTCTGATTAAAGCTTTTTTTCTTTTTTTCTTCATAATTATATTCATTATTTCTTAATTTTTTTATATATTCACTTTTCTTCTTCTCATCATCGCATAAATAATCTATATATATTCCTGCTAAGATTTCTCTTGTTTTATTTTTTATATTATATTTTGAAATATCTTCTTCAAAATTAATATTAGGAATATATGTTTTTGATTTGTTTTTTTCATAAAACTCTACTATTTCACTTGGAATTTTTGACTTTTCATCTTCTTCAAGATGATCAATAATTTCTAGTACTTCAACTAATGCTTCACGATATTCTGTATTAATCATTTGTATCCTCCCCATATACATACTATAATTCTGTATGTGCTTTATTGTTTTCTTTTGATTTTGCTATTATATTTTGTGCTGTACGATCAATTTTTCCGCTCTCTGATATACCAAGATTTCCAACATCACTTGCAGAAACTCTTGGCACATAATATGGTAAATTTAAATTAGGATTATCATATAGTTTCTTTAATCTTTCTAGATAAATTTTAAGAACTGTCATAGTATTTCCTCTTGTTCCATGTAGATACAACTCAATTTTATCTTGATATGCCTCACTATTTGTATGTGCAATTGTTGTAGTACCTTTTTCTTTTGCAAATATAGATAATGGCTGTCCTAACTTACTACTTAAAATAGTTCCAAAGTTTTCAGTAATATTTTTATGTTGATATTTTTTCCATTCCTCTGGCGAAATATAAAATACTCTTGTTGTTCTTTCTCCACTAATAGGTTCACATATAAACATATATCCTTTATCTGGTGATTGTATTCCATCAAGCAAATTGCTATATACAAATGTACTATACGCATTTGGTTCAATTTCCCCATTTAATTTTCTTTCCCCAACATTTATAGTATATATTGGTTTTTGTTTTTTTAGTATTTCGGCTCTTTCGCTAAATGGAATAATTTCATTCTTTCTAGTTGACTGCTCTCCTGATTCATTATTTGGTCTTTTTGTTCCATTTCCTACAGGTTTTGGTATGTCTGGCACTGAAACAACACATGAATAAACTGTGTTTTTATCTTTTTCCTCTTTTAAATATTTATAATAATTTATAAAATTTTCACATGCTGTATTTAAAGTATCATCAAGACCATTCAAAAATGGAGTATAGTCTGGATTAGGCTCTGATGCTATAGTTTTACAAATTTCGTTTTTAAATTTTTGTACATCAATTGTTGGAACTTTAAAATTATAATCTTTGGCATTACAAATTTGTAATCTAGACCAATTATCCGCTCCCTTGAAAGAAAAAGATAAACCATTCTTTGGTGAAACACGAATTGAAATCTTATTTATATCATTTACATCTCTGTTATTTTTTTTACATCTACTTTCATATTCCGGATTTGATTCCTTCATCAATCTTGAAACGGTCTTTTGAATTATCTCCCTTTGTAAATTTTCTGTAAAAAACCAAGATAAATCTATATTATAACTCCCATGTTTATCTTTATCTATTGTAGAACTATCATCTAGATTTGAAAAGAAATCTGATAACATTTCAAATCCATTTCTTTTTTTATTTTCTTTATCTATATCTTCCATAAAATCTCCTTTTACTTTCTACATTAATTTTTTTATATAAAATTACATATATTAAGAATAAAAGTTCTTACTTTTTAAGTCCTTCTTTTCTTATATTCATGTACCATTAATTTTTTCTTTTCAATTTAATATATAAAACCACCATTGAAATAACTGCTATTCCTATAGCAATTATAATGATATTATTTTCACCTGTTTGTGTTAATTTTTTCTTTGATATTGTATTATCTACTTTTTTATCATCTGTTTTTTCAGTAGTTACAGTAATAGGTACTTCAAAATCTTTAGTTTTGTTTTCTGATATTTTTACTTTAATTAATAATTTTGTAGTTCCCTCTTTTAAACCTTGTATAGATGCTCTTCCTGCAATCTGAGTACCAGCATTTTTATTATTTTCTATTCCACTTTCAGGAACACATTTTACAATGGTTTCATCTTCTATTTTCCATTCAACACTCCAGTTATCCTTTACCATTTCGACTGATGCAATTGTAGAAAAACCTTCTTTTAATTTTGCAGTTATCTCTATTGTATCGGCGTTTCCTACACCTAATTGTATCTTATCTTTATTTAAAATGATATTATAGTCACAATCTTCTTCATCATCTGTTATAGTAATATCATATGTACTACTATAAGACATATATTCTGCTTTTATAGTTACATTTCCACTGGCAATTGCGGTAACTAAACCTGATTTATCAACTGTAGCAATTTTTTCATCAGAGCTTGACCATGTTACATCCTCATTTTTTACTGCATTAGTTAATGATTCTACACCTTCAATATCTAATTGCAATTTTTTTCCTTTTTCTATATTTTTTATATTATCTTTTTGAACAATACATATATTATCACCTATAGATACCTCTACATCTTCACCTACACTTACTGAAACTATTGCTGAATGTTCATTATATGTTGCAGTAATTTCTACACTTCCTTCAGATACTCCTTCAATTACACCATTTGAAACTTTTGCAATTTTTTCATCTGAACTTTTCCAAGTACATTTACTTGAAACATCCTCTCTGGATTTTTTCCCAACGTCGTCTGATGACATATCATTACTTGTTACATATTCTGCCTTGATATTCATCTTTCCACCAACTGGAATCATTGTACTACATATATATTCTCCATTTATATATATAATCTTATCTCCCGATAACTCCAAATTCATACTCGTTGCATATGATTTAATACTACAACACATACTTATAAGCATTATAGATATAAATACAGCTATAGCTTTTTTTACACATAACTTCATACAAACTCCTCCTTTAATTTACATATTTAGATATTTTTTTCTTTTGTAAAGAATCCCTTATAAAAATTATAACATATCACTTTTTATATTACAATAATTAATGATTTTTTTGTTCTTGTGTTGCATTTTATGTAAAATTATGTTATAATATTTTTTATCATTCGTAGTGTCTAATATGGCACATTTCCAAATTGCCTAGAAATACATATAGGAGGTTACAACTATGGCAAATGAAAACGCAGCACTCGTTGCTGCTAAATGGTGGACAAACGCTATCGCCAATCCATCTCCAGAAAGCTTTAATAATGGAGATAGAACCAGTGATGCATCATTTATGTATATGATGCTTGGACATATGAGAGCAATGAATCATCTTGCATCACGTGCCCAGTTAAAAAATTTCTGTTCTATTCTCACCAAGAAGATTGAAAAGGAATTAAAAAAACACCCCTCTGTTGTTCTAAGTTGCGATTACGATCCGTGTAATTTACTTGCACAATGCGCTGAAAAGGCTGAAATAGATTTTTGTCTTTTCCCCTTTAAAAGATCAATGAAGATAACTGAAAAAACAGTTGAGGTTAAGGATGGCTATTGTGCACGCTGGGTATTAATTTTTCCTGAAAAGTAATTAGTATCTCACATTTAACAAAAAAGAACTTCTGATATTTTTCAGGAGTTCTTTTTCTATTTTAAAATTTATATAGCTCTGTTATTTCTTTTGTATCTGTATTATATTTAAAACAAACTGTTTTTTGTCTCTTATATGCATATCTCCATCCAATATCTTCTTGAGAATAATGCACTCCATAGTCTAAAGTTACATATATTTCATTTTCTATTATTGAACTTTCAGCTAAATTTATTGTGTGTTCATCATCTGAAGTAAATTCAAATTTTTCATTTATTTCTTTTTGTGTTAATATTGTTTTTCTTTCTTTTGTTGATTCATCAACATATACTAAATCATTTACAATTTTTCCATTTTCATATTTAGAATTAATATATACACCTTCTAATTTTTGACCATTTTCATCTTCTAAATCTTGAACTGATTCTTTTTGTAAATTGCTTCCGTCTTTATTCATAGTAAAACAATATTCATCTTGTAACATATGTGCTGTTCCATCACGATATCCTATGTAGCATTTTATTTTACCATCATCTTCTCCAAATTCAACAATTTCCATTGGTTGATCTGTTGATTCTTTGAATAAATCTTTTCTCAAAAATGTTGCTATTGTCCCATTATCTTTATTATCTTTTATTGTTCCTATTTTTAAAGTGTTACTTTCTGTATCATCACTATAATATATAACATTATCTATAACATCAATAACATTTGCTTTTTCTTTTAAATTAACTATTTCGTCAGTTTTTGTGTTTATTGCAAATATATTTTCGTTTTGACATATTACATATCCTTTTATGCTTTTTATAATTTCACCTTTTTGATATTCTTTTTTATTTTCTCCATTCATATCAGTTGAATAAATTTTATTATAAGATCCTGATTCACTTTCTGTACCTTGCATAAATATTTTGTCATTTGAAATGCAAATATTTCCCAAAGCTTTTTCTGTTAATACTGTTGTTTGATTTCCAGAGCTGTCTAATTTTATTAATTCATTTTTAGTATTTTGATTTGTTGAATATTTTGCAAATAATCCTGTATTTTCTCTACTATTTGCAGATAATTTCCAAAAATATGTTGCATCTTTGTATTTTACAAATTCTGCAACATTTGTTGTTACTTCTTCATCTTGCTTTGCTTCATTTGATTGTTCATTATTACTTGTGTTATTAGATTTTTCCTCTTCATTTTTTTCTTTAGTTGTTCCATATCCTGTTAGCATTATTAATAATATTGATACTATTGATAATATTAATATGCTTTTAATTTTTTCTTTTTTCATTTGATTTCCTCCTCTTATTTTTTTCATTTACATTATATATAAAAGAATATTAAAATGCAATGAAAAAATGGAGTATGCACTATTTTCTTCTAATCTTTTTTATTAATTTTCAATATAATATTATGGAAATGTTTGGATAATATCCAAGTAGAATTTAAATAATCTGATTTAAAAAATTTATAATATCAATAATTTCTTTTTTGTGTACTTCTATAAATTGAGTACTGTTTTGTTTGTTACTTTTTACCCCCCAATTCTGTAATGAATTTTTCAAACTCCTCTAAAGAGTGATAATTTTCACTTTCTAATTTTTTTTACCTTTTTCAAGACCTATAAAAAGAACCATATTATATAAAAAATCATATAAAGAGTCTTCTTGTAAATTAATTTTTGAAATAGCTTTTTGTACAAAATCCATAATTTTAACCTTCCAATTCGTCTTGTAATTTTTCGCGAAGTTTTAAAAGATATTCACGATTCATATGTGTATTTGTACCTGGAATTAAAGTTGTTTCATCTTCACCATATTTTTTTAAATATAAATTCAATAGTTCACCAACTGAAGCATATTCATCCATATTATCAAAATAGTCTTTTGGAAGTTCAGAAACGATTTCTTTCATTCGGTCCATTACCTTTGACATATATAAATCTCCTTTCTTTAAATTTTGTATTATTATATCATAAAGTTTTTAGTAATACTATTGTTTTTTTAGATAAAATTACGTGTGTCAATGGTTGTCAAAAAGAACCGTCCCCATTGACATAACATTTTTTAAAATATTTAAAATTAATATTTTTAGTTTTTTTACTTTTTATTGATTTTATAAACTAATTTTTATTTAACTGCAAAGCCTGTTATGATAATATAAAATAATTCTGAGAAAGATTGATGTTAATATCTTTTTA
>OLGY01000406.1_pt1 | contig 31065 bp, 26 predicted proteins | sample 1605951 | NCBI WGS metagenome assembly OLGY01 (sample SAMN03283280) | human gut metagenome | biome: human-associated habitat; material: feces | host: Homo sapiens | place: Peru | collected 2012
GATATGTTTATTTTTGGTCATTTAAACAATATCATTTTTGGTACTCTCTTTCAATATTTTTTCAATCTATTTGTGACATATCTATTTTAAACCTATATTAATTTAAAATATTGAGTTTTCTTTTATTTTATCTTGATTTTTATTACCTCTTAATATACAATAAAAGTCAATAAAAATTCAAAAGAAGATGGTGATAATTTGAATAACAAAAGTTCAAAAAAAAATGTAAAAAATAAATATAATAATTCTAATACAAAAGTAAAAACATCGAAATCCAAGCGACTTTTTGTATTAATGATAATAATTTTTATAGTTTTCTTTTTATTGTTATTTCGTATAGGATATTTGCAATTTATAAAAGGTTCTTACTTAAAAGAAATGGCAACTAAACAGCAATCTACAAGTAGAATAATTAGTGCAAAACGAGGTGCTATATATGATTCTACAGGAACAGCACTTGCAATAAGTGCGGATGTTGATACAATTACTGTAAATCCTGATAAATTAAAGAAAAAAACTGATGAGGATACACAATCTTTACGCGAAAAAGTGGCAAAAGAGCTTTCAACATTATTTGAATTAGATTATCAGGAAACATTAAACAAGGTTTCTAGTACAAATTCAGTTGAAACAATAGTATCTAAAGTTGAAAAAGATAAAGTTACAGAGCTTGAAAATTGGATGAAGGAAAATAAAATATCTTCTGGTATAAATATAGATGAAGACACAAAAAGATATTATCCATATTCTAATTTAGCCTCAAACTTAATTGGTTTTTGTGGAAACGATAATCAAGGTTTAACAGGTCTTGAATATTATTGGGATTCAACATTAGCTGGAACTGCTGGAAAAATTACGACTACTCAAGATGCTTCTCAAGATTTAATATCAAATGAAGATGCTCAATACTATGCAGCAGAAAATGGAAGTAATTTAAACTTAACTATAGATATTAATATACAAACAATAGCCGAAAAATACTTAGAGCAGGCATGTGTTACAAATAAATGTGCTGATGGTGGAAATATAATTATTATGGAACCTAATACTGGAGATATATTAGCAATGGCAACATACCCAAATTATAATTTAAATACTCCATTTGAACCAAATTCTTCACTTTCAGGTACATGGGATTCATTATCAAAAACAGCTCAAAGTGAAACATTACAAAAAATGTGGAGAAACACAGCTGTTTCAAATACATATGAACCTGGTTCTGTTTTTAAAGTTGTTGTCGCTTCTGCAGCATTGGAAGAAAATATTGTTTCAACAGATACACCCGGAATTTTCTTCTGTTCTGGCTCACAAGAAGTTGCAGATAGAAAAATACGTTGTGCTAATGAGGCAGGACATGGATATCAATCATTACGTCAAGCATTAGAAAATTCATGTAACCCTGCATTCATACAACTTGGACAAAAAATTGGTGTAGATACTTTATATAAATATTTTAAATCTTTCGGACTATTCACAAAAACAGGAATAGCAACATCTGGAGAAGCAACAGGTATTTTCCACGATAAAGATTCTGTTGGTCCTGTTGAACTTGCAACAATTTCATTTGGTCAAAGATTTACAATAACTCCACTTCAAATGATTACAGCTGTATCTGCAATAGCAAATGATGGTGTATTAATGCAACCTCGTATAGTAAAAAGTGTTACAAATACTGATACAGGTGCTGTTACAAGTATAGACACAAAAGAAGTTAGACAGGTAATTTCTGCAGAAACTTCTAAAAAAATGTTAAGTATGATGGAATCTGTAGTTACAGATGGTGGTGGAAAATATGGTCAAGTAACTGGTTATTCTGTAGCTGGAAAAACTGGTACATCTGAAGCAACAGAAGGCTCAACGTCAGGTTATGTATCATCATTTGTTGGAGTTGCACCTGCAGACGACCCACAATTGGTTGTGTTATTAACATTATATAAACCACAAGGAAAAGACCACTTTGGTGGGCACATTGCTGCTCCTGTTGTATCACAAATTCTATCTGAAGTATTACCATACTTAGGAATTCCATCAAAAGATGGAACTGGAAATACAACAACTAACACAACCACCTCAAACACTGCAAAAAAAGTTACTTTACATGATGTTAGAAATAAAACAGCATCTGAAGCCAAAAGAATACTTGAAGAACAAGGCTTTAAATGTTCATTTACATGTAGTGCAAGCTCAATTATTACAGAACAAATACCAAAACAAGGAACATCTTTATCAGAAGGTGCAATAATAAAATTATATTCTGATGAAACTGTATCTAATAAATCAAAAACAACTGTACCTGATTTAAAAGGAATGACATATAGTGCAGCAAAATCTGCATTACAGGCCAAAAACTTAAATATAAATACAATAGGAACTGGAAAAGTTGTAAGCCAGGATTCTATTGCTGGAACAGAAAAACCTGAAGGAAGTGTTGTAACCGTCACATTACAAGAAGATATTGGTTCATCATCACACTAGAGCAAAAAAGCTATTTGAATAAAAAAATTCAAATAGCTTTTTTATAATTTTATAAAATATATTTATTATTAACAACAAAAAACTTTGTAATATTTATATAATAAAAATCGTAGAATAAAATTAATTCTCTACGATTTTTATTATAGTAATTTTAACTTTTTACGCCATTTTCAGACTTTGAAATTATTTTTTTTATTTCTTCATATATTTTTTCTTCTACATTTTGTGTTGCTTGTTTGCCTGCTAATTTTCCCATTTGACTTAACTGCGCTCTATCTTGTATCATTTCATTTATATATGAATTTAATTTTTCTTTATTAATTTCTGAATTTAATATAACCTTAGCAGCTCCTAATTTTTCCATTACTCGTGCATTATCTTCTTGTCTGTTTGCTCCTACACTTGGTAATGGAATAAATATTGCAGGTTTTTGCACTATAGCAATTTCAGTTATTGTCATTGCCCCACTTCTACATACAACTAAATCACATATATTTATTAGCTCTTCCATATTATAAATATATGGTAAGATTTTAGCATTTTCGATATTTTCAATATCTAAATTATTTTCTTTTAGTTTTGCTTTTACAATATTAAATTGTTTTGGTCCAGTTGCCCATATTAATTGATAATTTTTATTATAATTATTTATTATTAAATCTGTAATTGTTTCATTAATACGTTGTGCTCCTTGACTTCCACCAAAAATTAAAATTATTGGTAAAATATCGTTTAACCCTAAATCAGCTAACATTTTTTTCTTATTTTCACTTGATATATCTAGTTTTTTTATTTTTGTTGGTGTCCCTGTAAAAATAACTTTACTTGAATCTGGTAATTTATTTTTTGCTTCTTCAAATCCAACAAAAATTCTATCTGCTTTTTTTGCAAACATTCTTACAGCTCTTCCAGGGTAAGCATTACTTTCGTGTAACACTGTTGGAATTTTTTTTGCATTTGCTGCTGCAAATACTGGCCCACAAATATATCCTCCAGTACCTATTACGATATCTGGTTTAAATTCATCAATAAATTTTTTCACTATTTTTGTGCTTTTCATAGTTGTAATAATTTGCTTAATATTTTTTAATGTAATTTTAGGTTGAATTCCATATGCTTCAATTGTTTTTAATTTATATCCTGCTCTTGGTACTAAATCATTTTCTAATCCTCTAGTTGTTCCAAAAAAAACAATTTCTGAATTAGGCTCTTTTTCTTTTATTTTATTTGCAATTGCTATTCCTGGATTAATATGACCTCCTGTACCAGCTGCTGAAATAATAACTTTCATAAATTTAATCCCTCTTTTCTACTTCTTAAACTTTTGAATTTGACCTTGATATATTTAATAAAATTCCTACATTTGCAAGCAATAACAATAATGCAGTTCCACCATAACTGAAAAATGGAAGTGACATACCTGTTGTTGGCACTGTTGCTGTAACAACAGAAATATTAATTATTGCCTGAACTGCAATTTGCGTTGTTATTCCAACTGCAATTAGTGAACCAAACATATCAGTTGTTCTCATTGCAATTAAAATTCCTCTCCATATGAAAATCATAAACAGTGCAACAACAATTATACATCCAACAAATCCTAGCTCTTCAGCTAATATAGAAAATATGAAATCATTATGTGGCTCTGGTATATATAAGTACTTTTGCTTACTATTTCCTAGTCCTAATCCAAACATACCTCCAGATCCAATTGCATACAAGCTTTGTACAGTTTGATATCCTGTACCTTGAGCATCTGCCCAAGGGTCAAAATAAGTTGAAATTCTGTCTAGTCTAAAGCTATTAGACCCAGAAACTTGTAATAACCCAAATACTCCAATTAAAATCGATATTGCAACTACTCCAACAACAGCAAAATGTTTTAATCTGCATCCTGCCATAAACATTATTGTAATAACCACTATGCATATTACTAAAGAAACACTAAGATGGTTTTGCACAAAAAATAGAATTCCTATAGGTGGTACTAAAAATAATAATGGCTTTATAAATCCCTTTTTAAAATCGTATAACACATCTTTATGGTCAGTTAAATATCCTGCATAAAATATAATCATACCTATTTTGGTAAGCTCTGATGGTTGAAATTGCAATCCACCTATTTTTATCCATCTTGTTGCACCTTTTACGGAATATCCCAAACCTGGAATTACAACTAATAGTAGAACTAGCCAAGAGGCAAAATATATGTACCAATAATACTTTTTATAAAATCTATAATCAACCTTAGATAAAAAAAACATTACAAAAATTCCTGCAATAGCAAAAATTAATTGTTTTTTTACGTATGTATAACTATTTCCAGTTATAGAAAGTGCTGATGGAGCACTCGCAGAAAGAACCATTATAATACCTAAACACAATAATAGAATAACTGTAATGCATAATATAAAATCAAATTGATTATTAGCAAATTTTGAAATTTTTTTCGTTTTCTTTTGCATTTGTAATCTCCTTATCAAAAAAATTTTATATAACACTTATTCCAATAATACACAAAATTAATGTAATTATGCTAAATACTGAAACAACTTTACCTTCTTTCCATCCACATAATTCGAAATGATGATGTATTGGAGCCATTTTAAATATTCTTTTTCCTGTTTTTTTATAATATGCTACTTGCATCATTACAGAAACAGTTTCAATTATTGGAACTAAAGCTATTATTATCAATAATAATGGCATTTTTAAGTATAAGGCTATACCTGCAATAGCTCCACCTAATGCTAAAGACCCTGTATCTCCCATAAATACTTTAGCAGGATGAAGATTAAATATTAAAAATCCTAAACAAGCACCAATTAAAATAGTACCTGCTAATGTAACCGCTTTTATTCCTAATATAATACTAATTGATACTAGACAAGTTAAAATTATTGTTGTTACACTTGTTGATAATCCATCAATTCCATCTGTTAAGTTAACTGCATTTGTTGTACCTAATAAAACAAATATTGCAAATGGAATGTATAACCAAATTGGTAATGTTATATATTCTTTTAAAATTGGTATATAAGTTTCTGTTCCTATATTTAAATATTTTACTAAATATAAAGTATAAGCTACTGCTATTATCAACAAACCAATCATTTTATATGCTGGTTTTAAACCTTCTGTATTTTTTAAAACTAATTTTTTAAAGTCATCAACAAAACCAACTAATCCAAATCCTAATGTTACAAACACTAGTGGTATCATTCTTGTTGCAACATCTGGTTCTGTTTTCATATATTCCCAATATAAAAATCCAGAAATTAACAGCATTGTTAATGCCATTATAATTCCTCCCATTGTTGGAGTTCCTTGTTTTTGTAAATGCGATTGTGGTCCATCTGTTCTTTCAATTTGGCCTACTTTTAATTTTCTTAATATTGGTATAATAATTGCTCCTAATATTACACTAACAACAAATGATAGTAATAATACTTTCAGTTGAAAATTCATTTCATTCATTCCTTTCTTCTTATCTTCTTGTTTTAATTTTTTAGAAGTTTTATCTTAAGTTGCAAGTTAAATTGGGGATATGATGCATATTTGCTATACACTATATCTCCAATTTTTATTAAAACTTTCTATTATTTTTTTGATTTCTTTTTATCACTTTGTTTTGAATCTAATTTTTCAATTATTTCATTTACAATAATTCTTTCATCAAAAGGATGTTTTACACCATTTATTTCTTGATATGGCTCATGACCTTTTCCAGCTAAAACTATTATATCTTTTTTATTTGCCATTTTTATTGCTGTTTCTATAGCTTGTGTTCTATCAACAATTACTTCATAATTTGCTTTTGTTTTCTTAATTCCTTCTTCTATTTGATCAACAATTTTTTGAGGATCTTCTGTACGTGGATTGTCTGATGTTATTATTGTATAATCAGCAATTCTTCCAGATATTTCACCCATAATAGGTCTTTTTCCAGAATCTCTATCTCCCCCACAGCCAAATACACTTATAACTCTTCCTCTTGTATAAGATTTTACAGCACTTAATATATTTTCTAAGCTTTCTGGAGAATGAGCATAATCAATCATTATTGTTAGCTCTCTTTTATTATTAACAAGCTCACTTCTTCCTGGAACTCTTACTTCTAATAAAGCATCTTTAATATTTTCTGCACTACATTTTAGCTCTTTTGCAATACTAATTGCAGCTAATGCATTGTAAACACTGAATCTTCCAGGTATGCATACTTTTACTCTTTCATTTCTTGTTTCTAATTTTACTTTAAAATCTACATAAGAATTTGTTATAGTAATATCTTTTGCTAATAAGTTGCAATAATTATCAATTCCATATGTTGTTATATTACATTCAGGTAATAATTTTGGAACTTTTGCAACCATTAAATCATCTGCATTTGTGAATCCAACTTTACACATTTTTAATAATTTTAGTTTTGAATTAAAGTAATCTTGCATATCTGGATGCTCTTTTGGACTTATATGGTCTTCTGAAAAGTTTGTGAATACACCTATGTCAAAATCACATCCTGCAACTCTATTTAATTTTAAACTTTGTGAAGAAACTTCCATTACAACAACATCACATTCTTCTTTTGCCATCTTGTAAAATATTTTTTGTAATTTATTGCTTTCTGGAGTAGTTCTATCACTATCTTCTAATTTCTTATCTCCAATATAAGTGGCAATAGTACCTATTAAACCAACTTTATAACCATGTTTTTCAAGAATTGCTTTTGTCATAAATGAAGTTGTAGTTTTTCCTTTTGTACCTGTTATTCCAACTAATTTAAACTTTTTAGATGGATTTCCATAAAAATTGCAAGATGCTAAAGCTAAACCTAATCTTGTATCTGGTACAACAATTATTGTTACCTTATCTGCAATTTCTCTTAATAACTTTTTATCAACATCAGGTGTTGTCATAACTGCAACTGCACCATTTTCAATAGCTGATTTTATATAATCATTTCCATCTACATCAAAACCTTTTATAGCAACAAAAAGTCCATTTTCTTTTATTTTTCTTGAGTCACTATCTAAATTTGATATTTTTATATCTAAAGAACCTTTGGCTTTTATACCTTCAATTCCAACTAAAATCTTTTTTAATTCCATACTTAGCCTCCTATTTATAATTTGCCTATATTATATAACTAATTTTTGTTTTTGTATACGAAAAATTAAGTTTTTTTGCTTATGTTTTGACAAATTTATTTTACTATAATAGAGCTTTCTTCTAATACTTCAACTCCACTTACTGGCACTTGTTCTGTTATTATTCTTTCTTCTTCATTTTCTGTATTTTCCTCATTATATTCTAAATTCAAATTTAAATCTTTTAGTACTTTTTTTGCTTCTCCTATTGTCATTCCTTCTAGGTTTGGAACTGCTACTTTATTTTTTACATCTTCTTCTGTTTCATTATCTTTTTTCACCTCTAAATATGGTAACACTTCTCCAAGAACTTGTGAAGCTATTGGTGCTGCTACACCACCTCCTTGGTGCCCTCCTTCTCCAGTTGGATTATATAAAGTTATTAATATAACAAGTTTTGGATCAGAAATTGGTGCTACTCCTACAAATGATGTTACATATTTCCCTGTATTTACACCATCTTCTGAAGTTCCAGTCTTTCCTCCTATTGAGTAGCCCTTTACTTGAGCATTTTTTCCTGTTCCCTCAGCTACAACACTTTGCATCATACTTAAAACTTTTTCTGAAGTTTCTTTTGAAATTACTGTTTCCTTTTTTTGTGGCTCTATGTTTTTTACTTCACCAGTTTGACTATTTACAATACCTTTTACAACTCGTGGAACTACATATGTTCCACCATTTGCTATACTTGAAACTGCAGTTATCATCTGTATTGGTGTTACCTCAAATCTCTGTCCAAAAGCAATTGTTCCAAGTTCTACTGGACCTACTTTTTCCTCTGCCAAAAATATACTTCCACCTTCACCTTGTAAATCTATACCAGTTTTTCTTAAAAATCCAAATTTATTTAAATATGAATAATATGTTTTTACTCCTAATTTTTGACCTAAGCCTATAAATACCGGATTACAAGAATTCATTAATGCTTGCCTTAGGCTTTCTGAACCGTGTGGTCTATAATATCTCCAACATTTAATAGTTACTCCAGAAATTGTAATACTACCAGTACAGCAAAACTCTCCACTATTATCTGTATCAGTTATTTTTTCTTCTAATGATGCTGAGGATGTTATTAACTTAAATGTTGAACCAGGCTCATATGCATCAGATATAGCCTTATTTCTCCACATTTTTTGTTGTTCTGCTGTTTTTTCTTCTTTAGATAAATTATCCCAGTTTGCAGAAACTTCGCTATCCATTGGCACATATGGGTCATTTAGATTGTATGTTGGATAACCTGCCATAGCTAAAATATCCCCATTATTCGGATCCATTATAACAATATTTCCACCATCTGTGCACACATTGTCAATGCAAGCTTCTTCTAAGTATTTTTCAGCAATTCCTTGTATTGTTGCATCAATACTTAAAATTAAATCATTTCCATTTATTGCTTTAACATATTCTTCTCCTTCATCATCTAAGTTACCGCCCTTTGCATCTGTTAACTTTACAATACTTCCATTTTGTCCTTTTAGCTCTGAATCATACTTGGCTTCAATTCCCATTAAACCCTGATTATCACTTCCACAAAAACCAATTATCTGTGCTGCTAGACTATTGTATGGATAATACCTTTTTGTATCCACATCTATATTTACACCAGTAGTTATATTATTTTCATCAAGCCATATTCGAAGTTCATCTGTTTTAGATTTATCTACTTTTTTTGCAATTGTTTCAATAGAGCTTCTTTTTGAAACCTTTTTCAAAACTTTTTCGTAATCTAATTCAAATAGCTCACTTAATTTTCGTGCCACCTTTTCCTTATTTTCACTTGAAATATTTACAGGATTTACAGTAATACTTTCAACAGATGCACTTACAGCTAAAATTTTTTCGCCAGTTGCATCATAAATAGTTCCTCTTTTTGGATTAAATTCACGCTCTAATGTTTGTTGCAAATGTGCCATATGTTGTAGTTTATTTCCCATTTTAAATTGAATCCAACCAATTCTAAAGGCTAAACCAAACATTATAATAAGAACAACAAATATCATATTTCTCATTCTTTTTTTTCTTGTTATTGTTCCTATTTTTTGAACTAATCTAAATTTTTCATTTTTTTTCATTTTTTTCTTCATTTTTTTAATATTTCTCATAGCCCCTCCAATAAATTTATTACTTATTAAATCATATTAAAAAGAGCAAAAAAAATGCACTTAATTTAAATTAAATGCATTTTTCAATTATTTAAAAAATTCTTTTACGCTTTCACAAGCTTTTTGAATTATATTTGTACTATTTGTTTGCTTATTATCATTTGTGTTAACTTCTACATATTCTTTTTTAGGTAAATTAATATAAATTTTTTGTTCATTATTTAATTTACTCATTCCTAATCTTTCTTTTGCTAATTTTTCAATACTTGTTAAATTTAATTCATTTTCAACACTAACTTCTAGTTGTTCATTTACTTTTTGAATATCTGTTAATTGTGCTTTTAAACTTTCTTTTTCATTAAATTTTTCATTTATAATTGAATTTCTATAACTTATGGTAAATAACACAGCAAAACCAAATATAATATATGAAACAAAAGTTGCTTTTCTTTTTATTTCTTCTTTAGAAACTTTATGTCTTTTTACTTGATGCTCTGTAGTAACTTTGGGTGTTTTTTTTGTTTCTATTTTAGTTTTTGTTTTTTCTTTTTTTGTTGGATTATTTTCTTCATTTGGTTCATATTCTGGTTGTAACTTTTTTGGGCTTGTTTCAAATTGATATCCTTTATTATATCCTTGATAACCATACACCCTATTTGCCATAAGTTTTCACCTCTCTTCTTTCAAAAATTCTTAGTTTAGCACTTTGTGCTCTACTATTTACTTGAAGTTCTTCTTTTGTAGATATTATTGGTTTTTTATTTATCATTTTACCATACGAAGTATAATTACATACACAATATGGTAGCTCTTTTGGGCATGTACATTTTCCCTCTGCATCAACATATGCTTGTTTTACAGCTCTATCTTCTAATGAGTGGAATGTTATAATGCACAATCTGCCTTTATCTTTTAATAACTTTATACAATTCATTACTGTATTATATAAAGGTTTTAATTCATCATTTACTTCTATTCTAATAGCTTGAAATGTTCTTTTTGCTGGATGTCCATCTTTTTGTTTTGATTTTGGAATTGAATTTTCAATAATTTTAACTAACTCAGCTGTTGTTTCAATAGTATTTTTTTCTCGCTCTATGCAAATATTTCTAGCAATATTTTTTGAAAATCGCTCTTCACCATATTCATAGAAAATTTTTGCCAAATCCTCTTCAGAGTAATTATTTACAACATCTTTCGCTGTTAATTTTTGTGTTTTATCCATTCTCATATCAAGTTCATTATTTCCAATATAACTGAACCCACGTGCCTTTTCATCTAGTTGATATGAAGAAACACCTAAATCTAATAAAATTCCATCAACTTTATCTATATTTAACTCTTGTAAAATATTGGCAATATCATCGTGATTTCCGTGAATATATTTTACATTTGTATAATCTTTTAATTTTTCCTTGGCAGCTTTCAAAGCATCTTCATCACGGTCAATTCCAATAAGCATTCCATCATTTGACAAATGCTCTAAAATCACTTTACTATGCCCTGCACCACCTAATGTTCCATCAACATATATTCCATTTGGCTTTATATTTAAGCCATTAATACATTCCTCTAATAATACTGGTTTATGTTTAAATTCCAAATGTCCACCCTCTAAATTTAATATTCATTAATAACATAACAGTTGGTATTGTAAAAAATACCAACCTGTTATGCGCCTAAACTACTTAATTTTTGTTCTTTAGTATTCAAATTTAACATTTGTATATACATATTACTTTTGTATATTTTATATTTTTCTTTTGTTAATTAAAATCTTTTGTTATATTTGCTAAGCTTTATCTTTTGTATATAAATTGATTCATCTATCGTTTTTTTATAAAATTTATCTTTAGTAAATTTATATAAACTTTAAAAAAAGTTATATACCAAGCATAGTCATATTTTCAGCTATTGTGTCTGCAGAAATATTTTCATTGCTATTATATTTTTTCCATTTTTCTTTGTTCCAAATTTCTAATCTTGTTCCGACACCTATTATTATTACTTCTTTTGTAATTTCAGCATATTCTCTTAATGTATTAACTAATAAAAATCTTCCTTGTTTATCTATTTCACATTCTGTTGCTCCTGATAGAAAGAACCTAACAAAATCTCTTGCGTTTTTATTAGTAAGTGGAAGCTCTTTTAATTTGCTTTCAAAATTAGACCATTCGTTTTGAGAAAATACAAATAAACATCCGTCTAATCCTTTTGTTATAATGAATTTTTCTCCCATATCAGTTCGTAATTTTGCTGGCATTATTAATCTACCTTTTGCATCTAGTGAATGTTCGTATTCTCCAATTAACACTTGGCCTCACCTCACTATCTTTTTATACCACTTTTTACCACTTTCTACCACTTTCAATTAAATTGTAATACAAGGATTTTTAAATTGCAACCCTTTTTTAAAAAATTTTTTAAATTTTTGTTGATTTTTCAAGGGTTTAAGAACTTTTGTTCGTTATTATGTATATTTAGATTAACTTATGAGTTGTTGTAATGCTAAATTTTATGTTCAGAATAAAAAAATAAAACATTGATATATCAACGTTTTATTTTTTTGAGGTGATAGTCTGCTAAACTAACCTCTGTATGTATCTTATATATTTATAAATTATTAATTTTATTTTATCACATTTTTGTTACATTTAAATAAATTTGCAACAGTATAATGTCATATATTTTTTTCAATAATATGATGATTTTCATAATTTAAAAATTGCTTTATTTTACTTGGATGTATTTTATAATTATCAATTTCATTTATATTAATCCATTTAAAATTTATCCAATCTGATTCTTGAGATTTAAAATCATCTAAAAAAATATCTTTATCATAAATGCATTCATATGTTATTGTTAATTCATGAATAAAATTTTTTTCTTCTTTTATTATTTCTTCGCTAATACCAATATACTTAAAATTCAAATTAGTAAACCTCAGCTCTTCATATATTTCTCGTTTAATTGCTTCAATACTTTCTTCTAATTCTTTAACTTTTCCACCAGGTAACATATAATAGTCTGAGTTGTTACCATAAAATAGTAATATTTTGGTCTTATCTTTATTATAAATTATTGAAGAGACTCTATATACAAAATTAAAATTCTTGTTTTTATATCTTATATCTGCCATATAAGTATACCTCCAAAAATATTTGACACTTATTTATTATTCGTGCCGCAAATTTCAAAGATTGAGTTAATAATTGATTTTCTTTCATAAACATCTTTCGAAATAAATTTAATTAATAATGAATTATAAAAAATGAATAGTTAATAATTCCAAATGGTCTTCTCTATTATTTTAAAGATTATTCATTTTTAACTATTAACTATTCATTATTCACTTCGATGCTATTGCATCGACCATTTGGAGGCGACACCCGGATTCGAACCGGGGATCAGAGTTTTGCAGACTCGTGCCTTACCACTTGGCTATATCGCCGTATAAAATATTATATGTTTATAATATTTATATGTTAATTATATTTAATATACTAAATATATATTATAAAAAATAAAATTTATTACTTTTTCGCAATAAATTTTTTGGAGCGGGAAACGGGGCTCAAACCCGCGACCTCCGCCTTGGCAAGGCGGCGCTCTATCAACTGAGCTATTCCCGCATCAACAGTGTTTTTATAATATCAAAATATATTATAAAAGTCAATACTTCTTTAATTATTTTTTTCTATATTTTTTTTATTTTTTTACTTGACATTTGTGTATGTGTTGTGCTAATATATTAATTGTTCCACACGGAGAGGTGGTCGAGTTGGTTTATGGCACCAGTCTTGAAAATTGGCGTAGGTTAATAGCCTACCGTGGGTTCGAATCCCACCCTCTCCGCCAAAGAAAAAAACTTGAATTTAATTCAAGTTTTTTTTGTTTTTATTATAAAAAATCTTAACAATAAATGTCAAGATTTTTTAAATTAATAGTATAATGAGTTCAAAGTATCAACAGCATTTACTATGTTTTGTGTATTATTTTTTAAAATATTAACTGCAGCAATCGCCATAATTATACCAATTATACCAACTATAATTCCTATTATGCTACAAATTATTCCAGCAATTGCTAAACCTTTTCCTTTTTCAGTTTCTTTTGATTTTTTTAATCCCACTATTGATAATATAAGTCCTACTATACCTGTTATACAATAAAAATTTAAAAATATTGAAACTAAACCTACTACAAATCCAGCTATTGCTAAACCATTATTTGATTGATTTTTTTGGTTTTGTACATTGTTTTCCATGTTTTCATCCATCTTTTTTCCCCCCCTTTTATTAAACTTGAGTTCAGTATAACATTAGTGCAAAAAAAAATCTACAAAAATATTAAATTTTTTCTTGACTGTTCAAAAAATGTATATTATAATGAACAAAGTTCAGTAACGGAGGATTACCCAAGTGGTTGAAGGGGACAGTTTGCTAAACTGTTAGGGTTCGTAAGGGCCGCGAGGGTTCAAATCCCTCATCTTCCGCCAAAAAAGATACACTAATAAGTGTATCTTTTTTATTGTTCTATGATACATAACAGCAGAAATCAAATATTATTATACTGTGCAAAATATTTCATAAACTTAGAAAAAAGCATATCAGATGCAATTTACATCTAATATGCTTTTATATTTTTATTAATCATTATTTTTTACATTTTCTTTATTGCTTGAAAATAATTTAGATATACAATTTATAAAATTATTAAAAGTTTTTTTAATTAATTCTCCCCATGTTGGAGTAATATTGCATAAACTTGTTACATTCTCTTGATTATCATTAACTTGTATATTTTCGATATTTTCATTTTCTTGGCATTCATTTTTTTCTATTTTAAATGCATAATTTGAACCATTATTGTTATCCCATTCACCATTTGCATTTTTAAAACAGAAATTTAATTTTGTGTTTGGTTGAACATGTATATCTGCTTGATATCCAAGCTCTGTTTTTACCATTTGAATATCTTGAGCATTTTCCCAGTTTTCACCAAATCCATAATGTACTGTTACATCTTCAGAACCATTTTGGAATAATTTTCCTGCATATGTTACCTTTACATCTGTATTTTCAACTACTTTATCTGTATTAAAAAATATATTTCTAAATAACTCCATATAAATCTCTCCCTTAATTTTATCTTTTGCTACAAAAATTATATTATTAAAAATTATAATTTTCAAGTATTTTTTGTTATTTTTTTACATTTTTTCTAAATTTATTTTATTATGTCTTTTTTTGTAAATTAATACTTTATTAAACCAATATTTTTATACATTTATCTTAATTAAATGCACTTTATTATCTCTCTTTACCTCAAGAATAATTTCTTTTTTTGAACTTTCTTCATATAATTTCTGCTTAAAATCTAATACATTATCAACTTGCTTTCCATCAATACTCAAAATAATATCTCCTGGTTTTATTCCACTTATTTCTCCAATACTATTATTATCTACAGTTGCAACATATACACCTGTATTTAAATCAATATTGTATTCACTTTCTTTTATTGAATGTTTATCATATATCCATACGCCTAATTTTATATTATTTATGTTTTCATTATTTTCTAATTTTTTTGTTATTGTTTTTATTATATTACTTGGCATTGCAAAGTTCATTGATTCTGCAGAAAATATTTTAATAGTATTTATTCCTACTAGCTCTCCTTGTTTATTTATTAGAGCTCCTCCACTACTTCCAGAATTTATTGTAGCATCTGTTTGAATTAGATTATTTAAATACATTTTTTTACCATTTTCTTCAAACTCCAAATTTCTATTTAATCCACTTATAATACCTGAAGTCACACTTTTTTTAAAATTATTTCCTAACGGATTTCCAATTGCATATACACATTCACCAACTTTAATGTTTTCACTTTCTCCAAACTTTATACATTCTTCAAATTCATAATTTACTTTTATTATTGCAAGATCAATTTGACTGTCGCACCAAACTACCTTTCCTTTTAGTTTTTTATCTTCAAAAATCACATCACAATTTTCGTTTTCATTTCCTGCAATATGTTCATTTGTTACAATATATCCTTTTTTCGACGCTATTACTCCACTTCCCCATTTTGTATTTTCATCTTGTATATTATTTTTAGATATTCCCACAATATTATAACTAACCTTTTCTATGCAATCCTCAATCCCATTATCTTCACTTTTTGTATCACTTTCAGTTTTATTCCAAGTACTATTTTGAAATATTTCAAAAACAAAAAATCCAATTATTATAAATAAAAAAATATTAGTAATTTTTATCTTACTTTTCTTTTTAGCATACTTTTTAAAATAACTCATTTGCTCTCCTTTTCTTCATATTTTCTACTATTTTTATTTTTTTATGACACTATAATTGAAAAAATGCATTTTTTATGGTAATTTATAATTGTAAATTTGTAAAAAGGAGATTTATTATGAGAACTAACAAAACAAAATTTAGTATGAAAAAAATTTTTTGTGCATTATTATTTTTATTTTTAATTGTATTAGTAATTTCAAATATATCACATGCACCAAAAAATCTTCAAACTTCAAATCACCCATCATCTGAAAGCTCTGTTCAACAAGAGGAGCAAAAAGATACTACTATTAGTATGGCAGTAGTTGGTGATATAATGTGCCATAGTCCTAATTATAAAGATGCTTATAATGCCTCAACAAAAAAATATGATTTTTCAACATTTTTTCCACAAATAAAATCATATATATCAAACGCAGATATAGCAGTTGGAAACCTAGAAACAACATTTGCCGGAGGAAACAAAGCATATAGTGGATATCCAACATTCAATTCACCACCTCAACTTGCAAAAGATGTCCAAGATTTAGGAATAGATGTTTTAACCACATCAAATAATCACAGCATGGATAGTGGATACAATGGTTTAATTAACACAATTGATACATTAGATGATTTAGGAATAAGTCATACAGGAACATTTAAATCAGAAGAAGATAAAAACAAAATACTTATTAAAGATGTTAATGGTGTTAAAATTGCGTTTTTATCTTATACATATGGAACAAATGGAATTGCAATTCCAAAAGGAAAGGAATATTGTATTAATTTAATTGATAAAGATTTAATAAAAAAACAATTAGAATCTGCAAAAGCCCAAAACCCAGATGTCATTTGTGTAAGTATGCATTGGGGAATTGAATATAAACTACAACCTAATACAGAGCAAACAGATTTAGCCGATTATCTTTTTGAAAATGGTGCAGATATAATATTAGGAAGTCATCCTCACGTACTAGAGCCTATGGAAAAAAGAACTGTTACACTAAGTGATGGTACAAAAAAAGATGGTTTTGTAATTTACTCTTTAGGTAATTTTATATCAGCTCAAAAAGATAAATATACAAAAGATTCTATCATATTAAACTTAAAAATAACAAAACATTCACAAGGAAATATCACCATAGATTCATATGACTATACACCAATATATATGCAAGATAATGGTGCTAATGCTACAAATAGATATGAGCTTGTAGATTTAGAAAAGAAAATAAAAGACTATGAAAATGGTGATAAATCTATAACAGCAACAGCTTATAAAACTTATGTTGCAGAATTAAAAAATGTAAAAACAGCACTTGGTGAAGATAAGCAATAAAAATAATTCAATTTAATTCAGAGCAGTTTTCCCTGCTCTGTTTTTTTGTCAATTAAGAATGTTGGGATGGGTGTCAATCAGAAGGGTTAGGGAGTTGTCAATGGGTGTCAATGGGGACGGTTCTTCTTGACAACTTTAGGCATACATTTTGGATGTAGCTTCAAAGTTGTCAAGAAGAACCGTCCCCATTGACACCCATTGACAACTCCCCAACCCTCCTGATTGACACCCCCATCGCACCCGAAAAAAAAGATAGTGTAAAAACACTATCTTTTTTGGTGCGCCATCGCGGGATCGAACCGCGGACCTTCTGATTAAGAGTCAGCTGCTCTACCAGCTGAGCTAATAGCGCATATGAAACTTTATTTATTATATTCTACTTGTTTGTCATTGTCAATACAATTTTTTCAATTTTTTGCTCTTTCTTTTTCTATATATTTATGATATAGTATATAGTACCTTTTGGGCAAAAATTTAATATATTATATTAATTACCAAAAATTACTCGTTTATTTTTTACAAAATTAATTGTATAATATTATTAAAAGATATGGAGGCGCGCCTATGAAATTCGAGAAACTAAACGAAAATAAAATTAGAATAATTTTAAGTAATCAAGATTTAGCAGATAAAAATATAGATTTTAACTCATTTATGTCCAATTCAGCAGAAACTCAAACTTTATTTTTAGATATGTTGGAAGAAGCTGAAGAAAAAGTGGGATTTATAACAAGAGATCACAAAATAAAAATTGAAGCTTTAGCCATGGCTGATGGCGATTTTGTGGTAACAGTAACAAGATTTGGAAAGAAAGATGAGAATGATGTTGTTATTCCAAATAAAAATAAAAAAATAAAAGTACGAAGAAAGACAAATACTTTAAATTCTGAAAATTTAGTATATGAATTTAAAGATTTTGATGATTTTTGTTTATTTTCTTCATATGTTTCAAAAATAAAAAATTACAACACTATATCAAAAAGTGCAATATTATATACATACAACAATAAATATTACTTAGTATTTTCGAAATTAAATTCAAACCATCCATACATAAAAAAATTCTATACATTAATAACAGAATTTGGAACATATATACACAATTCAGATTTGTTTTCATATAAATTATCTGAAAGAGGCAAAATTATTTTAAAAAATAATGCTATAAAACTTTGTAATAAATTTTTTAAGACTGTATAATCTCCATAATAATATAATTTTTAGAAATAATAATCAAACAACTATATTATATAAAAATTTAATAATAAAAAAGTTCTAATACAAAATAAGATTTGAGTTCTTAACCAACTCAAATCTTATTTTTATTATATATTTATGTAATACTATTTATATAAATAATTTCGTGGATTTTGAGCAACTCCATTTATTCTAACTTCCCAATGTAAATGCGAACCTGTTGAAATTCCTGTAGATCCCATTGCCGAGATTACCTCTCCTTGCGAAACAGTTTGTCCTTGTGTAACATATAATTTACTACAATGTCCATAATATGTTTGAACTCCATTTCCATGAGAAATTATAACAAGATTTCCGTAACCTCCACTATTATATTGCGCATAAGTAACAGTTCCAGATGCAGCTGCTCTTATTGGTGTTCCCATCGAGTTTGCAATATCCAATCCTTTATGATTATCTCTTCTACGAACACCAAATCCAGATGTTAATATTCCTTGAACTGGTTCAACAAATGAAATTCCTAAACTTGCTATATATGTTGAACTATTATTTGTACCTGTATATGCAGGTTTCGTGCTCTTTTTCTCCTCATATAATGCAGAAACACAATCATCGGTATTTGTAAAACTTGCAAGCTCTGTATTGTATTTTTCCATTATTTTTATATTATCTATATTATTACTACTTTTTTCTTTTAATTTATTAACAACACTTTCAGCATCAGCATACGTTGGTACAAAATATTTATCTTCTCCATTTAATTGTATTGCAAAATAATTATAATATGTAACACCTGTAGATGTAATTGCCTTATATATATCATCATCATTTGTCTTAATATTTCTCTTTAAAAAAGTTAATTCATACTTTGGCATTGAATCTATTTGCACATATGCAATATTAGCATTATCACCATTTCCATTTTCAATAAAATTATTTATTTTTTCTTGCAATTTACTTTTATTATCACTATAACCAATAAATTCACCATTGTATGTCACAATATATGCAGATTTATAAAAGAATGCTAATATTCCAATTATTATAAAACAAGCAACTGCTAATAAAATAATTATTCTTAACGATGCTCTTAAATGTATTATTCCTTTTTTTATAACACTTATATTTAACACTCCTTTCAATCTAATATTCAAGGCAATTTTACTACAAAAAAATATATAAAACAAGTCTAAATTAATTAATCTACAAATGAAAAAATATAAGCTTGTCAGTAAGTTGTCAAAAAGGTCCGTCCCTAAACTGAAAAAGCAGGACCGTCCCTCTTTTATTCCTTCAAGGACCGTCCCCTAAATTGATTTTATAGCAGTTCATTTTTTACATCTTTTATTTCTTGTTGGGTTGCATTATTTGCAGGATTATAATAATCTTTTGCTTGTGCTACTTTAAATATTTCGTATTGAAAACTTTCGTTATTATTTCTAATTTGTTGAATTGCTTGTCTTAGTTGTATGTTTTCGGTTTCTGTTATAACTTTTTGATAATTGTTTAATAACATTTTTACATCATTTAAAATATCGTTAACCATTGTTTTTTCGTCCATATTGATTGTTCCTTTCTTTATTTAAAAATTATTTAATCACTCAAAAAACTTACTAATTTTTGTTTTGTGTTTAATGCTTCTTGTGCTGATTTTTTGAAAATTTGTTTTATTTGTGGATCTGTAGCTTGTGAAGCATATTCTTTTAATTTTTTATATGATGTTTCATTGCATTCAATAAGACTTTTTAAATTTTGTAATTCTATTTGATTTAAATTCGACATAACTCCTCCATTTTTTTAAACTAAACAGTTATTTCATATGATTATTATTGTCCAAAATTAATTTTATATACATTTTTTCACAAAAGCCTTGTAAATACTGAATCTTTTTATTGTAAATTCATAAAAATCGTGATACAATTTGGATACTATAATTTTTCATTTAATCAAATATTTTTGGTTAAAAATTTATAGTACTAACTTAATAGAAAGGAATGATATGTTTTGAAACAAGATTCCAATGAGTTCTTCAATGATGTTTTTGGTAGTGTAAGCGCTACCAATGATGTCCGGGCCGTATTCAGTCTTGCAGAATGCTTAGCATCTTATGATCACATGGATGTATCAATAGATTATATGGTTTCTGCGATTCTGTATTACTACAGAGATTTTGAGCCGAACAGTATTGTTGCACAGCTTTATCCTGCTGACGACTATTATCTCGAGCTGAAAAAATCTGCAAAGCTTTCAAATCTGAGAATCTTTTTTTCGGATTTTCCCAACGAAAAGCCTATGCAATTTTACCGACCCAACACTTCCTCCGATGTGGATACTCTTTTTGTAGAGTTGTATGACTATGCAAATGTTCAAATCACAATTTCGATACTTTTGTATGTAATTTGCAATATTTGCAAAAAAACAACAAATGGCTTTCAAAACCGGCCAATTTTTTGTTATGACGAAGATAAGTTTCAGGAATTGTATTCATATGTAAGCACTGAATTTCAACTTACATATAAGTATTCACAAAAATTGTCTGTAAGCTGTGGCACAGATATGACATTTAATGCGACAAAAAATAAGTATGACAAACTCATCGGTAGAGCAGAAGAATTGGAACAAATTTTGCGTATAATTAGCAAGCGCGCAAAAAATAATCCAATTCTAGTTGGTGAACCTGGTGTAGGAAAAACTCACATAATAGAGGCTCTTGCACAGCTTTTTACCCAAAATAAAGTTCCTGCAAGACTGATTGGGAAAAAAATTGTAAGTTTGAATACAACAGAACTAGCTGCTGGAACAAAATACCGTGGAGACCTTGAAAAAAAGTTTCAATCTTTCATGGATACTGTATCATCCGTTGGTGCAATAATTTTCATTGATGAAATTCACACAATCTGTCTTAATTCTTCTAGTGAATTTGGAAGCTTAGGAGATATGTTAAAACCATATTTACTTGATTCCAAATATTGCATAATTGGTACAACTACCCCAAAAGAATTTAGACTTATTGAAAAGGATCCTGCACTTGCCAGACGTTTTGATGTTGTACGCATTGCAGAGCCAACAATTTCAGAAGCAATTGAAATTCTTCATGGATTAAAACATATTTATGAGAATTTTCATTCTGTAACAATCCCCAACAAAGTCATCGAAAACTGTGTGAAATTATCGGACAGATACATTTCTACAAGCAGTTTGCCGGACAAGGCACTTGATGTATTGGATGAGGCTTGCTCTAAACTTGAGTGTGACATTTCTTCACACAGACGACTTTTAAGTACTGACGATATATGTGAAATTATCACCAAAAAGACTGGTATTGCAGTTCACACATTAAAAAGTGCTGAAAAAATTGGTGTCCTTAACTTGGAATCGAAATTAAAAGCACAAGTTATTGGTCAAGACAATGCAATTTCTGGTATCGTACGTGCAATAAAGCGTGCAACATTGGACTTGCATGATGAAAATAGACCAATTGCAAGTTTTTTATTTGCCGGGACAACTGGAGTAGGAAAAACCGAAACTGCAAAAATCCTAGCAAGCGAATATTTCGGAAATCCTAAGGCTCTTATTCGTTTTGATATGAGTGAATACTCCACAAACGAAACAGTACACAGATTAACAGGATCATCCCCTGGCTATGTTGGTTACAATGAGGGCGGACAGCTCACAAATGCTGTAAAAAATCAACCATATAGTGTCGTTTTGTTTGATGAAATTGAAAAAGCACATCCAGATGTTCTCAATATCCTTCTTCAAATTTTAGATGACGGAAGACTTACAGACAATTCAGGAGTGACAGTGAATTTCAAAAACACTATTATAATTTTGACAACAAACATTGGAGCAGAAGTAAAACCTGTTGGATTTGGCAAAGAAACCTTATCTGATCACGAAAAAACATTTATGACTGAAATTCGAAAAAATCTGAGACCAGAGCTAATCAACAGATTAAGCAATATCGTTGTATACAACACATTAACCAAAACAGACTGCGAAAAAATTGTACGCATTTATTTATCAGCTTTTCAATCTAAACTTCGTACTAAGGGAATATCTATCAAATACGCACCGGATCTTCCAATTAATATAGTTGAAAGTGGTTATAATAAATTATATGGAGCAAGAGAACTAAAAAGATCTTTTGAAAAGATGGTCGTTGACAAAGTAACTGACCTGATTTTAACAACAAATGCCACAAACATCTACATTGATTCATACAACAATCTTTCTATTACAAGTACTAAAGCACAAGCAAATTTCGAATAAAATTTGAAAAAATCCGTGGACGAGATAAAACTTTATGTTTATCTCGTCCATTTGTTTTTCTGTAAAAATTACATAATGTTTTGACTTTTTATTGTATGCGTGGTATAATTTTGAACGAAGGAGATGTTTAAATGAAAAAATTAAATAAATTATTAATTACATTTTTATTTTTTATATCACTATTTATTATAACTAATTCAACAAAAGCTTTAGCTGCAACATACTCATGGCCTATCGGGGGAAGCAATGCAAAAGAAACATACAGAGACTATCGCTATTACGGATCAACAAAATCAGGCCCAGCAAGTGATGGAAAATACGGAAGAGAATATACTGTAAATAATGGTCTTTGGCCAAACGAAAAATATTATTATTCAAAATGCGAAGCACATTATGGAATGGATATAACAGGAACAAATGGACATTCATATGATGTAATATCAGTGGTAAATGGAAAAGTTATAGCAACAAGCGCTGACAGAGTAATAAATCCAAGTGTTAATTATTCAGATAGAAATCAAAGAAGAACATCAGCCGGATTAAAAGATGGTGGTGGTTATGGAAACTATGTAATAATTGAGGAAAATGGAACTGGAAGATGTTTTTTATACGGACATTTGAAAGCTGGCTCAATAAAAGTAAAAAGAGGAAGCTCTGTAACTACAGGAACATCAATTGCAACAATGGGTAGCAGTGGTGATTCTGGACATATGCATTTACACTTTGAAATAAGAAAATCAAGAAATAGTATGTTAAGTGAAAACAAATATGGAAAACATTATTTAGTAATAGCAAATGATTCAACAAATTTAAATCCAGAAAGCTATATCGGAAGTTCACCAGTATCTTCTGAAAGTAAAACAACTCAAAAAACATATACAAACATAGCTGGTTTAGCTAGCCCTGAAAAACTAAAAATTGTTGGAGACCTTAATGCAGATGGAAAATTAGATTCTAACGATGCACGTATTTGTTTACAACTTTCTGCCAATTCACTTGCAGGATATCCAATAGATGCAACTGTAAAAAAATATGCAGATTTAAATGGTGATGGAAAAATAACAAGCGCAGATGCTTGCATAATATTACAAAAGTATGCATATAGTTTAGCAAATTCACATTAATTATAACAAAAAAGGACGGATACTATAATCCGTTCTTTTTTTGTTATAATTATACAAATTAAATTTTAATTTTTTATTTTTCCATTGCTAAAGTTATTAACTTATCTAGCAATTCGCTATATGATAATCCACATTTTTCAAACAATTGTGGATACATACTTATTGTTGTAAAACCTGGCATTGTATTTATTTCATTTAAATAAACTTTATTTGAATCTTTATCTACGAAAAAATCTACTCGTGAAAGACCTTTTCCATCTACTGCTTTAAATGCTTTAACTGCCATATTTTGTATACTTTCGGTTTGCTCTTTGCTCAAATCTGCAGGCATTTTTGTTTTTGATTCTGGATTTGAATATTTAGCATCAAAACTATAAAATTCTTCTGCAGGCAATATTTCACCTAAAATAGATGCTTCGACATCCTCATTTCCAAGAACTGCACATTCAATTTCTCTTGCATTAATTGATTCTTCTACTATTATTTTGCTATCAAATTGAGATGCATATTCTATAAATTTTTCTACCTCTTCTAAGTTATGAGCTTTATTTACACCAACAGAAGATCCTGAATTTGATGGTTTTATAAATACTGGTAATCCCAATTTTTCTTCAACTTTTTTACTTAAATCTTTTATATTTAATTTAATCTCGTTTAAAGATTCATCCACAAAAATGTATTCTTTCTTTCCTTTTTTTACATACATATGTTTAACTTGCGGAATTCCAGCTTTTTCCAAAATTACCTTTGTATATGCCTTATCCATACACACACAAGACCCAAGTACTTTGCAACCAACATATGGAATTTTTAATAATTCAAATAATCCTTGTATTGTACCATCTTCACCATATAGTCCGTGTAATACTGGAAAAACAACATCAACCGATTTCAATTTTTGTAATACATTTTCAATTTTAGAAATTTCAGTTGGCTCTTCCCCAACTTTTAAAATATCAATTTTCTCAATTTTTTTATCATATGAAAACCACTCACCATTTTTATTAATATATATTGGTATGATTTCATATTTATCTTTATTTAAATTTTTTATAACAGATGTACCCGAAACGACAGAAACATCATGCTCTGTAGACATTCCTCCAAAAATAACTCCAACTTTTAATTTATTCATAAAATCGCATCCTTTCAAAAATCAATTTCTTTTAATAGTATTCTAAATAAAAATCATAATTCATAATTTTATGTGTTTTTAATTTCAAATAATAATACTATGAGTTAATTTTGTCAATAAAAATTCAATATACCCCCATATTTACAAATACCCCTATAAGGTATATACTCCATATGGTGGTGATAAAATTGAAAGAATGTTGTAAAAAGAAAACCGTAAGAGGTGAAAACGAAAAAAAATTAATAAACAACAGATTAAATCGAATAGAAGGCCAAATAATGGGAATAAAAAGAATGATACAAAATGATGCATATTGCACAGATGTACTAATTCAGCTTTCAGCAGTAGAAAATGCAACAAAAAGCTTATCAAATCATATTCTTGAAAACCATTTATATTCTTGTGTTTCAAGAGATTTAGAAAATGGTAATTTAGATGTAATAGATGAACTAATAAGCTTATTCAAAAAATTTAATAAATAACAATATAAAATAAATTTATAAAAAATATATGTACTTGCAAAAGCAAAACAAAAAAGGAGGAAATTAATTATGAATAATTTAAAATTAAATGTAACAGGAATGGCTTGTGGAGGATGCGAAAAACGAATAATAAATGCACTAAGCCAAATATCAGGAGTTACAAAAGTAACAGCAAACCATAGCACAGGAATAGTTGAAATAGAATGTTCTCAAGCTTTAAACAAATCAGAAATAATTGAAAAAATAGAAGATTTGGGATTTGAAGTTAATCAATAATATTTATATAAAATCAGAAAGGAACAAATCAAAAAATGAAAAAAATAATATTATCTATAGATGGTATGACTTGCAGTGCTTGCTCTAATGGTTTAGAAAAATATTTAAATAAACAAAATGGCATTATAAATGCAACTGTAAACCTAGTAATGGCAAATGCCACAATTGATTATGATGATAATATTTTAAATCAAGAAAAAATCGAAAAATATATAAAACAGGCAGGATTTTCTAGTGCTGGAATATTCAAAGAATTCAAAATTGAAAAGTCCAATAAAAAAGAAAAAAGAAAATTCATCACATTTACAATTTTAGCAATTATATTAATGTATATTTCAATGGGACATATGATAAATTTGCCAATTCCAGCAATACTAAATCCACATATTAATCCACTTATCTACACATCTACCCTACTAATACTAACAATTTTATTTTTAATATATGGATATGATATTTTAAAAAGTGGTTACAAAAATTTAATTCATAGAATGCCAAATATGGATACTTTAGTTTCAATTGGTGTTCTAAGTAGCTTTTTTTACAGCATTTATGGAATGTATATGACTTTAAAAGGAAATCATTCTTATATAATGGATTTATATTTTGAATCATCCGCCATAGTAATATATTTTGTAAAGTTAGGCAGATACTTGGATAAAATAAGCAAAGATAAAACCAAAAGTGCAATTCAAAAATTAGTAGAAATAACACCCAACACAGCAACAATTGAAGAAAACAGAATTGAACGAACCGTAACTTTAGACGAAATAAAAAAAGGCACAATCATTATAGCCAAACCAGGAGATAAAATTGCCGTAGATGGCGAAATTATTGAAGGAAAAACACATTTAGACGAAGCATTCATAACTGGTGAAAGTAAACCATCTTCAAAATCTGTAGGAGAAAAAGTAATAGCAGGAAGTTTAAATTATGATGGAATAATAAAATACAGAGCAGAAAAAATTGGAAAAGATTCAACAATATCAGAAATAGTACGACTTGTAATTGAAGCAAGCAACACAAAAGCACCAATTGCAAAAATAGCAGACAAAATTTCAGGATATTTTGTCCCAGCTGTTATTTTAATTGCAATAATAACATTTATCGCTTATTTATTATTAGGATTTAATGTTTCTACAGCATTAACGACATTTGTAACAATTTTAGTAGTAGCTTGTCCTTGCAGTTTAGGACTAGCAACCCCTCTTGCCATAATAGTTAGTGAAGGATTATGTGCAAGCAACGGAATACTTGTTAAAAAGAGCGAAATACTAGAAAATGCATCAAAAATAAATACAATAGTTTTCGACAAAACAGGAACTTTAACATATGGAAATCTGCAAATATCAAAAATATATAACTACTCAAATTTAACAAACGAAGAGCTTATAAAATTAGCTGGCAGTTTAGAGCAAAGTTCCACACACCCCATCTCAAAAGCATTTACTTCATATATGAAAGAAAAAAATATCAATAAATTAACCCCAACAAACTTTCAAAATCTTCCAGGATACGGAATTGTTGGAGAGCTAAATAACGAAGAAATTATGCTTGGAAACAGAAAACTTGTTGAAAAATATTCAATACAAAATTCACATATAGAAGATGAAAACACATTATCTTCAGATGGAAACACTATAATTTACATTATAAAAAATTCAGAAATAATTGGACTAATTGGAGTTAATGACATAATTCGCTCAAATGCAAAAAATGTCATAAAAAAATTAAATGACAAACATATACAAACAATCATGTTAACAGGAGACAACAAATCCACTGCAGAAAAAATAGCAAAAGAGCTAAAAATTACTAAAGTAATAGCCAATGTTTTACCATCAGAAAAAGCAGACATTATAAAGAATTTAAAGCTTTCCAATAACGAAGTTATGATGTGTGGAGATGGTATAAACGACAGTCCCGCCCTAGCCAACAGCGACATCGGAGTAAGTGTACAAAGTGGAACAGACATCGCAATGGACTCATCAGATGTCATATTAACCAAGAACGACTTAAACTCAATTTTAAAACTAATCACAATAAGCGAAAAAACAATAAAAAATATCAAACAAAACCTATTCTGGGCATTCTTTTATAACCTACTAATGATTCCAATAGCCATAGGAATACTAAAACCACTTGGAATTTCAATAAACCCAATGATAGCCAGCCTAGCAATGGTCTTCAGCAGTTTGACAGTTATTTTAAACACACTAAGACTAAAAAAATAATGGAAAAACGGGAAAAGTGGACGGTTCTCTTTTCCAATTTTTTGGAATTTTGGACACTTCTTACAGAACTAACAGTTGAAAAATAAAAATATTTTTCAAATAAAAAGGAGATAAAAAATCAATTTTAATTTTTTATCCCTTTTTTATTTTATAATTTTTAATTTTTTAGAAACCGAATTTCTCCATTCTTTCATTTTCTTGATTAGATAAATCTTTTAACCACTCTGCTAACCCAATAATATCATCATTTTTTAAAAATTCAAAATATTTTACTCTATCGTCCTTACTAATTACAACAGGTGGAAGATTATTTTTTATTAATTCATAATTAAGCAGTAATCTGCCAGTTCTTCCGTTTCCATCTTCAAATGGATGAATTTTTTCAAACTCAATATGATATTTTGCAAGTTTATAAAAAATGTTTTGTTCATCATGATTATAATTATAAATAAAATAATTCATTAAATTTGGAATTTTTTCTGGTGCTGGTGGAATATGTTCACTACCTCTAATAAACACTTGAACAGTTCTATATCCTTCAGTATCCTTTATATCTCTATTTATGGTTTCGTTTAATTTTTTAATGAACCCCTCATTAAATTCATCATTATTTTTTAAATTTTTAAAGACCAATTCTAAAGCTTTTTTATGATTAATAGCCTCATATATTTCTCTTGGCTCTTTTCCTCCAATTTTAAAGCTATTGTCATTGTAAAGGATTGCGTATGTTTCAGCATAAGTTAGTGTGCTCCCTTCAATAGCATTTGAATGGTATGTACTTCTTGTAATTAAATCCTCTAAGTAATCATTATTGCTTAATATAAATTCTAAAATGCTCATAATTTTACCTCTTTTATATTTTTCAAATATTTTAGCCTATTAATTTCCAGACGTTCATATATATAAACTTTTTTATATGGTCAAATTTTATCACAACAGATTTTCAAAGTCAATTATGAGGTGGGAAAACGGGACGGTTCTCTTTTCCCATTTTTGGGAATTTTGGACACTTCTCACAAAACTAACGGTAAATATGTTAAGAAAAATACTAAAGAAGAGAAAAAAGAAATTTTGACATAGAAAAAGAGCGGGCAAGTTTTTTTACGACTTGCCCACTCACTAGTGGTTAGTTAGTCCCATTCGAGTCCTTTAAGCTTCTCCTTTATGGCCTCCTTTTCCATTCTCAGATCCTGAAGCTCTTTTTCAAGCCTCTTCAGTTCTTCAGCTCTTGCTACCGAAAACTTTTCTCGAACAGCATCACATCGCTCTTTTACTTCTGCGAGTTTTTCAATTCCCGCATCAGCTTTTTTGGCAATTTCAGCGTCGATTCTTCCGATAGTTTCCTGCCATGGTTCATCAGAATTACAGATTTTTTCCGGAGTGATGTTGTTGTCCCCCCAGGTTCTGAATTCCTGAATCACCTTCTCGTATTCTTCATCAATGTAGTCGCTAACTGACACACTTGCGTCACAAGCGTTAAACACATGGACAAGAACATTCATCAAGTCGGCCTCAATCAAGATTCGAGCAATTTCTAAATCGCCCCTAGATTTTTTAACCTTCTTAATGACATCAGTGTCACACTTCATGTGCTTCAGTTGATGAAGTACAGGCTTCTTGTAAACTCGGCAATCGCCGTTATACAAAATACCTGTATACACACCGTTGTGCTTTCCCGGAGCCATTCTCTCGACCTCCCCAGTTTTGAGATTTAATCTTCCTACTGCCGGATACTTTTCCACTTTTTCATAATTTTTCATCTTATATATTCCTCCTATAAGATGATCAATTTATCATTTTGCCAGACATCAATTGAAAAAAATAATCTAGCTCAGTACTAAGTACACATATGTAAATGTTATTATACCATCTTTCGTTCATTTTGTCAACTTATGTAAAGTATCTTTTACGAATTAGTTTGTGTCAAGTAAAAGTAGGCAATTTTTTTATCTTTTTTCTAATCCTTCAATGTCAATTGCTTCAACACTTTATTATATTTTTGTTCATTTAATAAAACATAGTCTTTTTATCTTTAAAAACTACATCTCATTTCTGAAAATTCTTTTAATTTCATTATTTCTTTCATGAATTTTGAATTTATTATTACATTTTTTATTTCTTTATTTTCTTCTGTTTCTTTTCTATTTGCTCTATGTTGCTTATTTGCTTTTACATTTTCTTCAATTTCTTTTATCCAATCTTCTACACTTGTTTCTATTGGTATTGGTGTTTCTAATTCATCTATATTAAACTTTTCACTTAATACACATATTTTACTTAATGCATTTGCTCCATGTATTCCAAATGCTTTTCTTCCACTACAAAATCTTTTCTTTAATTTACTAAATATTTGACTTTCTTGTGTTCCCATATTTCTATATTCTATTCCTTCTGGTGCTTCTGGAATTTCTACTATATCTTGATATCTTTCTAAATCATTGCTTAAATAACTTTCTAACTTATTCAATTTCTTTACTGCCTGATATTCTCCATTTAATTCGTATTTTAATCCATCTATTGCTGGTTGTATTTTTTCAAATTCTTTTTTATTTATTAATTCAATAAATATATTTCTATATTCTATCGGTACATCTCTTACTATTTTTTGCATTATATGAAATTGGTCTTTTTGATATATTCCTCCTTTTGCTGTTATTCCTTTTGTCCATTTTGCTCCATCTCCATTTGTTGCTCTTAATTTTATTTTACTTTCATCATATTGACTAAATACTCTTGCATCTCTTAATCTTGCTATTTCTTTTGGTTTCATTATTCCTGCTATATATTGCTTATTTACTAAACTATGTCTGGAATCTTCTTTTTTCCATCCTTCATACATTACATGTAATTTAAGCTCTGTTTTTATTTTCATCTTTGGATTAAATTCTTTGTTTTCTCTTTCTGCTTTTTGTTTGTTTTTTTCTAACCTTTCTTTTCTATCTTTTCCTTGTAAATTTATCCATATTCCATC
>OLGY01000408.1_pt1 | contig 30932 bp, 30 predicted proteins | sample 1605951 | NCBI WGS metagenome assembly OLGY01 (sample SAMN03283280) | human gut metagenome | biome: human-associated habitat; material: feces | host: Homo sapiens | place: Peru | collected 2012
GCTCATGGAATCTGAGCAAGAATTCTTATATCAATTTTTTGTAAGGAACGTATCCACACCCAGTGAACCAAATAGCAACTACGCTCTCTTAGACAGAACCTCTTCTTCGTATTTAGCAACATCGTCAAACCATCCTTCTGCTGCCACACCGCATCTGTTGCAGTATTCTTCCCAGATATCTCCGATTGGAAGTGTCTTGCACTCTTCCATCACTACCATTTTCTTAGACATCTGATTTGTATCCTGAAGTTCTTTGAGCATTGCACTTGGTGTACATAAAGCATTTAATAACGCTTTCTGGAAACTTCTAAATCCTGTTACCCATGCAGAAATACGATTGATTGATGCATCAAAGTAATCCAGTGCAATATATGTACGTTCAATTCCACCTTCGCAGCGAACGATTTCCTGTGCGATTTCTTTTGTTTCGTCATCAAACAATACTACATGGTCTGAATCCCAACGAATCGGACGTGTTACGTGCAGAGCGATTTCAGGGAAGAATGTTAAAAGTGCAGGAATCTTATCTGAAACAACCTCTGTTGGATGATAATGTCCATTATCCATAAGTGGCAGGCATTTGTCTTTGTTCATTGCAGCATAGCTCAAAGAGAATTCTGCTGAACCTACAGTATATGCTTCCACACCGATTCCGAATACTTTTGACTCAACACATGGTTTTACAAGATTTGTGTCAAATGGCTCTGCAAGGATTGCATCAATAGATTCTTTATAACGTACACGTGGTCCCATACGGTCAGCCGGTACATCCTTAAATCCATCTCCTGTCCAGATATTCATAACACAAGGAATTCCTGTCTGCTCTGCAAAATACTGCGAAATACGGATGCAGGCTTTTCCATGTTCAATCCAGAATTTTCTTACTTCTTCGTCCGGACTTGACAATGTCAATCCATCTTTTACCATTGGATGTGAGAAAAATGTTGGGTTAAAATCAAGTCCCATTCCTCTTTCTTTTGCAAAATCAACCCATTTCTGGAAATGTTTTGGCTCCAATTTGTCACGATCTACAAACTCACCGTCTTCAAAAATTGCATAGCATGCATGTACATTAATTTTTTTCTTTCCTGGCATCAGGCTCATTGCCTTATCCATATCTGCTAATAATTCTTCCGGAGTTCTTGCTTTTCCAGGATAATTTCCTGTTGTCTGGATTCCACCTGTCAGAGGTCCATCATGGTCAAATCCTGTTACGTCATCTCCCTGCCAGCAGTGAAGCGAAACAGGAATCTGCATACATTTTTCGATTGCAGCGTCTGTGTCTACACCTAATTTTGCATAAATTTCTTTTGCTGATTCATATCTTGTCATTTTTTAATCCTCCATTTTACTTTTATAATTTCGTTTTTGTAAATGTCTGCATCTTAATTTTTATTATTTAGTTTCGTAGATTTTTATGTCTGTATTATTTAGTTCTCGTAGATTTTTATATCTATATTATTTAGTTATCATAGATTTTCACATCAAATGACTCACCGATACATGTTCTTGCTTCCGGAAGACTCTTAAATGTTTTGTCATGAAGCATCTGAACAATAATATTTCCGATGGCTGTGGCTTCGGATGGTCCTGCTGAAACTCTTCTTCCTGTATATTTTGCTGTCAATTCATTTAAATATCCTGCATTTGCACCGCCACCGACAACATAGATTGTTGAGTAATGCTCGCCCGTCAGTGCTTCGATTTCCTCGATTGTATCGCCATAACATTTTGCAAGACTGTTATAAATAACAGCCGCGATTTCTCCTACTGTTTCAGGAACCTGCTGTTCTGTATCCTGACAGAATTTCTTCACTGCTTCAATCATACTCTTTGGAGCAAGGAAGCAATCGTCATTACAATCTACGATAGATGAAATTGTTTCTTTTGAAGCTCTTTCGCAAATTTCTGCAAAGGAAAGGTCTTCTGTAAATTCTTTCTTTACAGACTGAATCATCCAAAGTCCCATGATATTTTTCAGGAAACGGAAACGATGGTCGTATCCACCTTCATTTGTGAAGTTTGATTGCATACTCTTCATAGAGCAGTCTGCTTCTTTTCTTTCAATTCCCATCAGCGACCATGTTCCGGAGCTGATGTAAATTGCATTGTCATCGTTTGTCGGAACTGCAAGTACTGCCGAACCTGTATCATGTGTTGCAGGAAGGACAACAGTACAGTTGAAACCGACCTCTTCCTGAATTGCTTTTGTAAATTCACCAACAACTGTTCCCGGCATCGATACTGGCTGGAACATTTCTTTATTATATCCAAGCATATCGATCAGCTCATAGTCCCACTCATTTGTCTTTGCATTCACAAGCTGTCCTGTTGTTGCATTGGTATACTCGTTTTTCTTCTCTCCTGTAAGAAGGAAATGGAAATAATCCGGGATCATAAGGATTGATTTTGCCTGCTCCAGATATTCTGGGTGTGACTCTTTCACCGCCATCAACTGATATATTGTATTGAAAATCTGTTTCTGGATTCCTGTTCTCTCGTATAATGCTGAAAGTGAAATTGTCTCATACACTTTTGCATCCATTCCATTTGTTCGGTTATCACGATATCCAACTGTCTCGCCAAGGATTTTATCATCCTTATCCAATAAAACGTAATCAACACCCCATGTGTCAATTCCCATATAAGATGGAATTTTGCCGATTTCTTTACATTTTTTCAATCCATTTTTTATCTCTGTAAACAGTCTCTCTACATCCCAACACAGTGTACCATTCTTGTTATCCATTCCGTTCGGGAAACGATACACTTCTTCCAGCTGTATTTTTCCATTGACCATGGATGCAAGCATATGACGTCCGCTAGATGCCCCAATATCAATCGCTAAATAATACTTGCTCATCGTGTGCCTCCTTTTTGTATTTTCACTAATTTACTTGTATGAATACATTATAAATTGTAAAAAAGTACAAAAAAAGGTCTCCATTTGAAAACAAATGAGACCTTATTTGCACCACAAGTTCAGCTATGCAACAGATTCGAGCTGCATGGCTGAACGATAGCTGAACTTACCATCATTTCCCCGCCCGATATTCTTTCGGACCCATGCCATACCATTCTTTAAACTTTCTGTAAAAATAACTTGTATTATCATATCCTACTGATTCAATAATATCTGCCACCGGCAATGTACTATTCGTAAGTAAATACGCCGCCTGACTCATACGTTTTGACTGCAGTAATTCTTTATAAGTCTTACCGGTCTGCTTTTTAATCGCCTTGCTCAGCCAATATACATCATAATTCATGATTTCGGCCAGTTCTGACAAGCTTCCGTTTTTGTAATGTTCCTCTATATAATTTAGAACTGTTCCGGTCAATTCGTTATCAAATCCGGCATTCCCTGTTTCCATTTTGTCCATGTGATTTAATAACTGAAGCAACATAAGTCCCATCGTAATCTGATTACAGCTTCGTTTATTTCCTATATCATAAAAAATAGTCCAAACCATATTTTCCATCAGATTCTGAATCGGTAAAATATCTGCAACATGGAAATATAAATAAGATGTCTTCCCATCTTTTCCGCAGAGTGTTCCTACAAGAAATTCTTTAAGAATATTATCTTCTGCCCCCATCATAGAAAATGCCATGTTGAAAAATTCCGGCAAAATGATAAAATTCACGGCAATATCTTCTTTCCCTGCCGGCAGTATTTCCTGCTGGGCATGTTGATTTAAAAATAGCAAATCGCCCTGCTCCAACACAACTTTATTTCCATCAATATAATGTGTTGTACTGCCCTGACACATGTAAATCAATTCCACATAATTATGCCGATGCTTTGGAAAATTCACGAATCTTGTATGTGGCCTAACCTGGATCAGCTTCCCTTTTTGCAAAAGCTTTTCGCTGTCAATAACCAGCTCTTTTTTCCCCGTATAGAGCCCTCGATCTATTCCCTTCTGTTCATTCAAAATGCGCTGTTCTTCTTCTGTAATGACAGAAAGCGCATCGATTAGTTCTTTGTGCATGCTGCAATTTCCTCCGTCAGTGCCATATACTCTTTTGCACTGCGGCTGCTTTTTTTGTAAGCCATAATCGGTCTATGATCATCCTGAGACCATTCTACAGTACTGTCTACTCGAATATATGTATCAAACACTCTGACATTTTCCAAATCCTGCAACACTTCTAATGTTTGTTTAAAATAGCTCTTTCTTGTATCTACTTTTGTAATCAGCACGCCTCCGATTTGTAAATCCGGTGCAATTTGTTTGACCTCTTCTAAAAATTCGAACATATTTCCTAATCCAAATAATCCCCAAGGTGTAGATTCTACCGGAATTATCACCTCGTCCGATGCACATAAAATATTCATCACCCATCCGCCAAGTGTCGGTGGTGCATCGATTAAAATGTAGTCATATAATTCTTTCTCTACAATTTTAGAAATGCCTTTCTTTAAAATGTATTCTCTCTGCCATTTTGTAAAAAGTTCATACTCAATCGAACTCATCAGTGTTGAAGACGGGATTAAGTCCAGATTTTCAAAGTCCGACTTCACGATATAATCTGTCAAATCAGCCTGTTTTCGAATTCCTTCATATAAGTTCTTATCACTCTGAGCAAATGCAAGTACTTTATCCTCGTCAAATAATGACAGTGAAAGATTCAACTGCATGTCTCCATCGATCAGAAGGACTTTTTTCCCAAGCTGTGTCAGACCATATCCTACATTGGCACAAGTAGTTGACTTTCCGCTTCCCCCTTTATTATTTGCAAAACAGATTACTTTTGTTTTTCCCATAACCAAATCCTTCTTTCTATTGCTCTCTCCACGATTCATCAGCAGGTTCTTTTCCAAAAATCTTGTCGACCAACTGAGAATATTCCGCATACGCCTCCTGCCCTTCAAAGCCTGGTCTTAAAACGTCTCGGATATTTTTATAATACCATCCCATAGCATTCTTATTTTTCATACGGAACCGCAGCCACAATTCTTCTCCGAATATCGGATAATCTCTGTCAATATCCCTCAGATTAGATAACTTATCTGCCAGACCAATCATCTGCAATTCCTCAGACGCATTTTTTAAATGTTCAATGGTAGCTGATTTTCTCTCTTCCCATGTCTTCGTCTTATCTTCACTTTCTCCTGCTACCAATTGTGCAACCCTGTCTCCAAATTGTAAACGTAACGTTTCTTCCGTTATACCTTTGCAATCTTCGATTGTATCATGCAACACTGCCGCACAGATTACATCCTCATCTTTCGTCATTGTCGACACAATCTTCGCAACCTCCAATGGGTGTACAATATATGGTCTTTTCGTTCCTTTACGATATTGTCCTTTATGTGCTTTCGTTGCAAATGCAATTGCTTCCTCCACCATCGTGTTTTTCCTCCCAGAATATAGAAAAATAATTTTACCTTCCGAATATTCTTATAGAAAAATAATATCATAATTAATTTTGATAGACAATGAAAAAAAGAGATCATAAAAGACCTCTTTTCCCAAACATTAAACTCATTAAATAATTTCCATAGCTGCCGTCCAGCCTTCACGTACAGCATCTCCAATTTGTCTCGCTTTTGTACAATCTCCGATTTCCCATACCGGAACTGTAATTACTGCTTTTAAATCATCCACTTTATGTGCTCGACGCCCCATTGCATTAACAACAGAATCTGCCTTAATTGTAATTTCTTTTCCTTTTTGTTTTGCAACAACAAAATCTTTTCCAATTTTTACAACTTTGGCATTTACTTCATATTTTCCGCCATTTTTGTCAATAAAATCATGTACTGCTGTTCTGTATAATCCTGTTGTTTCAGGCATCAGGCATTCCTGCATTTCAACAATTGTTGTCTCAATACCATGCTCTATATAATCCGCTGCTGCCTCACATCCAACAAGTCCTCCACCAAGTACTATTGTACGTTTGCCGAGTCCTGCAAAATCATTTTCATACACTTCCATCGCAGTCATTGCATTTTCAATTCCTTCAATTGGAAGAATTAAATCATCTGATCCAACTGCCAGAATAACAGCCTCTGGTTTTATTTCTTTTATTATATCTGCTGTTACTTCACATCCTGTGTGCACTTCAACAGGTCGTTTTTCAACTTCTCGAATCAACAGATTTTTATAATTGCGAATATCCACCTTATGATCTGTGTGATCCGTAAAATTAATCAATCCGCCAAGAACATTTTCTTTTTCACACAGAATCACCTGATGACCTCTGTCAGATGCTGTAATTGCAGCCTGCATACCTCCGCATCCGCCTCCGACAATCAATACTTTTCGGCTTGCTTTTGGCTCCGGCATAAGTTCCGGCAATACTTTATGATGAGAAGCAGGCCATACATCATATGGATTGATTGTACACGAATCCAACGGCGGATATTTAATTGTCCATTTTTCTGTCTCATGTTCTCCTGACGGACCAGGATAACATCTTCCACATCTTAGGCAACGACGAATTTCATCTGCCCGTCCTTCTTTTGCCTTATTAGGGAATTCCGGATCTGCAAAAAATTGTCGTCCAAGAGATACTATATCAACTTTACCGGTAGCAATTGCCTCTTCCGCCATTTCTGGCGAATTAATTCCTCCTACAACAGCTACCGGAACTGATACATTCTGTTTAATAACTGATGCATTTTCAATATTGGCACCATGTGGTGCATAGGCAGTCGTAAATTCCCAGCTTCTTGATGAGCTTAAATAGTGTCCACATGATACATGAATCAAATCCACATATGGCTCACACATTTTGCAATATTTCACTGCGTCATCTAAAACCAGTCCACCCGGCAAATGTTCATCTCCACTGACGCGAATTTCAATTAAAAAATCTTCTCCCATCGCCTCTCGAACTGCTTTTAATAACTCAATTGTAAAACGTACTCTATTCTCAAAACTTCCACCATACTCATCTTCTCGTTTATTATACATTGTTGATAAGAACTGTGCAGGCAGCCATCCATGTCCACAATGAATCATAACACCTTCCCATCCGGCAGCTTTGAACCACTGACAGGCTTCGATATGTTCCTGAATATGTTCCTTGATTTCCTCTTTTGTAAATGCATCTACGTGTGTAATTCCATCGTCCAGTTCTTTTTCCGATGGTCCTTTTGGATTTATCCCATCACCAATATTCGTCTTAATTTCTCCTGTAGAAAGCAGTTCTCCAATTGGAAGTGCTCCATAGCTCTTAATCATTTCCGCTGTTTTCTTTGTTATCTCGAATATTTCATCACTTCTGGATGAAAAATCAATATCCGGCTCAAACGGAAAACGTTTGCAATATGTGTGATTCGGACTCAGTTCTCCAAGTACAACACTTCCTGCACCGCCTTTTGCTTTTGCTTCCAACATACGATATGCCCTTACTGGCATCGGAGGATAATAACCAAATGCATCAGCTTCTATATAATGCTCAAATGCAAATAATGCCGGTGCTGCTTCAATTCTGTTTTTAATAGTTTTGGTTCCAACTTTGATTGGTGAAAACAAATGTGGAAAATACTTGTTCTGTTCAGCCATCATTTTTTCTCCTTCTTTTCATTGAATTTATTTAGAATTATTTTAGCAATCCTTTGTTTTTGAATCAAACACCAGCTTTTTGCATAGTATTGCATTACACCACAAATTAACCGACATTGTTGCATTGCACAATAAAAAAACACTTTTATTTTGTTATATGATGCATTAGAATAAAATGGAAAGGATGGATAAAGAGTATGGATTTTCGTTCAGATCGTATGAATACTTTAATTGTTAATACATTTTTTAATTATCTCGAAACAGAAGATTTTTCCAATCTGACTGTTGGAAAATTATCAGAAATTGCCCAGATCAATCGCTCTACCTTTTATAGACATTTTGAAGATAAATATTATCTTCGTGACTATGTTGTAGATAATATTATTTCATATTTTACAACAAATCTTGACGTGAATTTTCTGGATATTGATATTTATCAAGATTTTAAATATACAAACATCCTAAAAAACAGTCTAAAAAAATTTTATACCAAACGACGTGAATTGGAAATTCTTTGGGCACAACCATTGCTTGGACGCAATGTTTTTGAAGAAATGGTAAATGCCGGTGCTGAAAAATTAGAGCACGAAATTTTAGCTCACAAAAACATTTCTCAGGAGAAGAAAACATTTGCTAACTGGTATGCAAAATTATTGATTAATAATATGCTTGTAACAATTCGATGGTGGTTTTCTCACAGTGACCTTGTAACAGCCGATCAGATTACTGACATGATGAAGGAGCATATGATAGCCGGAACCATCCCAACTTTAAAAAAATAGATTGAGCGTCTGCTCAAAACGCATTAACAATAACGAGGTAATAACCCATGCACAAAAAACATGTTTTGATAACCGGTGCATCCCGCGGAATTGGTGCTGCCTGTGCTTTTACTTTCGCATCACATGGTTATCATGTATTTTTAAATTGCAATAAATCAATCGATGCACTTCAAAAGGTTGCTGATTCTATTACTCAGCAAGGCGGAACTTGCACTTTAGTTCCCGGTGATGTCGGCAATCCTGATACTGTACGAGCGATTTTTGAAAAGATATCCACCATTGCTCCCGGATTGGATGTACTTATCAACAATGCCGGCATTTCTTATGTGGGATTGTTAACAGATATGAGTGACGAAGAATGGACACGTATTTTGAATACAAATCTTTCTTCTTCTTTTTATTGCTCCCGTGCTGCAATCCCTTACATGGTCCGGCAAAAAAAGGGAAAGATCATCAACATTTCCTCTATGTGGGGAAGAGTCGGAGCTTCCTGCGAAGCCGCCTATTCTGCCACAAAAGCCGGGATGAATGGGCTTACAATGGCCCTTGCTAAAGAGCTGGCCCCAAGTAATATTCAGGTCAATGCGATTGCATGCGGAGTGATCGATACAGAAATGAATGCTGTATTTTCAGATGAAGAGCGTCAGGAGCTCGCTGAAGAAATTCCTGCCGGACGTTTCGGAACCGCAGCTGAAGTCGGCCAGCTTGCATTTGACCTTTCCGAAAACCATAGTTATTTAACCGGACAGATTATCGGACTGGACGGCGGATTTATTTAATTCAATGATTGGAGATACATTATGATTAACGTACATGAAATAGAAAAAATATCTATGAACTGTTCTATGACAGAATTTGTCGGAACAACTGTATTGGATACGATTGGACTGGTCATTCCCGGAGTTGATCCGATGCTTTTAAAACAAATGAATTTAAAAAAGCCATACCGAAGCTTAGGTCTTCTCAGCTCTCGTACCGGTGCTGCCGGACAGATTAACGCTGTCGACGAAGCAGTTAAATCTACAAATACTGAAATCGTATCTATTGAACTGCCACGCGACACAAAAGGCTGGGGCGGACATGGTAACTACATTATTATTGGTGGAGATAACGTCTCAGACGTCCGTCGTGCCGTAGAAATTGCACTCGAATACACGGAAAAATATGCCGGCGAACTTTATATCAGCGATGCCGGACATTTGGAATTTACCTTCTCTGCAAATGCAGACCAAGCTCTGAATCTGGCTTTTGATGCACCAATCGGAAAACCTTTTGGCTTTTTCTGTGGTTCTCCTGCTGCAATTGGAATGGTTATGGCTGATTTAGCTGTCAAATCTGCTTCTGTAGAGATTGTAAAATATATGACTCCAGATCGTGGAACCAGTCATTCCAATGAAGTGATCGTTGCTGTGACCGGTGATGCCAGTGCTGTAAAAAATGCAGTACTGACAGCCCGTGATATTGGTTTACAGCTTCTCGTCTCTATGGGCAGCTATCCAAAAAGTCCCGGAAAACCTTTCTTAGAATAATTGCCAATGCTTTTGTTACTCTGAATCAACTTTGAACATAAAACATAAAGGATGACAATCTCCACTCTTTTGTAGTGTACATTGTCATCCTCTTTTTACTATTTTTATCTCTGCTTATATTCTTCCATAAATTGACTTCGGTACATATGCCTTTACTGCAATTCCTTCTGCAACATATTCCTCTTCTAAAAGCTGCCCATGTTTTCGAATCAATTGAATTTTGCCTGCTTCAGAAAAATCATACAATCGTTCCACATAAATCTGATCCTGCCGGATGATATCAAGCAATGCACCTTTCAGTTCATCCAGTCCCTGTCCGGTCTTTGCTGACACTGCAAATGTATAGTCTGCATGCAGATCGCGAAACATTTGTGGTGATTCTAATTTATCCTGCTTATTAAACAGTGTAATAATAGGCTTTCCTTCTACGCCTAACTGACGTAATGTATCATATACTACATACATCTGTGTATCCATCTGAGGATTTGAAGCATCTACAACATGAATTATAATATCTGCATATTTTGCTTCTTCCAAAGTACTTTTAAATGCCTCTATCAAATGATGTGGCAATTTGCGGATAAAACCTACAGTATCCGTCAAAAGTACCTGTTGTTTTCCTTCCAGTTCTAACGCTCTGGTCGTTGTATCCAATGTCGAGAAGAGCATGGCATCCTCTAAAATCCCTGCCCCGGTCAGTGCGTTCTCTAAACTGCTCTTTCCTGCTGAAGTATATCCCACAAGGGCTGCCACTTTCAAATTAGAGTCCTTACGCTGTGTCCGGATCAATTCACGATGCTGTTCTACCTCGCGCAGTTCTTTTTTTAATCTGCTGATTCTCTCTCGGATCAAACGCCTGTCCATCTCCAGTTTTTTCTCTCCAGGACCTCTTGTACCAATTCCGCCTCCAAGTCTGGATAATGAATTGCCCAGTCCGATCAGTCTGGATGCTCTGTATTTTAATTGTGCAAGTTCTACCTGTATCTTACCTTCACTTGATACTGCTCTTGCAGCGAAAATATCCAGGATCAGTAGCGTACGATCTATAATTTTGCATCCCAGCTCCTGTTCCAGATTTTTCAACTGCACAGATGTCAGTTCATCATCACAAATAATTCCTGTGGCATCTGTTTCCCACAACAGTTCTTTGAGTTCTGTTATTTTTCCTTTTCCTATATATGTTGCCGGATGAATATACTCTCTGCTTTGTATCATTCTTCCCACAACTTCAGCTCCTGCAGTTTTTGCCAGTTCTCCAAGCTCATCTAATGACTCTTCTGCCGGTTCATTTTCATTTAACTGAACTCCGACCAAAATCACTTTTTCTTCGGCTTCTTTCAACTCATACATCGTCATAAACTATCTTGTCTCCAAAAATTCTACTTCTTTTTCTATATCCTCGTCATTCGGGTAGTCTGCAATATACTCATTTGCCGCATTCTTAGCCTCTTCCCAGTTTTCCTGTTTTTCATAACACACAACCTGATTGTATCTCATTTCCTGTATCAGTTCTGAATAATCAACTTCTTTTTTTGATTGCGATGCATTTACCGCATCTTTTGACTGTGCATATGAAATTCCTTCATCGAAATATTTTAATGCGGATTCATAATCCTCCTGCTGCATTGCAGATACTCCCATAATATTGTAAAGCTCGGCTGTTCTCTGAACTCCGTCATCTAACGCTTTCTGCATACTTTCCAGGACTTTATCATATTCTTTTAATTCATAATATGCCATTCCCAGTCCACGATAAGCTTCCGCAGCATCCTCTTTCTTTCCTTTCGCCTCCGCTGTACTTGCAGCCTGTGTAAACTGAGTAACCGCTTCTTTATAATCTTCCTCTTCCATTGCTTTTATTCCTGCTTTTCCTGCATTTGAACATCCTGTAAGCAAACAAGACATTGTCAAAATCACTAATCCACAGTTTCGAATAAATTGCATTTGATTCTTCATTTTCATTCTCCATTTTCGTCTTTATTCCGGATATTTCAATATCCAGAATGAATTTAAAATATTTAATAACATTACACCGACATCCGCAATGATAGCATTCTCCATAGATACATAACCAAATAATGCCAGCACCAGCAAATATACTTTCATGCCGATTGCAAAAATCATATTCTGCTTCACTGCCCGAATTGTTCCTTTGGAAATACGAATAGCATTTACAATTTTAATCGGCTCATCTTCCATCAAAATAATATCTGCAGCCTCAAGTGCTGCGTCTGCTCCCAGTCCTCCCATGGCGATTCCGATATCAGCACGTGCAAGAACCGGTGCATCATTGATTCCATCCCCGACAAATGCAAGTTTTTCCTCTTCAATCCGGCTTTCCATAAAGTCTTCTAACTGTTCTACTTTGTCCTCCGGCATTAAATTTGCAAAAACAGAGTGGATTCCTACTTTTCTGGCGACATCCTCTGCAACTCTGTCATTGTCACCTGTCAGCATGACTGACTCAATCTGATGTCTGTCAAGCCATCGTACCATCTTTTTCACGTCTGGCCGGATAATATCCGAGATTAAAATATATCCGGCATATTCCCCGTCTACCGCTATATGAACTGCCGTTCCGATATCTGATACCGGCTGATAATAAAATCCTTGTTTGTTCATATATTTTGCATTTCCGGCAAAGACGACTTGTCCGTCTACGATTGATTCCACTCCAAAACCAGAATATTCCCTCGTATGTGAAACCCTTGCTGTATCAATTGTTTTTCCATAAGCTTCCCTTAAAGACTGTGCGATTGGATGGTTTGAATGAACTTCCCCGTATGCGGCAAGCTCCAGTAACTTCTGTTCGGACATTCCTCTCGGACAAATCTCTTTAACAGTAAATACACCTTCCGTCAAAGTTCCTGTCTTATCAAACACAAATGTTTCTGTCTGCGATAAGGCTTCCAGATAATTACTTCCTTTAATCAATACACCTTGTCTGGATGCTGCTCCGATTCCACCTAAAAATGCAAGTGGAACAGATACTAACAGACCGCACGGACATGCAGCTACCAGAAAAATCAATCCTCGATAAATCCAAACATGTCCATCCTGCCCTGCAAACATCATTGGCGGAAGTATCATAACTAAAATTCCCATCAGTATTACGATTGGTGTATAGTATCTCGTAAATCGATCAGCAAGCTTTTCTGTTTCTGCTTTTTTATTGTTTGCTGCTTCAACCAAAGTCATAATCTTCGCTGCCGTAGATTCCTCATAAACTTTCGAAACTCTTGCCTCGATCATTCCGCTTAAATTGATGCTTCCGCTAAAAAGCTTACTTCCTATCTTTACTTCTCTTGGTTCTGCTTCACCGGTCAACGCTTTTGTATCTATCATACTTGTGCCCTGTGTAACTGTTGCATCCACCGGAATCCGCTCTCCCGGTTTAATCACAATTACATTCCCCGGTGTCAGTTCAACCGGCAAAACCTCCCTTGTTCCACCTGCAATCTTTAAGTTTGCATGCGACGGCCGGATATCCATAAATTTGGCAATTGATTTTTTTGTTCTTTGCAGAGAAAGCGCCTCTACCAGGTTTCCCACCTGATAAAATAATACTGCTGCAACAGCTTCACGATATCGTCCGACAAACATTGCTCCTATTGTTGCAACCAGCATCAACAGATTCTCATCAAAAAGTTTTTTATGTTTTATATTATAAAAGGTCTGCCACAATATCTTTACTGCAAGTACAATATACGCAAAAATGTACAAAAACAATTCCACTCTGCTATCTGCATTCCATTGCTTTACCGCAAAAAGTGCATTCAAGTAAAGAACCAGGCCTGCTCCTATTTCGATCAGCTTACTTTTTACTTCTTTTGTCATTCTTACTCCTCTATTTTTCAATCGCACACATTACTTATCGCCACTATAAAATATGTATCTGACTACATTTCTCTCTTTCCTAATAAATGTTCTGCCACACTGGCAACACTCTCGGTCTCCTGTACCCCTTCCTGCTGCTCCAGACACGCTTGAATCGCTTCATTGAGCGATAGCATCTTATCGTCCAGCTCCGACACCATCTGTGCACATTCTCTTAAATCCCTGCTTATATAGTCCGGTGCCATGCCTTCAAATTTGTAGTAAATCTTATGTTCCAGGCTGGCCCAGAAGTCCATTGCAATCGTTCGGATCTGAATTTCTACTTTCGTATCAACCACACTATCAGATAAAAAGATTGGAACAGATACCAGCATGTGATAACTCTTATATCCGCTTTCCTTCGGTTTTTTAATATAATCCTTAATCGTCAAAACCTTCAGATCACTTTGATTCCCTATCATCTCTGCCAGTCTGTAAATATCAGATGTAAATGAACAGATCAGCCTTACTCCTGCAATATCATTGATATACTTTACCATATTCTCAATTGATGTTTCATAGCCATATCGTTTCAACTTTTTCACGATACTTTCCGGAGTTTTCACCCTCGTCTTGATATGCTCGATCGGATTATATTTATGCACATGCTGAAACTCATCATTAAGAATCTCTAACTTTGTCCCCACTTCTTTTAATGCTGCATTGTACAGAAAGATAACAGTCTTCCAACTATCTACATCCTCATAATTTTTAATTGCATCCTGCATTCGACATCGTTCTCCTTCATAAATATATTTCTTTCCCCATTCACTATTTCTGTTAATTTTCAAGAAACAGCATATATATTTCAGTATAGCATAGTCCAGCCTACAAATCCAGTTTCATATCCCCATAACGAATCCACTTTTTCTTTCTCATATACTCTGAAAAAAGTAATGTCAAAAGTGCCGGCAGAACAATCTGGATCATCACCATTTTAATCATGACTACCATCGGCTCTTCTGTCTGCGTCATAACCTGCCAGGTCATAATCTGACCGACCAGACCGGCTGTTCCCATACCTGACCCGGTTGCATTATTTGTCATATGGAAAAGCATGGTTCCGACCGGTCCTAAAATTGCACTGGATAATATTGCCGGAAGCCAAATCACCGGTCGTTTCACGATATTTGGAACCTGTAACATCGACGTTCCGATTCCCTGTGCAAATAAACCTCCAAACCCATTTTCACGAAAACTTGCAACTGCAAAACCAACCATATTACAGCAGCATCCAATCGTTGCCGCGCCGGCTGCCAGACCTGATAAATTCAATACAATTCCGATTGCAGCTGAACTGATTGGGAGTGTCAAAACCATTCCCATCAATACAGAAACCACAATTCCCATAATCAATGGCTGCTGTTCTGTCCCCCAGTTGATCAGAGAACCTATCCATGCCATGAATTTTGAAATCGGAGGTCCCACAAAAATTCCCACTGCCGAACCGACACCGATGGTAACAAGCGGTGTGATCAATATATCCAGCTTTGTCTTTCCCGCAATTAAAATTCCTACTTCAACAGCAAGATAAGCAGCAACAAATGCTCCCAGCGGCTCGCCCGGTCCCGCTAACACGATTGCCCCATTCTGCAAAATCTCTCCCGATAAAATCTTACCGGCAAATGCACCTACCATACCAGCTGTTGCTGCTGACACGACAACCAGCTGACTCGCTTCAAATTTTCTTGCGACGCCAACACCGATTCCTGCGCCTGTCATTGCTGCTGCGACCTTTCCTATCAGAACGATCCATGCTCCTGTATTACCAGTCACCATAGCTCCGATCTGCTGTATGATCGTCCCAATGATCAACGTTGCAAACAATCCCTGTGCCATGCCACTTAATCCATCAATAAAAATACGATCCAATGTTTTTTTCATCTTCGAATTCCCTTCAACTTATTTCATACAAATTTGCTATTACTCGCCACCTGAAGATGTGGGAGTCTTCTCGACTGAGATAAATTTTATTTACGTTATCATCATATTCTATCATCGACATTTTGCTTTTTCAATGCTATACTTGAACTACTTTTGAAATTCTGTAACACAAATTTTTCCAGAAAATATTCACATATTAATTAACAGGAGGAAATCACTATGTTCCGTTTATGGGGAAAAGAATTTAAAGACAACCGTCTGCTTCGCGATACTGTTATTTGCGATGACACAGATGATACACGAACACATAAAATTTTTCATGCACTCGACGAGATCTGTTATGAATTTGATCTAAGCAAACCAATCTGGCTCGACTCCACGATTGCTGATTTTAAAAGACATGATAAAGCTCGATTTTATCAAGATAATTTTGTAGATTCGATTGATTTTGATTATCTTGAGATACAGATTATTGAGGAGTAGGTTGCTATTTAGTTCACGACAGCCTCAAAGCCAGAAAAAAGACTATGCTCTCCTGCTCAGCTTCGTCGGACAAGCCCGACTCCAATTCGCCGGATTGCATAGTCTTTTCTTGCTTTTTGGTGTATCGTGATTGAAATAGGTGGAGCGATGAGGAGATTTGCTTTTCTGGAATCTGATGTATCTATATCCTGGATTTATTTGCTGTTGCAGATGCTCTTTTGGCAGCTGATGTATCTGCAAGACCTTGATATTCGCTGTTACAGATGCTCTTTTTGGAATCAATGTATCTGCAACTTGCTTTTCTTCGAACTTGCAGATACTTTTAAGCCTGCCTGTCATGTACAATTGCATCTGCATCTTGCCTTTTCTGGGATTTAAAGATACTCCCTTTGCAAATTTTGCATCTACATCCCACATTTTCGATAACGTGAAGATGCTCCCCAGTAAAATTACGCATCTGCAACTTGCTCTTTCAATACTTTGCGGATACTTCACATCAAAATTTTGCATCTTCAATCCCCGAAAATCCACTATCGCAGATACCTTTCACACAATATCCTTTGCGTTCTATTTACTTCACAACTTGAGCCAATACATTACTTACAAAAAATTGATATAAGAAATTCGAGCGAATATGAAATGGGCGCTGGTGACACTTAGAGCGTAAACTTTTGCGTTAATGGATTTGAACGAACGTGTTTGAAGCTGCGTAGCAGCAAGTTTGAGTTCAAATCCATTTGCTTTTAACAAAAATTTACGCTCTTATGTGTCTCCCGCTCATAGAATCTGAGCAAAAATTCTTATATCAATTTTTTGTATAGAACCTATCGCCACCCAACGAACTAATCATCTCCTACATCTTCTTAATCCGCTCAATCGCAGCCACTGTATTTTCATAGCTTCCAAATGCAGTCAGTCGGAAGTATCCTTCTCCGCTTGGTCCGAAGCCTGAACCCGGAGTTCCGACTACATTTGCATTTTCAAGAAGATAATCAAAGAATTCCCAGGAAGTCATATTATCCGGTGTTTTCAGCCAGATATATGGGGCATTTACACCGCCTGATACAGTATATCCTGCATCTTTTAATCCCTGTGAAATTACTTTTGCATTGTTCATATAATATGCAATCTGTGCTTTAAGCTGAGCCTTTCCTTCTTCAGAATATACAGCTTCACCGGCTCTCTGCACAATGTATGGAGCACCGTTATATTTTGTTCCATGACGTCTTGCCCACAGTGAATGTAATGTCACATCGCCGCATTTTACATCTTTTGGAATAATAGTTGCACCGAGACGTACTCCTGTAAATCCGGCATTTTTTGAAAAGCTTCGAAGCTCGATCGCACATGTTCTTGCACCTTCGCATTCGTAGATTGTATGTGGCACGTCATCTTCTGAAATGTATGCTTCATAAGCTGCATCGTAGATGATAACTGCACCTACTTTATTTGCATAGTCAACCCATTCCTGCAGCTGTGCTTTTGTGATTGTAGAGCCTGTCGGATTATTTGGGAAGCAAAGATAAATGATATCCGGTGTTTCTTTTGGAAGCTCTGGTGCAAAGTTTGTTGCTTTAGTACATGGCATATAAATCACATCACTCCATGTTTCCTTTGTTGGATCATAGACTCCCGTTCTTCCTGCCATCACATTTGTATCCACATATACCGGGTATACCGGGTCGCACACTGCAATTTTATTGTCGATGCTGAAGATTTCCTGAATGTTTCCTGAATCACATTTTGCTCCGTCAGAAATAAATACTTCATCAGCTGCGATATCGCATCCGCGAGCCTGATAATCATTTTTTGCCATCGCATTTCTTAAAAATTCGTATCCAAGGTCTGGTGCATATCCGTGAAATGTTTCTGCATGTGCCATTTCATCTACTGCTGTATGAAGGGAATCGATAATTGCCGGTGCAAGTGGCTGTGTGACATCACCAATTCCAAGTCGGATGATTGATTTGTCCGGATTTGCCTCACTAAATGCAGCAACTTTTTTTCCGATTGTTGAAAACAGATAACTTCCTGGTAATTTTAAATAATTTTCATTTACTTTAAACATTGGGTTCCTCCCTATTTTTCTTTCCACACTCCGTCAAATGAGACTGCTGCCGGGCCGGTCATGTAGACAGTGTCTTTTTCGCGGTCCCACTCAATTTTGAGATCACCGCCTAACAATTTTACTGTCACAGTATTTTCTGTCAGTCCATTTAAGATGCAGGCAACTGCAACTGCGCAGGCACCTGTTCCGCATGCCAGTGTTTCTCCTGAGCCTCTTTCCCATACTCGCATTTGAGCTGTATGACGGTCTATTACATTTACAAATTCTGTATTTATTCGATTTGGAAATCTTTCATGATTTTCAAATAATGGTCCTATCTTTTCTATTTCCAGATTTTTTATATCATCCATAAATACCACATCATGAGGATTTCCCATAGATACCCCTGTCATATGATATTCTTTTCCGCCAACCATGATTGGTTCGTCGATCACAGTCTCCCCTTTTGCAACGATTGGAATCAATTCCGGTTTTAAAATCGGAGTTCCCATATCGACTTTTACAAGTGTAACTTTTCCATGTTCTACTGTCAGGTCAAGGTATTTTATTCCGCCAAGCGTCTCTACTGAAATGCTTGTTTTATCTGTCAGACCATAGTCGTAGACATATTTTGCTACACAGCGGATTCCATTTCCACACATTTCCCCACGTGACCCGTCTGCATTGTACATTTCCATCTCAAAATCAGCTACATCGGATGGTTTGATCAAAATCAGTCCGTCTGAGCCGATTCCGAAATGACGGTCGCTTACTTTGACTGCCATCTCAGATGGGTTTTCTACTTTTTCTTTAAAGCAATTTACATAGACATAATCATTGCCTAACCCTTGCATTTTTGTAAATTCCATAACCAGTTACCTCTCTTATTCATCCATAATTGTTAAAACCATCTGCGCGGTTTCCAACATATTGGTTCCGCTATCCATACTGCTTTTTTGTAAATACCGGTGTGCCTCTTCTTCTGTCATATTATTTCGATCCATCAAAAGAGACTTTGCCTTCGCAATTAATGCTTTTTCTTCCGGACTGCGCTGTTTTGCAGCTTCATGACGTTTTTTCCTTCGTCTCCGCATATTTTGCAGCATCATTTCCACCGTATTTATTAAATCATGTACTTTTATCGGCATTGATAATCCGATAACACCCTGCACACTCCCATCACTCCATTTATCGGGAGATGTCACCAACAATATTTCAAATTCTTTCGGAAGATACTCTCGGATATCTGTGTACATCATATCCTGCATACGGTATCCGCAGATTATGATTCCCTCATCCAAAGTATCTGCTATATGAAGTACCTGCGCCCCAGTTGTGCATACTCCATATACATCCATTCCACCACGCACAAGGATATTTCGAATATTAATTGCAATTTCTTTTTTAGGAAATGCTACAATAATTTCGTTCATATTCTACACCTCCTGCATCCCATACTGTACTAAACAGTACTACTTTGTTACCTTTGAAAGTGGGATCAGATTTTGTGTAAATAATTCGCGATTTCCCAATCTGTAACTTGCATACAATATTCATGATATGCTTTTTTATGTGAATCGATCATCTTTGTTGATAATTCTCTTCCAAGCACATCTTTGATAAATGAATCCTGTTCCAGTTCATTTACCGCTTCCGGAAGACTCTGAGGCAGCATATCAATGTGCAGTGAAGCGCGTTGCTCATCTGTCATTTTCTGTGCATTCAGATCAATGCTTCCCATCGGCTTGATACTATTTTTAATTCCATCCAGACCTGCTGCCAGAAGTACTGCCAGTGTCAGATAAGGATTTGCTGACGGATCCGGGCTTCTAAGCTCCAGTCTCGTATGTTCTCCTCTCATAGCCGGAATCCGGATCAGCGGTGAACGTGATTTGCCTGACCAGGTAATATAGACCGGTGCTTCATATCCCGGCACAAAACGTTTGTAAGAATTAACCGTCGGATTGGTGATGCATGTGATTGCCTTGATATGCTCCAGAATTCCACCCATAAACTGGTATCCTTCCTGACTCATACCATTTTTATCTGCATCATCCCTGAAAATGTTTTTGCCATCTTTCCAGAGTGACAGATTCATATGCATTCCTGAACCGGCTGTCTCGATTTTTGGTTTCGGCATAAATGTCGCATGCAGACCATGTCGCTTTGCAATGGTTTTTACTACCATACGAAATGTTACGATATTGTCTGCCGTTGAAAGTGCATCATCATAATGAAAATCAATTTCATGCTGTGCCGGAGCCAGCTCATGATGTGATGTTTCCACGTTAAATCCCATATCCTCTAATGTCAAAACCATGTCTCGTCTTGCATTTTCTCCAAGATCAAGAGGTCCCACATCAAATGAACTTCCCTGCTCATGTGTGATTGTTGTCGGAATTCCATCCTCGTCTGTGTGGAAGAGGAAAAATTCGCACTCCGGACTTGCTTTCAGCGTATACCCCATTTCTTCGGCTTCTTTTATAACCTTTTTCAATATATAACGCGGATCCAGTTCAAATGGTCTTCCATCCGGATAATGCACATCACAGATCATACGTGCAACTTTTCCTTGTTGTGGTCTCCATGGGAAAATCTCAAATGTATTCAGATCCGGATATAAATACATATCTGATTCACCGAGTTCTGCGAATCCTTCCACCGATGAACCATCAAATACGCATCTGTTATCCAATGCTTTTTCCAACTGACTGACAGTGACTGCCATATTTTTTATCGTTCCATAAATGTCTGTAAATTGCAGACGGATAAATCCTACATCTTCTTCCTCTACCATTTTCAGAATATCTTCACGTGTATAGTTGTGCATTATCGAACCCTCCAAACATACTTCAATATTAGAAATGAAACGGACAAGTCCGCTTCGAATTTCCTATAAAGTGAAAAATGGGCGTTCTCTACCTTTAGAAAACGCCCTTGTTCTTCGTTATTATAACTTTGATACGGTAAATTGTCAAATTGATTTTATTTATTCTTAGAAAACACTATGGAAATCCGTGTTCCTTCCCCGACTGTACTATCTACGGATACCTTTGCCTGGTGAAGCAATGCTCCATGTTTTACAATAGAAAGCCCCAGTCCCGTTCCACCGATTTCTTTGGAATGGCTTTTGTCAACCCGGTAGAATCTTTCGAAAATTCTCTCCAGATGTTCCTTCGGTATTCCGATTCCTGTATCCGTTACGCTTACCTTTGGACCTTCCAGCGTATTGCCTACCCAAATGCTCACACTTCCTCCGGGACGATTGTATTTTATTGCATTCTCGCAAATGTTATAAATCATCTCATCTAATATCTGACGGATACCTGTATAAGTCACTGACTCTCCTTCCAAAATCATCCTGACATGCTTTGCAGATGACTGCATAGAAAGGCGGCTTACGATTTCCCTCGTCATATCATACAGATTGACTTCTTCTTTCTCTAACTCTACTGATTCTTCATCAAGTTTTGACAGTTTGATGATATCTTCTACGAGGGTAATAAGCCTTCTTGCTTCTTTGTAAATGCGCTCGGAAAATTTCTGGATATCCTCCGGTTTTACAAGACCATTTTTCATAATTTCTGCATAACCGGATATTGAAGTCAGCGGTGTCTTTAGCTCATGGGAAACATTTGCCGAGAATTCTTTTCTCATATTTGCCACTGCATCTTTTTCTTTGTTTTGTTTATCGATTGCCTCTAAGAGTGGGTCCAGCTCCTCATAAATTTCATTATCCAGAGGATGCTCTATATCCAGCTCATTGATCGGACGAATGAGTCTTGCTGTCTGCCATCTGCCGAGTATATATACAAATGCAAGCACGATTGCCGCGATCACTGCCATCGCAGGAAATATCTGAATCGCCGTGCTTATCAGACTGTTCATATTTCTTGCCACGCGAAGGACTGTGCCATCGTCTAAAAGGACTGCATAATAATAGAGTTCTTTTCCAACTGTATCGGACATACGGATATCCTCACCGGTTCCATTTTTCAATGCTTCACGTACTTCCACCCGGTCTTTGTGATTATCCAGTGTACTCTCATCACCTCTGGAATCGTAAAGTACCTTTCCGTCTTGTGCAATCCTTGTTATACGGGTCCTTGCATCTACTCCATCGAGTTCTTCCAGATATTGTGTCCCGGTGATCTCTATTGCTTTTTCAATGTACTTCGCTTCCTGGCACACATCTGCTTCCAAAATACTCAGACTTTGATTATATACAAAAAAGGAAACAAATCCATATGAAATAATAATGGTTATTGCCAAGATAAAAATCATACTTTTTTGAATCTTATCTCTCATTCGTTTCTCCAATGCGATATCCCACTCCTCGAATTGTTTCTATCATCGTTCCATACTCTCCAAGCTTCTGTCTGAGTGTTCGAATATGTACGTCTACCGTCCTTGTCTCGCCATCAAAATCATACCCCCAGATATCTGTGAGAAGCTGGTCTCTGGTCAGCACGATATTTTGATTCTTCATCAATTTTTCTAACAGCTCAAATTCTTTTAATGTAAGAACGATGGTCTTACCATCTGCTGTAACTTCATGTTTTTTCAGATCCATCTTCACTCCATTTATCTCAAGTTCAGAAGTATCTGTCTTTGTTCTTCCGGTACGGCGCAGGACAGCTTTGATTCTTGAGACAAGCTCCATCATGCCAAATGGTTTTGTCACATAATCGTCCGCTCCGGAATCAAGTCCTATTACCTTGTCGTATTCTGTTCCTTTCGCAGTCACCATAATGACCGGAATATCTTTTGTTTTTGACGAACTTTTCAGTCTACGCAGGATCTGCATTCCGTCTTCTCCCGGAAGCATGATATCCAGCAAAACGAGCTCTGGTGTATCAAACGCCAGAGCCTCTAAAAAGGATCTGCCCTCTGCAAACCCTTTTGCTTCCAATCCTGTTGATTCCAATGTATAGACTACCAGTTCGCGAATGTTATCATCATCTTCTACGCAATAAATCATCGCAAGCTCCCTTTCTTTTTTTGATTGTTGAAGGTTGCTGGTAGGGGGGCCGGTGGGGACGGGGTTTAGTGGCTCTTTTGGGCAAGCCCAAAAGAGCCACTAAACCCCGTCCCCAACCGGCACCCCCGTCCCAGCAACCACCATTCCTCTAAACAACTTCGCTTCTATGGCTTCCTGTAATAGAAAATTCAACCCACTCTGCAATATTGGTTGCATGATCTCCAATTCGCTCCAAATATTTTGCGATCATGATCAGATCAAAAATTTCTTTCCCTTTGTTTCCTTGTTCTTCTTTGATGAACGCTATCATCTCTTCGCGGATTTCATCAAAATACTGGTCTACTGTATCATCTTCAAGCATTACTTCTCTTGCAAGCTCAAGGTCCTTCTCGACATAAGCGGTTACGCTGTCACGCACCATCTTACTTGCTGCTACAGACATCTCGTTTAACTTCTTCAACTGCGTTGGGGTATTTCTTCTTGTTGAGATCACGATCTCTGCGATATCAGAAGTCTGGTCTCCGATTCTCTCCATATCTGTGATCATCTTAAGCGCTGCTGAAATTCTACGCAGGTCTCTTGCTACCGGCTGCTGCTGAAGTAATAATTTCATACACAGGTTTTCAATCTCTTTTTCCAGCTGATCGATCTCTTCATCAGCTTCGATCACTGCCTGTGCCTGCTCCAAATCACCTTCTGTCAATGCATTTGTTGCATTGGCGATAGCAACCTCACAAAGCTCACCCATGTGAGTAAGTTCTTCATCCAATAATTGTAACTGTCTGTCAAATCGATTACGCATAAATCAACCAAACCTCCCTGTAATATAATCTTCTGTTCTCTTATCCGACGGAATAGAGAATAATTTTTCTGTCTCATTGTATTCTACAACTTCTCCAAGAAGGAAAAATGCAGTGTTATCTGATATACGTACTGCCTGTTGCATATTATGCGTTACCATAACGATAGTATAATCTTTTTTCAATTCCAGTGCAAGGTCTTCAATCTTAGATGTAGAAATTGGGTCCAGTGCTGAAGTAGGTTCGTCCATCAGAAGGACTTCCGGCTCTACTGCCAATGCTCTGGCAATACACAATCTCTGCTGCTGTCCACCGGACATACCAAGTGCACTTTTCTTTAATCTGTCTTTACACTCATCCCAGATTGCCGCATTTCTCAATGATTTTTCCACGATATCATCAAGCTTTGCTTTTGAACGGATTCCATGAGTACGAGGACCATACGCAATATTGTCGTAAATGCTCATTGGAAATGGATTTGGTTTCTGAAATACCATGCCGACACGTCGTCTTAAAAGGTTGACATCCATTCCTTTAAATACGCTCTTTCCATCTAAGAGGATATCTCCTTCAATTCTGCATCCCTCCACCAGATCATTCATTCTGTTGATGGATTTAAGCAATGTAGACTTACCGCATCCGCTTGGTCCGATAAATGCGGTGATTTTATTTTCTTCGATTTCCATATTGATATTCTTAAGTGCTTTAAAATCGCCGTAATATAGATCAATATTCTGAATACTTAATTTTGACATTGTTTTTTCCTTTCTTATGCTTTCGCAAGACGTTTTGCGATCACGCCTGATAATGTATTGATACCGACTACCAGTATCAGCAAGATTACCGCTGTCGCGTATGCCTGATTCATATACAGACCTTCACTTGACAAATTGTACATATGTACAGCCAGTGTACGTCCTGAGCCAAAGATACTGTTTGGCACTTTTGCCACTGTTCCGGCAGTATACATAAGCGCTGCTGTCTCACCTACAATACGGCCGATTGCCAGAATCACACCTGCCAGTATTCCCGGAACGGCTGACGGAAGTACGATACGGAACACGGTACGAAGTTTTCCTGCACCTAAACCAAAGCTTCCTTCGCGAAATGAGTCCGGTACCGATTTTAACGACTCTTCTGTCTGACGCATGATCAATGGAAGAATCATAATTGCTAATGTAAATGCTCCTGCGATCAATGAGAATCCCCAGCCTAATGTATTTACAAAAAATAACATTCCGAACAGTCCGTAAACGATAGATGGAATACCTGATAATGTCTCTGTCGTCAGTCGGATCACGTCCATAAATTTATTTCCACGTTTTGCATATTCAACCAAGAATACTGCTGCAAAAATTCCAAACGGCACTGCGATCAGTAATGAAAGAAATGTCATAATAATAGTATTGATAAGTGCCGGCATCAAAGATGCGTTTTCCGATGTGTAATGCAGTGAAAACAGTGAAGGTTTAATATAAGGGACTCCATGAACCAAAATATATGCTATCAGGAAAATCAATACTGCGAATGTGATAATTGCTGAGAGCATAACAAGAAGCATCAGAATCATAGAACCCGGATGTGCCAGATACATCTTCAGCTTATCCGCAAATGTTGTGTTATTAGCTTCTTTACTCACGATCTTTCCCCCTATTCAACAATGCTACACTAAAATTAATGATCAAAATAAATACGAAAAGTACAACGCCTGTCGCAATCAATGCCTCTCTGTGAAGATCTGTGGCATATCCCATTTCGATTACAATGTTTGCTGTCAAGGTTCGCACTCCCTTGAAAATTCCTTCCGGCATTCTCGCCTGATTTCCTGCTACCATGATTACAGCCATTGTCTCACCGATCGCACGTCCGATACCAAGGACAATTCCTGCGATGACACCGGATTTAGCAGCCGGGATCATAACTCTGAAAATACTTCTTTCTTTTGTTGCTCCCAAAGCAAGCGAACCTTCATAATACTGTGACGGTACTGCTCTGATCGCAGCTTCTGTTGTTCCGATAATCGTCGGAAGGATCATCATTCCAAGAAGGAGCGATGCAGTCAAAATACTGCTTCCATTTCCGGATGAGCGAATCACTCCTGCACCTTTCAGTGCTCTTCCGAAATCCCTAATCAACGGAACCAATACTACCATTCCGAAAAATCCATATACAACGGAAGGGATTCCTGCCAGAAGCTCTGTTGCCATTTTCAATGGTCTGTAAATTTGTTTCGGACAATATTTTGCCATAAATACGGATGTCAGAATTCCAATCGGAACACCGATAATGATCGCACCGGCAGTTACATAAATACTTCCGATGATCATTGGGAAGATTCCAAATATTTCATTTTTCGGTTTCCACATTGTTCCGCTTATGAATTTACCAAATCCGATTTCCTTCATTGCAGGGATTCCATTTGCGAAAAGAAAGATACAAATGAGTGCTACCGCCAGCACCGAAGCACAAGCGGCAACAAAGAACACTCCCTGCATGAATTTCTCAATCCATGCTTTTGATTTCATATTATTCTGCGACCTCATCCCATGTTGTGTATGAACCTGTGTAGATTTCTTTTACCTGGTCACTTGACAGTTCATCTGTTGGGTTATTGTTGTTTACGATTACTGCAATACCATCTGTTGCGATTACTGTTGCTTTCAATCCTTCTGATGTCTCTGAATCTTTCAGTTCACGAGATGCCATACCGATGTCATAGCTTCCCTCGATTGTAGATGTCATACCTGTTGTAGAATCTGATGTCTGAAGTTCGATTTCTGCATTTGGATTTACTTTTTTGTAAGCCTCAATCAGTTTTTCCATTACCGGTGATACAGATGAAGAACCACCTACTACACATTTTCCTGAAGGAGTTGTTCCTGCATAATCTGTTGCATCATCGTTTGAAATGTAACCGTTGTCTGAGATTACCTGCTGTCCGTCTTTGCTCAGGATATAGTCAATAAAATCTTTTGCAACTTCATTTGTCGGGTCACCTTTTGTTGCAATGTTAAATGGTCTTGATACTTTGTAGCTGCCATCCTTGATGTTTTCTTCTGTTGCTTCAGCTCCATCAATTTTCAATGCCTTTACACTGTCATCCAAAGAACCAAGTGATACATATCCAATCGCATAATCATCTTTTGCAACTGTTGTCAACATAACGGATGTATTGTTTGTGATCTGTGCATCTTCTGTTGTCATATCAACTTTCTGATCACCTTGTTTTTCTTCAATTCCAAATAACTCGATAAATGCTCCTCTTGTACCTGAACCATCTTCTCTTGATACAATTGAAATATCATTTGAGCTGTCCCAGTCACTTGCCTGATCCTGTGATGCTGCATCAGAATCTGTATTTGCTGCAGCTGTACTGCTTCCGCATCCTGCCATCATAACTCCTGTCATTCCTACTACTGCTAATACTGCAACTAATTTTTTCATTTTCATTTTTACAAATATCTCCTTGTTTTTTAAGCTGTATTTTGTTTACAGGTTGTATAATACGTTGGCCTTGTAAAATGTAAAAATGGATGTTTGTTAAATCTGTGTAAAAATGTTTTACTTTTTCATTTTAGGCTCAAATATCCAGGATGCAATGTAACCAAATATCAGAGCCGCCGCTGTACCTGCCGCCCCTGCGGTAAACCCTCCCTGAAAACATCCAAGCAGTCCGTTTTTTTCGACAGCCTCTTTTACACCTTGCCACAACGTATTTCCAAATCCAAGCAGCGGAACGCTTGCCCCGGCCCCGGCAAATGTTTGGAATGGTTCATATAGATTACAAAATCCAAGTACTGCACCACTGCAGACTAAAAGTACCATAATCCTTCCCGGCATCATTTTCGTGCGGTCCATCAATATTTGAACCAATGCGCAGATTGCGCCTCCTACCCAGAATGCGTTAATATAGTCCATATCTTTTCTCCTCGCTTTTTTTAATTACAATGCTCCAATACAATTCCATGTGCAATTCCCGGCACACTTGCGCCTTCATTAAAACTGACTGTCGACATCAATGCTCCTGTCGGTACGAATAGGATTCGTTTCCATTCTCCTTTTTCTATCTTTGGTAAAATATAGGATGCAAGCGTGACTGCAGCGCATCCGCACCCGCTTCCTCCTGCGTGTGTATCCTGCTCCTTTGCATCAAATATAAGCATCCCACAGTCCAAATGTTTTTCCTGCAGATCGACACCTTTTTTATAAATCATATCTAACAATAGCTTTTGTCCCACAGCTCCTAAATCTCCTGTAATGATCCGGTCGTAATCTTCTGCCTGCCGATCAAAATCCTTTAGATTCATTAAGATTGTATCCATGGCTGCCGGAGCCATGCATGCTCCCATATTCTGTGAATCTTTCAATCCATAATCTACAATTTTTCCAATCGTCACGCCACTGATTCGCACATGACTTATAGATGTATCTTTGGCAACAATAAAAGCGCCGCTCCCTGTCACAGTCCAATGTGCAGACAATGGTCTTTGACTTGCATACCCAAGCGGAAAACGAAATTCTTTTTCTGCACTTCCAAAATGACTCGAGGTTACAGCCAGCATGGCCTCTCCGTATCCTGCCGCCACTGCCATTGAGCTAAGCGCCAGTGCTTCCCCCGATGTAGAACATGCTCCATACAATCCAAATGTAGGAATCTGCAGACTTTCCGTTCCCATCGAAGTTGCAATCCCCTGTCTTAGCAAATCTCCACCATACAAATATCGTATCTGCGATTCATTCATATTTACCTTTTGCAAAGCAAGTATACAAGCCTTCCGCTGCATATTACTCTCCGCTTCTTCCCATGTTTTTCCTCCAAACAAATCATCTTCCGCATGAAAATCAAAACGTTTTCCAAGTGGCCCTGCAAATTCTTTTGAGCCGACTACAGATGCCGCACTTATAATATAAGGTGCTTTCCGAAAACGGATGCTCTGCTTTCCACAAATCAACATTTCTTTCTCCAAATCGTCACCCTCGTTTCCTGAAGTTATTCACTTCATTTTGTTTTTTTGGTTATTTATTCTCTTTCTTTGCCTTAGTTTTCCTCTCTTCTGCAAAATATATTCGTGCATAGAATTGTTTGGATTTGTAAATGCTATGTTCATCTTAAGAAATTTAATAGCCTGCAAATAAAAAGTCAAGGCTAAATTTAAAGAACATTGAAAATTTTATACAGGTTGAAAAATAGGCATCAAAACAAGACCACCACACCAGTGCTGGTCTAAAGAAAATCATCATTGTGAATTATTTAGATTCCGGAAGAGATGCAAGATATTCTTTCACTCGACCATAGTAGATTCTTAGAAACTTGTTGGCACCAGCTGTCATGTAGACGTAATAAGGTTTACCTTGAGCACGTTTCTTGTCTAAGAATTGATATACAGGATCATCCTGTGGATGTGTTTTTATCAAAACATCCATTACCTGAAATAAAGTTTTTCTGAGGTCAGAAGAACCACGCTTTGATGTAGGAACACTTTTTTGTTCATAGCTTCCAGATTCATTAACTCCAGGATCTACGCCAGCAAAGGCAGTAATAGCTCCTTTATGAGTAAAGCGGGAAACATCACCGATCTCAGCCATTAACTGAGGACCAAGTGATGGACCAACACCTTTCATCGCCATAACGATAGGATACTCTGGAAGTTTGGATGCTGTTTCATTCATAAGGGTACGAAGTGACTCAACTGTAGTAGAGACACTGTTAAGCTGGTCAATAGCCTGCTTAATAATCAGTTTTGTGATGTCATCCTTAGGAAGTACAGGAACAAGTTCCTTAGCTTTTCCGTAGATTTCTTCAGCTTTTGATTTGCTGAAGTTGTACTTCTTTCGCTTGCACCAGTTTTGATAATGGTCGACAAAAGCATTTAGGGACATTTTACGAACACAGTCCACATGCCAGTATGTAGATGCAAAATCAACCCATTTCTGGCTGCCGTCACTACGTGCAGGACTGTCAAAGTAAGTATTAACACCAGGATAGGTTTGGTCAAGGATGCCAATAAGATTGTTCTTCATAGCCGTCTTATGCTTCATATAAAAGCCAAATTGACGGTTCATGGTTTTTAGTTGGTTGCGTAATTCATCCATATCACTATACTGTTTGAGATTTTTCCACTTGTCAAGTGCATAACGGGCAATTTTAACAGCATCGGCTTTGTCGGACTTTACTTTACGAAGAGAATCATTATCAAAGTCTTTGATAAGCTTTGGATTGATGGCACTAACGAAAAGATTTGCCTCGGAAAGCTGATGGGCAAGGACTTCATAATAACGTCCCGTATGTTCCATTACGATACGAGATTCGCCATCAATAGAGTTGATAAGCTCTACAAGTGAATTGATGTCACTGGTTGTATGCTTGATTTCAAAAGGTGAGAAAACGATTTCACCGAAGGGGCGCATAATTGCAACAATACTTTTACCTTTTGAAACATCGATACCTACTGCATTCATAAATTTGTCACTCCTTAAGAATATTGCAATGGATTAGTTCCAGTTTTACTCATTGCCTATTCAATCTATTGTGGTGTGACACGAATGCGCCTAAGGCGATTCAACCTGCATAAAACGAACGCTGCGAATGAGGAGCTGGTTATCAGTCTACTAAACGGACGCGAAGTCCAAGAAAGGAGAAGATATCCAATTGCTACCTACATTCTAACAGCTTAAGCAACAAGATGGATAATTCCTTACTGGCTGTAAGGGATATTAACCATAAATATATTGTAGTAAAGAGAAAGATGAAAAATAAATCAAATTTCATTGAACTATTCAGAATTGTATGATAATATACATTCATAAGGATGGAGGAATGTAAATGGGCGTACAATTGTTGGATAAAACCAGAAAAATCAACAAATTACTGCATAACAATAGTTCGAGTAAAGTTGTCTTCAATGATATCTGCGAAGTCCTTACAGAAATTTTAAATTCGAACGTATTAGTGATCAGTAAAAAAGGAAAAGTGCTTGGCGGAAGCAAATGCGAAGGTGTGCCTTACATTACCGAATTGATCGAGAGAGAG
>OLGY01000410.1_pt1 | contig 30871 bp, 33 predicted proteins | sample 1605951 | NCBI WGS metagenome assembly OLGY01 (sample SAMN03283280) | human gut metagenome | biome: human-associated habitat; material: feces | host: Homo sapiens | place: Peru | collected 2012
ATATGCATAATATTGCTACTAATAGAATGGATTTTTATTAGTCACAAAAAATGTTCAGTAAATGCCATTGTGTTTGTTGGTTATTCATTTCCTTTGTACTACTTAATGATCTATAAAGGGGCTGGTGGAGCAGCGTTTACGTGGTGGTTCTATTTGGTATTATTTACATCTATCCATGTAATAATTTTATTGATTATATTGTTTTATTTTTTTATTTCGAGGAGACGTGCAAATGAAAGGAAACAACGTTGTGACAAGTGAAACGAAGGATGCGCTTTCTTTTGGGTCACTCTCGCATACCGCTGCGTCATCTTCACATCCTTGTGACCGAGTATCTTGCAGATGGTCTCCATCGGCACACCTGTCTCCAGCGTAATGAGGCTGGCGAACGAGTGTCGTCCCGAATGGTAGAAATAGGTAAGTCCGTACTCTTTTCCACAAGCACATCGAAAGTCTTTTGGATAGAAAGCAACAACTGCTCGATGTCCTTGTTGGTCTCCACGGCTTCCTTGCTCTTGTTCTCCTTTGGCTGCTTTAGTGCTTTATGTTAATCGAAGTACAATCATCGCAATAATACTATTAATTTTACGTTCTTTTCAAAGAAAGGGGTTGTGCAATAGTGGCTTAAAGGCTAAAAGCACTACCTTTGTATACAATAATAAGTAACAACACGTTTAAGGTCACAATTTGTGATTTTGAAAATGAATATAAATATGACAGACATAACGGAAAAGACAGGAAACGGCGAACTGGTCACAAATCGTGACCAGTTGGTTGTCGTAGATAATATAGAGTCTCTAATAAAAGTAATTAGAGAACTGCAAGTTATGCTTGACAAAGACTTGGCAACGCTATATGGTGTAGAGACAAAAACTTTGAACCAAGCAGTCAAACGTAACATTCAGAGGTCCCTTTCTGATTTTAGGTTTCAGTTCATTCGTGTCCCGATTTTAACGGGACACTAATGTTATATTATAACAAATAAATTAATAAACAATGAAAAAATTAGTAATTTTTATAATGGCTTTTATAATTATAAGCTGTAATGCAGATACCAAAACTGTTGCAAATATAGTTGTATCAGAATCTCTTGACACAATATCAGATGAAGGATTATCAGATTGGGAATTGTTTATAAAGCATTTTCCAAGAAAAAAATCCACCGTGGTAAGAGATTATGCAGGTAATGTAATAAAAGAGCAATCACTTGGAGTTTTAAATACAAAAGTAACATCAGTACAGCAATGTGCAGATGCTGCAATACGCTTAAGAGCTGAATTTTTCTATTATAGAAAAGAATATGATAAAATAAAGTTTAAACTTACATGTGGTTTGGAAGTCCCTTTTTCTAAATGGGCTTTAGGTTATAGAGTAAAAATTAATGGTAATAAAGCAATTCTTGTTAAAACACAAAGCACAAATGATTACAGCAGAAGTAACTTTGAAGAATATCTGAAGGTGATAATGACTTATGCAGGTTCTGCTTCATTATCAAGAGATTTGCCTCACAGTAATTACCCTAAGATAGGTGATTTGCTTGTGCTTGGTGGTTATCCTGGGCATGTAGTAATAATAATCGATAAAAAGACAAAAAACGGTGTAGATTATTATCTTTTTGCTAATAGTTGGATTCCTGCACAAGATATAGAAATAGTTACGGGGACAAGTACAGGAGGGGAAACTGTAGATAATTATATTCCTATAATAGGGAAAACAATTATACAGATTAATGGATATAAATTTCAAACACCAATGGATATAAGAACATGGCAAAACCAAAATTAACAAAACGAGGAAATACTTGGTATCGTAATGGTAAGGCTGTAAAACCTGGATTTTATCCGGACAGTAGTGATCAGTATTATATGTCCTAAATGGTAGAAAAAGCAAGCAGCTGGATGGTTAAAAATTAAAAAAATACATTTGTCATCGGCACAATCTTTGTATCTTTGCTAAATTAATTTCTTGGATGGCTGAAGGAACAAGGCTATGAATTCAAGACATTTGATTAGTAAGATATATGGAAAAGATAGAAAAAGACAAAGTGCTCTCTGCCGTGGTGCGCACATTCTTCAAGTATTTCACCCTCGGCATCATCGAAGGCTCTGCAGAAGATGCCATGGACATGAGCATTTATGAGCCAAAGAGCGTAAAGCAGTATGTGGTAAAACACTTCGAAAAAATCTCCGCCACTTTCAACGAAGAGGCGTTTTATGCCTTCTCCCGCATGAACTATCTTGAGGAAGAGGTTGAAGAGGAACTGCAGAAGTTTATCTCATCCAACGGTGAAACATCCACTATGGATTTGATGCGCTTTGCATGCAGAACTGACGAATTCTATTCCACCATGGTGAGCGAATACAAGCGCAACATGGAACTTCTGCTATGCGGCATCTTCTCTGTCACACCCGAACAGGCTTCTCAATATACGCGCTGCAACTCCATCGGGAATATGCCGCAAGACAATGCCGAAGCCATCATAAACCGCATTGCCAACAAGGCATACGAGAAGGGAAAGAGCATAAAAGAATAAGAAATACTAATATTGTTTTTAGTTAATTGTTATGGTTTTTCTTAATATTTGGCTTAAAAGCTAATTCTTGTCGTTAAATTAAATAATGACGTGTGTGATGATTCTATAAGGTACTATACTTTAATGAGTTAGCTAACTGTATCTGATGACGAAAGTATGCTTCGAGCGATTTGTGCTTTCTATCAAATTTATCTTTGCTTACTATCAAACGTATTTTTGCTTCCTGTCAAATGTACGTTTGTTTACTATCAAATATATTCGTTTTATATGATGAAATCATCATATATCAGACAGCCATTATTTGATTTTCATAATCTCGCACCACCTTGTTGTAGGGCATGAGCTTTTGAAGTCGTGCTTTATGGCATCGGCAAACTTTGTGCCTCGCGGATATTGTTGCGAAGATAGGATAACGGCTTCGGTACCATCCACTTCCTAAAATTATGGAGGTGTGAACTTTATGATGAACTTTAGGTGAATTTTTGGAGAACTTTCGAATTAAAGTATTATCTTTGCATTAAAAATTAAACAAATAATTATTAATCAATATGTTAAGTGCGGAAGATATACGAAATTTAGTCGATGGAGGTGAGGGCTATAATGTAGACTTTAAGCGTAGTGTACCTTCGAAAGTTCGCGAACTTACAGAAGAAGTTTGTAGTTTCTTGAATGCAGCAGGTGGTTACCTGCTTATTGGAGTGAATGATAACAATGAGATTGTTGGTGCAGAGATAGACAATTGTAAACGGTCTGCTATACAAGGCTCGATTGGTGAAATATCGCCTATGTGTCATTATAATATGTACGATGTAGATGTTGATGGTAAGAAAGTTTGGGTGATAGAAGTGCCATCAGGTAAGAATAAGCCTTATTTCTTTTCTGGGTGCACGTATCTGCGTGAAGGGGCAAATAGTCAAAAACTGACTAATGTGGAAGAAATTAGAGAAGTCTTCCAACGTCATGAGCGTATTTACTTTGATGCTATACCTCTACCGAAAGTCAATCTCTTGGAACAATTGGACACAGATAATTTCTTGGACTTCAAAAGAGAAGCACATATAGTGTCTGATGTTGAAGATTTTCAGGTTCTTGATAGTATGAGGGTGTTTGATGATAATAACGTGGCAAAAAGTGGTGGCGTGTTGTTTTTTGCTCAGCATCCAGAAAATGTGTTCTTTTACGCTGTTGTACGTTGCGTATTGTTCAAGGGAACAGACAAAGTTTACATTCTTGACGACAAGACTTTTGGAGGTCCCCTTCTGAGACAATATAAACAAGCAATTGAATGGCTTAAAGGTAAACTGCAAGTAGCATATGAAATAGAAGGTATAGGACCGAGAAAGGAAGTATGGGAAATACCATTAGGAGTGTTTAAAGAAGCTATCATTAACGCTCTTGCCCATCGTGACTATGACGAACAGGGGGCAAGTATTACAATTGAGATGTTTGACGACCGTATAGAAATTACCAATCCAGGAACACTGTTACCTGTTGTTGCAAAGAATTTCGGAAGAAAAAGTCTTTCTCGAAATCCTTTGATATTCGGCTTGTTTACAAGAATGCACCTTGTGGAACATATCGGCTCGGGTATACCAAGAATGCGCAAGGAAATGCTTGACGCAGGATTGCCAGAGCCTACTTATGACACAGAAGGTATGTTTACAGTTTCTTTCCGTCGACCTTTTAAGAAGGGTTTAAATGAACTGACAGAAATCCAAATCAAAGTTGTTCAGATAGTCAAGAAGAATCCTACCTTTACTATGGAACAGATAGGCGAAGCTATAGGTGTTGGACGTACTTCTGTTTATAAGATTGTTAAAAGTCTTAAAGAATACGGAATATTGGAACGTAAGGGAAGAAAAAGCGATGGCGAGTGGGTTGTGAAAATGTGATACAAGTCTGATAGAAAGAATTGTCTTCACCTTTAATTTTTCATATATCAGACAGCCATTATTTGATTTTCATTATCTCGCACCACCTTGTTGTAGGGCATGAGCTTTTGAAGTCGTGCTTTATGGCATCGGCAAACTTTGTGCCTCGCGGATATTGTTGCGAAGATAGGATAACGGTTTCGGTGCCATCCACCTTATTTATTTTATCTACAGCTTTGTCGAGTTGCTGCATGTGGGCGTGGTGGGTGGCATCGAAGGTGAAGAGGTCGGGCTGGATGGCTGAGTTGGGAATAACACCCATTAGTATTACTCCAGCACGCTTGTATTGAATATCCTTGCGGTAGATGCGAGAAAGGCAGACTGTGGCGGCTTTCACTATGTCGATAGTTGAGGAAGATGGAGTGGGGAAGGCAACCTCTGTCATATTCCAATATTGCTCCAGCTCTGGGCGGAAGTGGTTGGAATCAATGAATACACCCACGATATGGGCTACCGACTGCTGACGACGCAACTTCTCTGCGCATCTTGCAGCAAAGTTGGCAATATGAGTGCGCAAGGTGTCGAAATCGTTGATCATACCATCGAAGCTACGACTGGTGCAGATGCTCTGCTTCTTGGTAGGAACATCATCGGGAATGCAATCTGTACCATTGAGCTCTTGCCATGTGCGCTCAATGACGATATTCTTGAATGTAGAGCGTACCCATGATTCTGAGTGGCAGGCAAAGTCGTATGCTGTTTTTATTCCCATGGCAGTCATGCGAGAGGTATAGCGTCTGCCTATTCCCCAAACTTCGTCGATAGGGTAGAGAGCTTCAGCTTTTGTGCGTCGTTGGTCGTTGTCTATGATGCAGCAATGATTATAACCTGGATATTTCTTTGCGAAATGAGATGCCATTTTAGCCAATGTTTTGGTTGGAGCGATGCCTATGCTTAGTGGCATGCCAACAGACTGCAAGACACGGTCGTGAAGCTCTTGTCCCCAAGAGGTGAGTTGGTCAAGACTGAAACCATCGAGGATGGCAAAGGCTTCGTCGATGGAATAACGGAAACTCTGTGGCGACATCTTGCGGATGATAGACATTACGCGACCTGTGATTTCGCCATATAGCTCGTAGTTGGATGAGAAAACAGCTATTTCGGTATTTGGAAACAGCTGCTTGAGTTGATAGTATGGTATGCCTGCTTTAATACCTAATAGTTTAGCCTCTTTGCTACGAGCCACCACGCAACCGTCGTTGTTGGAGAGCACGACAACAGGTTTCCCCTCCAAGTCAGGACGGAAAATACGTTCACAACTAACATAGCAGTTGTCGCAATCGCAGATGGCATACCATTTCATGCAGTTATCGTCTCCATTGTTTTATTGTCCATACCACTACGCCCCACACACGGAAGTTGTCGTCGGCATCTATTCTAATAGGTGAATAGTTGGGGTTGGCAGGCTTTAGTTCTATATATCCTTCGTCTTTATGGCTGAGGCTTAGGTATTTTATGGTGAACTCGCCATTGACATAAGCCACGATGATATCGCCGTCTATGGGCTGTAGAGAGCGGTCGATGACAGCGATATCGCCATCGCAGATACCAGCTTCAATCATAGAGTCGCCCGAAACACGACCATAGAAGGTGGCTTCTGGATTCTTTATCAAGTCGTGGTTGAAGTCGAGACTATCGTGCAGATAGTCTTCGGCAGGACTTGGAAAACCAGCCTTTATAGTTGGCGCTAAAGAAAGGGCGAGCTTACTTGCGAAGTCGCCCTTTAGAAGAGTAAGTTTAGTCATTTGTGTTCTCAAAAATAGTTTTAATCTTTGAGAGAGTAGGTGATGGTTGTTACCACTCTTACCTTTTTAATATAAGGAGTGTTGGCATCACGGTCGTCGATAGAGAACTGACCTTGGTCAGCCTTTGTGATTTTGTTGAGCTTGCTGTTGCTATTTGTTGCAAACTCCTGTGCTGTAGCCTCGGCATTCTTTATCGCCTCTTGCATCATCTGTGGTTTCATCTTTTTGAAGCCCACATATTCGTAGGTGATACGGTTCTCGTATCCTCCATCCAGCACAGCCACACCCTGCTTGAGCAATTCTCCCTGCTTAGCCATGATGCTACGCACAAGCTTCACGTTCTGCGAGGTTACGGTTATGGTAGATGTGATGTTGTAGCGGAAACCACGGTTGTTGTTGCTGTATTGGTCGGCATTGAGGTCGATGACAATAGGAGCGTTGACATTTATCTCGTCGTCCTTGATGCCATGCTGCTTCAAGAATGCCTTGACCTTTGCAGTAGTAGTGTTGATGCGTTGGTATAGCTCTGGCAGATCGTTGCCAAGTTCCTTAGTAGGTATTGGCCACGTCACTTTGTCTGCTTCTACCTCCTTTTCAGCCAAGCCTTTTACTGTGACATTTCTGTCTTTATTGGCAAAATCGTCAATACCCCACTTGATGCAGAGACCTAAGAAAGCAATACTCACAGCCAAAATAGCTGCTTGTAGTAATTTCATATCAATTTTCATAGCTCAATATCTTTATATGGTTTATTAATACGCAAATATACATATTATATTTCAACTATGAGAGATATTTAATTTGATTTAAGAAAAAAACATTGATTATTCCGCCTTGTTTGACTTATTAGTTGTAACTTTGCACCCAATAATTCAATAGGCAATTATGTTAGATAAGAATGCAAAAATTTATGTAGCAGGCCATCATGGTTTAGTTGGCTCTGCTATTTGGGCAAATCTTAAAGCTCGCGGGTATAACAATTTGATAGGTAGAAGTCATCGAGAATTAGACCTTACTAATGAAGTAGCAGTAAAAGAATTTTTCGATAAAGAACAGCCAGATGCCGTAGTACTGGCTGCTGCGTTTGTTGGAGGTATTATGGCTAATTCGCTATATCGTGCCGACTTCCTGATGCAGAATATGAAGATGCAATGTAATGTTATTTCTAACGCCTATTCGCATGGCGTTAAGAAGTTGCTCTTTTTGGGTTCTACATGTATATATCCTAAGAATGCTCCTCAGCCAATGAAGGAGGATGCGCTTCTTACTTCAGAACTCGAATATACCAATGAGGAATATGCTATTGCCAAGATTGCAGGATTGAAGATGTGTGAATCTTACAATCTGCAGTATGGTACAAACTATATCGCCGTTATGCCAACCAATTTGTATGGTCCTAACGACAATTTCCATCTTGAGAACTCGCATGTGATGCCAGCCATGATGCGTAAGATATATCTCGCTAAGTTGCTCCACGACGACAACTGGCAGGCTATTCGTGTGGATATGGACAAGCGTCCAATAAATCCTACCGACAAGCTACGTGCTATTATCGGTGAAGGTAATGTGGATGGCAACAATGACAAGGAACGCATATTGAAAGCGTTGGCTTATTATGGTATTGAGAATAATAAGGTTACGCTTTGGGGTACAGGTAGCCCATTGCGCGAATTCCTTTGGAGTGAAGATATGGCTGATGCCAGCGTTCACGTGTTGTTGAATGTAGACTTTAGCGATGTTATCGGTATTGAGAAATATTCTTCTGTATTCTATGGTGCAAAGACAGATGGCGCTGTAGATAGAAACAACTCAGAGGGTCGTGGCGGTGCTATTCCATCGTTGGGTGAAATCAGAAACTGTCATATCAATGTTGGTACAGGTAAGGAACTTACTATCAAGGCTTTGGCACAACTCGTTGTTGAGGCTGTAGGCTTCGAGGGTGAAGTGGTTTGGGATGCTACCAAGCCTGACGGCACACCACGTAAGCTTATTGATGTAAGCAAGCTTCATTCTTTGGGTTGGACACACAAGGTTGAGATAGAAGACGGTGTGAAGAAGCTCTTTGAGTGGTACCAAGACAGTTTGAAGGCGTAAGCCACGATACTTGACTTGGGATAATTTAACATCTTGAAAATAGCAGTTTCCTACTGAAAGTAGGGGCTGTTATCTTAAAAATGTGTAACTTTGCACATTGCAAACCAATAGATGAGGAGTTGCTCCCTCATTTTAAACAATAATTGTATACAATTTTTTTATGGCTGAAACAAAAAAAATTAAGACTGCGTTGGTGTCAGTCTTCCACAAGGATGGTCTTGATGAGCTCCTTGCAAAGTTGAACGCTGAAGGCGTAAAGTTCCTTTCTACAGGAGGTACACAGAAGTTTATCGAATCTTTGGGCTATGAATGTCAGGCTGTAGAGAGCCTCACAACATATCCTTCAATCTTGGGTGGTCGCGTAAAAACTCTTCACCCAAAGATTTTCGGAGGTATCTTGGCTCGTCGCGAAAACGAAGGCGATGTTGCTCAGATGGCTCAGTATGAGATTCCTGGTATCGACCTCGTAATCGTAGACCTCTACCCATTCGAGCAGACAGTAGCAAGTGGCGCTTCTGAGGCTGACATCATCGAGAAGATTGATATCGGTGGTATCTCGCTCATCCGTGCTGGAGCAAAGAACTTCAAGGATGTTGTCATCGTGCCAAGCAAGGCTGAGTATGGCGTATTGCTTGACATCCTTAACAAGAAGGGTGCAGAAACCGATATCGAAGAGCGCAAGATGTTTGCGGCTCGTGCGTTCGGCGTAAGCAGTCACTATGATACCGCTATTCACGAGTGGTTCGTGAAGTAAGATTGAAGAATTGAGAATCGATTAGGTCGGAGTGGCATAATCGATTCTCGACTTCTCGACAATACTTCGTTTCATTATTATAACAATAAAAAACAGTTTCAATTTCAATGGGATTTTTCTCTTTTATTCAAGAAATAGCAATGGACCTTGGTACTGCTAACACCATCATCATTAGCGATGATAAGATAGTAGTAGACGAGCCTTCCGTTGTAGCACTTGACCGTCGTACCGACAAGATGATTGCTGTTGGTCAGAAGGCAAAGATGATGTACGAGAAGACACACGACAACATTCGTACTATTCGTCCTTTGCGTGATGGTGTTATCGCCGACTTTACTGCCTGCGAGCAGATGATGCGCGGCTTGATTAAGATGGTTCATACAGGTAGTCGCCTGTTCTCGCCATCTTTGCGTATGGTTATTGGTGTTCCTTCAGGTTCTACCGAAGTTGAGCTTCGTGCCGTTCGCGACTCTGCAGAGCATGCTGATGGTCGTGATGTATATCTGATTTTCGAACCTATGGCAGCAGCTATCGGTATTGGTATCGACGTAGAAGCACCAGAGGGCAACATGATTGTTGATATCGGTGGTGGTAGCACCGAGATTGCTGTTATCTCTTTGGGTGGTATCGTTAGCAACAACTCTATTCGTGTTGCAGGCGACGACCTTACAGCAGATATTCAGGAATATATGAGCCGTCAGCACAATGTAAAGGTCAGCGAGCGTATGGCAGAGCGTATCAAGATTCACGTAGGTTCTGCACTTACCGATCTTGGCGACGAGGCTCCTGAGGATTACATTGTACATGGTCCTAACCGTATCACAGCCCTTCCTATGGAGGTTCCTGTATGCTATCAGGAAATTGCACATTGCCTTGATAAGACTGTTGCAAAGATTGAGAATGCTGTGCTCTCAGCTCTTGAGAATACACCACCTGAGCTCTATGCCGATATCGTGAAGAATGGTATCTATCTTAGTGGTGGTGGTGCTTTGCTTCGTGGTCTCGACAAGCGTTTGCAGGATAAGATTAATATTCCTTTCCATATTGCCGAAGATCCATTGCACAGTGTAGCTAAGGGTGCAGGTATAGCTCTCAAGAATGTTGACAGATTCTCGTTCTTGATGCGTTAGTATGCGAAATCTTATAGCATTTATTACAAAAAATTACCATTGGTTCCTCTTCTTGTTGCTTGAGGTCGTTGGCTTTGTGCTACTCTTTAAGTATAATAGCTATCAGGGTAGTGCGTGGCTTTCTACTGCCAATGCCGTAACAGGCAAGGCTTACGAGATAGACTCCGAGGTGGAGGCTTATTTCTCGTTGAAAGACCTGAATACAGAGCTTACTAAGCGTAACATATACCTTGAGCAACAAGTAGAGAGCTTGGGCAATAAACTCTTGGCGACAAAGGCTGATAGCGCCATGGCAAAGCAAAAGCAGATAGCTCAGCTTTCTGCTTATAAACTTATATCTGCCAAGGTTGTCAGCAATACCGTAAACAAGCGCGATAACTTTATCACTATCGACCGTGGACGTGTGGATGGTGTGAAAGATGGTATGGGTGTGGTAGCAGGAACAGGCGTTGTAGGTATCGTTTATCTAACGTCTGATCATTATTCTGTTGTCATCCCAATATTGAGTTCTAAGTCGAGCATCAGCTGTTCGCTGCAAGGTAGAGGATATTTTGGCTATCTGCATTGGACGGGTGGTAGCCCTCGCTATGCTTGGCTTGATGATGTGCCACGTCATGCTACCTTCCGACTATATGATAAGGTAGTTACTAATGGTTATTCTGCGGTATTCCCATCAGGTGTTCTTGTCGGCAAGGTGTTGCATGTATACAATTCTCCCGATGGCTTGGCTTATCGTGTGCAGGTGGAACTGGCAACCGACTTTGCTAAGTTGCGCGATGTTTGCGTGATAGACAATGCTCTTTTGGAAGAACAACTTGATGTGGTGCGTGCTGCAAGAGATTCTATGAAGTTAAAAGAATGATAAAGTAGGGATAGAATATGAATATGAATTTTGTATCACAGATACTATTATGCCTCGTTCTACTTATAGTTCAGGCATTGGTACTGAATAATATCCATCTATTTGGCTTTGCTACCCCTCTGTTGTATGTGTATACTGTGATATGTATGCGCCGCGACTTTCCAAGATGGGCTGCGCTTGTCATCTCTTTTCTTTTAGGGCTTGGCATCGACATATTCTCCAACACTCCTGGTGTTGCTGCATGTTCGCTCACATTGCTGGCTTTTGTACAACCATTGTTGCTTTCGTTGTTCTTGCCTCGCGATAGTGCCGACGACTTCTTGCCTACCATCTATTCGCTTGGTGTGGCAAAATATATCAACTATGCTTTTATTGCTACATTATTATATTGTGTAGTGTTCTATACCCTCGAGATGTTCAATTTCTTTAATTGGATATTGTGGCTTGAATGCGTAGGTGGCAGCACGTTGATAACTCTGCTCATACTTGTCGTAGTAGACAATATGAGAAGGAAATAGCCTATTAGTTTTTCTACAAAAACACATATAATTTATACAATACAGCCAATTTGAAGAATTATAACCTTGATAAGCGCAGATATGTTATAAGCGGAGTGGCGATAGCTATTGTTGTCGTCTATATCATCCGCTTGTTTACATTGCAGTTGTTGAGTGATGACTACAAGAAGAATGCTGACTCTAATGCTTTCTTAAAGAAAGTGGAGTTTCCTTCGCGTGGCGTCATTCGCGACCGCCATGGAAAGTTGCTTGTTTATAATCAGCCTTCATATGATATCATGGTTGTGACGAACGAAGCTAAGGGACATATCGATACCTTAGAGTTCTGTGAAGCTTTGGGCATCACTAAAGAGTATTTCATAAAGCGTATGGATGCTATAAAGGATCGCAGTAAGAATCCTGGCTATTCTCGTTTTACTCCACAGCTTTTCATGACTCAACTTGCTGATCGAGATTATAGTGTGTTCCAAGAAAAGTTGTTCCGCTTTCCTGGATTTTCAATACAAAAGCGTAGCATCCGACAATATGAATATCCTTATGCAGCTCATGTTCTTGGCGATGTTGCTGAGGTTTCGCAAGCAAATATTGATGAAGACGACTATTATCAGCCTGGCGACTATATCGGTAAGTCGGGAATAGAGAAATCGTATGAGAAGTATCTGCGAGGTGAAAAGGGTATGCAGATTATGCTTCGCGATGCTCGTGGACGTATTCAGGGAAAGTATCATAATGGTGCTCTCGACAGAAAGCCTATAGCAGGTAAAGACCTTACGCTAAGCATTGATTTAAATCTTCAAGCTCTTGGCGAACGACTGCTCGAAGGCAAGAAGGGAGCTATAGTTGCAATAGAGCCTTCAACTGGCGAGGTGCTTGCTATGGTGTCGGCTCCTACCTACGACCCACGAATGCTCGTTGGACGCAACAGAGGTAAGGTACATCGCATGCTGTCGCGCGACAACTGGACGCCACTTCTCAATCGTGCTATCATGGGTCAATATCCTCCAGGCTCTACTTTCAAAACCTCGCAGGGTTTGACTTTCCTTACAGAAGGCATCATAACTCCATCCACAAGTTTCCCTTGTGCTCATGGCTTCTCTTATCGTGGACTTCATGTAGGCTGTCATAGCCATTCGTCTCCACTTAGTCTTGTGCCTGCAGTGGAAACATCATGTAATGCTTTCTTCTGTTGGGGACTCTACTATATGATGGGCAACAGAAAGAAATATCCAACTGTGCAGACTGCTATGGACACATGGCGCGACTATATGGTGAGCATGGGATTTGGATATAAGCTTGGTATCGACCTTCCGGGCGAAAAGCGAGGACTGATACCTAACTCTAAATTCTATGACAAGGCATACAAGGGCTCATGGAATGGTCTTACCATCATCAGTATCTCTATCGGACAGGGTGAGGTGAACCTAACGCCGTTGCAGATAGCAAACCTTGGTGCAACCATTGCCAATCGCGGATATTATATGGTGCCACATGTGGTGAAGGGTATTACAGATACTCCTATCGACACCACTTTCACACGTAAGCACTATACTAAAGCCAACCGTAGGGCGTACGACTATATAGTATGGGGTATGCGAAATGCCGTATTGGGTGGTACATGTAAGGCTCTTGCAAATAGCGATATTCCAATATGCGGTAAGACAGGTACTGCTCAGAACCGCGGACAAGACCACTCTGTATTCATGGGCTTCGCTCCTATGGAAAATCCAAAGATAGCGATAGCAGTATATGTAGAGAATGGTGGATTTGGTGCAGAATTTGGAGTACCTATAGGCGGACTCATGATAGAACAATATATTCATGGTAAACTAACCGAAGCACAACAACGACGTGCTGAGGAAATACAAAAAAGAAGAATAGGATATGGTCCAAGAAACTAATGGAAGAAAAACAGGATTATTGGCAAGTCTAGACTGGTGGACAATAGCTATCTATGTAGCGCTCCTCATATTTGGATGGGTGAGCGTATGTGGTGCGAGCTATACCTTTGGAGATACCGATATCTTTAGCCTCTCTACACGTTCTGGTATGCAGATTGTGTGGATGGCAACATCCATTATTCTTGGTTTCGTTATACTGATGCTCGACGACCAATTCTACGACACCTTCTCGTATGTCATCTACGGAGTGTTGCTATTGTTGCTCTTTGCCACGATATTCAATCCTCACGAGATAAAAGGTTCGCGCTCATGGCTTGTGCTTGGGCCTATACACGTGCAACCGGCAGAGTTTGCTAAGTTTGCTACGGCATTGGCTGTGGCAAAGTTTATGAGTACCTATGGCTTTGATATGCAGAATTGGAAGCATTTTGCTGCAGCCTTAGCAATAGTAGTATTGCCTATGCTCTTTATTGTGGCACAGAAGGAAACGGGTTCTGCTCTTGTCTATCTCTCATTCTTCCTTATGTTCTATCGTGAGGGAATGCCGGGTGGTATATTGTTTACAGGTGTGGCAATGATCTTGTATTTCGTCATTGGTATCAAATATGAGCAGGTGCTTCTTTGGGACACACCAACCTCTTTGGGTAAGTTTGCCGTTTTGCTGATGGTGCAGATATTCTCTGCAGGCATGGTCTACGACTATTGTAAAGACAAAGCAAAGGCTTTGCAGATAGCTTCGGTTTCGATAGGAATAACTCTTGTATTTCTGCTCTTCTCTAAATTTGTGATACCATTCGATATCGTTTGGATTCAGATAGGTATATCGGTCTTGCTTATAGGCTATCTGCTATATCATGGCTTGTATACACGCATGCGCAACTACTTCTATATCCTAATCTTTGCTATCGGAAGTATTGCTTTCTTCTATTCTGCCGACTTTGTATTAAACAATGTCATGGAGCCACACCAACGTGTGCGTATCAATGTGCTACTTGGTTTAGATGAAGACCTTGCTGGCGCAGGATATAATGTTCATCAGAGCGAGATTGCTATCGGCTCAGGTGGACTAAAGGGAAAAGGTTTCTTGAATGGAACGCAGACAAAGCTTAAGTTTGTGCCTGAGCAAGATACCGACTTCATATTCTGTACCGTAGGCGAGGAAGAAGGCTTTGTTGGTGCTGCAGGTGTATTGCTATTGTTCTTAGCTTTAATATTGCGCCTAATAAAGTTAGCCGAGCGACAACCATTCTGCTTTGGTAGAATCTATGGCTATTGTGTGCTCAGCATTTTCTTATTCCACGTATTTATTAATGTGGGCATGGTGTTGGGCTTAACGCCTGTAATTGGTATCCCATTGCCATTCTTTAGTTATGGCGGTAGCTCGCTATGGGGATTCACCATATTGCTATTCATCTTCTTGCGTATAGACGCAAGTAGAAACTTTACTAATTAAAGATATAATAAATAATATATAAAAAGAAGAAAGTCAAAATCAAGAATTGTGGTTAACAAAATGTCGTTATACCTTCTTGATTTTGACTTTCTTTTATTTGTTTTTACTAAATTCTATTCCTACGCTTGTTATGCCAGGTAGAATTTCGCGCTTCATGTCGTGTCTTATATATATATGTATGCTGTCGCCTTGCTGATAATGACGTGGCTCCACATTATATATATATAGGTGGTTGCTGACGCCATTGCCAAGTAATCTTCCCTTGTCGTCGTATAGTTTGCAGTTTATCGTATCGCGGAATATAGTCTTTTTGGGGTATACTGTCTGCTCAACGATTACGGCAACACTCTTGAAAGGAAAGGAATTGTCGATTCTAACTCCTAAGGTAGGGGCGTAGATGCCTGTTTGCTTAAGAGGAGGAATATTGAAGATTACGGAGTCGCTACGTTCCCATCCTGCAATGGAAATATCCGTATATTTGCTATACGTCATATCTCCATTGCATGCTGAGAATAGTGAGATAATAAAGAAAAAAAACAATATTTTCTTTTTCATCATATCATGTTGTAAGTTCAACTTTCGCTGCCCTTGTTGCCCTCTGGTCTTTCTTTGCGGTTGTTGTTTCTTGGACCGTTGTATTTGCCATGAGGTCTTCTTTGTTGACGTGGCTGTCCTTGTTGCTGTCCCTGCTGAGGTTGACCTTGCTGAGGTTGACCTTGCTGTGGCTGATTCTGTTGCTGAGGCTGACCTTGCTGAGGTTGTCTAGGTTGCTGTCCCTGCTTATAAGGTCTTGGTCCTCTTTGCTGCTCATTACGAGGTTGCTCATTACGAGGCTGACGCTGTCTGTTTTGTGCAGGCTTCTTTTTCTTTTTCTTAGATTTATCGAATCGGCTAACATCTGTATCTGCCAACAAGTCGATAGGACGCTCTGGTTGTGCCTTGCCATCTTCGCATAGGTTCTCAGGCTTTTCGCCACGCTTGTTCATCTCAATAATCTGGCGTGCTCTCTCTGCAGATATAGTCTCGAGGTTAGCTGCTATATTCTTATCTGTAGAATATGTGCAAAGACCTGCCAAGATATCTGTCTTGAAGAGATAGTAGTCGCTATCGAGAGTCTGAAGCATAACTTCGCGACTTGGCATCTTCTTGCCTGCCTCTACATAGTCGTCGACCTCGTAGTTGAGACAACACTTCAGTTTAGCACACATACCTGCCAACTTCTGTGGATTGAGAGAAATATCTTGGAAGCGAGCTGCTGTGGTGCCAACGCTAACAAAGTTCTTCATCCATGTGGCGCAGCATAGTTCGCGACCGCAAGGACCTGTTCCACCTATTCGGCCTGCCTCTTGACGAGCACCAATCTGCTTCATCTCGATTCTTACGTGGAAAGTTTCTGCAAGCACCTTAATAAGCTGACGGAAGTCTACACGCTCGTCGGCAATATAATAGAATATAGCCTTGTTGCCATCACCTTGGTATTCTACGTCGCCAATCTTCATCTGCAATCCTAAATCTTTTGCTATCTGACGGCTCTGTATCATAGTGCCATGTTCGCGGCTTTTGGCTTCTTCATATTTGTCCATGTCAACCTGCTTGGCCAAACGATATACACGTTTGATATCGTCAGCAGATTTTAGGTTGGCCTTCTTAATCTGAAGCTTCACCAATCGTCCGGTCAATGTTACTACACCTATGTCGTGACCAGGATTAGCCTCTACAGCCACAATGTCGCCCTTCTTTAGGTCAAGGTTGTTTACATTGTGGTAATATCCCTTTCGGGTATTCTTGAATTGCACCTCCACTAAGTCTGTCGACTCAGCATTGCCAGGCACATCAGCCAACCAGTCGTAAGTGTTGAGCTGTTTGTTTTGTCTGCCAATGGCGCAACGACATAAGCCACGGTCTGCACCGCAGCATATTTTCTTATTATCTTCGTTTTTTATATCCATATTAATATTGGTATGTCTGCTCTTCTTACGTTTTTTATTTTCTTATCAATAGCACTATCATCTGAAGCGCAACATCAAAGAATATAATCTTTGCATTGCCATTCTGTGCTATTTCTCTTCGTGCCTTTTGGAAAAGTTCTGATATTTCTATCACGTTAGCTTCATTCACAAACTTAGCAAAGTTCTTTGCGAAGGTCTCTTCCTCTTGCGACATATAATTGAGCTGCGGAAGTCGGAAGTTGTACATAAAGTTCTCCCTTATCATCCTTGAGAAATAGGTTATAGCTCTAAGCTGTTTCTCTCTTCCCGTAGCAGCAATAGTTTCGCTCCATGCTTTCATGCCTTTCACATTTCGCATGTAAGCCAATCGCATAAGGTTTTTGAACCATTCCAGCATCTCTGTATTCTCGCTGTTGGCTTCCATCTGTTCCAAAGCCTTTAGCCAACTGCCGTTTGCTATGCGTGCTATTCTCTTTGCGGTGTCAGCATCAATAAGTCTTCTGTTAACCAAAGCCTCTTCTATATCGCTGTCAGCAATGCGTTTCAAGTCTATACGCTGCACTCTGCTTCGTATGGTGTCGAGGAGTTTTTCAGGTTCTTCGCATACCATGATGAAGACAGTCTGCTGAGGTGGTTCCTCTAATATCTTTAATATCTTGTTTGCACAAGTGATATTCATTCTTTCCGGCAACCATATCAAGCATATCTTCCATCCACCTTGACTCGACTTAAGACTCAAGTTGTGTGTGATGAGGTCGCTTTCTGCCTCGAAGATGATAGCTTGCTGATTCTCTGCTTTCATCTCTTCAAGCCAATGCTCAATAGAGAAGTAGCTACTCTTGACTATCATATCGTGCCATTCTCTTGAAAAGTCATCGCTTGTCATCTTATGGTCGCTTGATGTTCCCGTAGGCTTTATCACAGGATATGTGAAATGTAAGTCTGGGTGCTCCCATGTTTTGAGCATGGCTTCTGTGTTGGCACTATTCTCATGTCCTTGTCGCAGAAGAGTTGCCGAAAGAGCCATAGCCATAGCCATCTTACCACAGCCTTTAGGTCCGCAGAGCATAAGGGCATGAGGAATCCTCTGCTCTTCTATCATCTGCGAAAGCCTATTCTTGGCATCCTGTTGTCCGATAACGTCGTTAAAGTCCATGGCTCTGAATGAATTTCTTTTATTAAGTATTTATGTGGCTTTATATAGCCATCAATATTTAGTGTTTTTACACATCTTGTTAGTGCTTTTCCACATTAGATGTGCAGCCTTCTTACAACCTCGGCAACAGAGTTAGCTGCCGAAACAGTATAGAAGTGTATGTCGCTGATGCCAGCTTGATATAGCTCTTGACATTGAGCAGTAGTCCATTCTATACCAAGTTGCTTTGCCTCTTCGTCGGTCTTGCATTTCACCGCCTCTTGTGCCAACTCCTGTGGCATATCGCAATGGAAAGTCTTTGGCACCATTGTTATCTGTGACAACTTGGCGAAAGGCTTTATGCCTGGGATGATAGGTATGGTGATGCCTTCTTTGTGAGCTTTTTCCACAAATTCGAAATACTTCTTATTGTCGTAGAATAGCTGTGTTACGGCATATTCGGCTCCTAAGTCCTGTTTCATCTTAAGATATTCAATATCCATATCAATGTTTGGAGCCTCCTCATGCTTTTCTGGATAAGCAGCCACACCAAAGTGGAATTTCTTGCCAGGATGCTTTATTGGAGTGCCATCGGCAAAGAAGCCTTCGTTGAATTGTGTTACCTGCTTTATCAAGTCTGTGGTATGTGCATGTCCACCTGGGGTAGGGGTAAACATCCTGTCGTCTTTGGCTTTATCGCCTCTTAGCAACAACAATGTGCTGATGCCAAGAAACTGAAGGTCTATCAGTTCGTATTCTATATCTTCGATGGTAGCACCGCTACATATCACGTGCGGAATTACCGGAATGTCATATTTCTGCTGTATTGCAGCAGCTATGGCTACAGTTCCTGGGCGACGTCTGATTCTCTTGCGTTCAAATTGTCCGTTGTCAAGTTCTGTGTAGATGTATTCGCTGTGATGTGTTGTGATGTTTATGAAAAGTGGATCAAAATCCTTTAATTTATCAATGGTAGAAAAGAGGTTTGCTGTGCCGTTTCCTTTAAGCGGTGGCAACACCTCAAACGAAAATCTCTTCTCTCCTTTTCTTTCACTTATCAACTTCTGTATGTCCATTATACATAATTTTCTGCAAAGATACTAAAAGTTATTTGTTTTTCGATGCTATTTCATGGAAAAACATTAACTTCGCAACATATAAACCAATATAAAAGTTACAGTATGAAACCACTATCTTTAATTTCAATACTTATCGTTGTACTGATGGCCTTTTCATCATGTGCCACAAAACGCCTTACACCTGAGCAAAAGTTGGCTATGCAAGACTCTGTGGCAAGGATGGTAAGCGACTCTATAACCAGTCGTAAGTTCACGGTTGAAGTCAACTATGTAAATCCGCAACGCATGGAAGCTCGCTTCCTTAATTCCACTTATACTGTGCGCATCGAAGGCGATAGCATAATGAGCAATTTGCCATATTACGGTGTGGCTTATCGTGCAACAATGGAGCGTGAGGGACCACTTGATTTCGATGGTAATATCCAGACTTATACAATATTAAGACCTAAGCCTGATTTGGTGAGAGTGAAGTTTTTTACTCGCAACAAACTGGAATACATAGAATATATATTTGACTTTTCGCCCGATGGCAAATGCTCGCTTAATGTGTTGTCTGCCGACCGTGATAAGATAAATTTCCTTGGCGAAATGCTACTATAAATTAGTTAATACTTATTGATTGTGTGCTTTTTCGGTTAATTTTCCCTAAACGGCACTAACATTCATGTGTTATTATCGTCTTATAATTAACTTTGCACTTTGAAAAGGGTGTGAAACTATATTATCCCCAATAAATATAACCCTATTTAAATAAAAGTATAAACTTCAAATTATTATTGATATGAAACAAAACAAATTATTTGCATTGGCATTAGCATCAACACTTGTTTTTAGTGGATGTGCAAGCAAGAAAGATTTGCAGAATTGCCAAAACGAAAACCGTCAGCTAACAGCTAACATTCAGGACACTAAGGATCAGCTTGCTGCCAACAAGGAAGAACTCGCTGCAAGCAAGGCTCGTGTGGCAAGTCTGGAGGAACAGCTGAAACAGCAGAAGAAGGATTATGCTGCATTGCAAAGCTCTTTGGATAAGAGTTTGACAAATGCAAACTCTAATAATCTCAATATCTCTAAGCTCGTTGACCAGATTAATGAGTCAAACCAGTATATTCGTCATCTCGTAGAGGTGAAGAGCAAGAGCGACTCATTGAATATGGTATTGACCAACAATCTTACTCGCTCACTCAGTCGTGAGGAATTGAAAGAGGTTGATGTTCAGGTACTCAAGGGTGTAGTATACATCTCGCTTGCCGACAATATGCTTTATAAGAGTGGTTCGTACGAAGTTAACGACCGTGCTCAGGAGACATTGTCGAAGATTGCTAAGATTATCATGGATTACAAGGACTATGATGTACTTATCGAGGGTAACACCGATAATGTGCCTATCTCACGTGAGAATATCCGCAACAACTGGGACCTCTCTTGTCTTCGTGCATCTTCTGTTGTGCAGTATCTGCAGAATCACTATGGTGTAGATCCTAAGCGTCTTACTGCAGGTGGTCGTGGTGAGTATAATCCATTGGCTTCTAACGATACTTCTGTAGGCAAGCAGCGCAACCGTCGCACTCAGATTATCATCACTCCAAAGCTTGACCAGTTTATGGACCTTATTGATAAGGCTCCAGAGGAAAAGTAATCTTATCGACATAAGGATATAGAATTAAAGATATCGAAGTAACAATAATTACTTCAAAACAAGAACTCCTGCAACAAGGTTTGATGCCATTTGTTGCAGGAGTTTTTATTTTATATAGTTTCCAATGTTGTTGGATACTAACGCTGATTATATACGTTCCTTAATAGCCTTGATAAATTCTCCAGATGTAACAGCCTTAGCCTCTACACCCTCCATGAGGTTTACAAGGTCTTTAGTTACGATGCCTTCGCCAAGGGTCTTGAAGCAAGCTGCCTCTAAGCGATTAGCAAAGTCGACAAGAGCATCGTTATTGTCAAGTTCTCCACGCTTGCGCAAAGCTCCGCTCCAAGCAAAGATTGTTGCCATAGGGTTGGTAGAAGTTTCTTCACCCTTAAGATAGCGATAGTAGTGGCGAGTCACGGTGCCGTGAGCTGCCTCATACTCATAGTTGCCATCAGGACTTACCAATACGCTTGTCATCATAGCCAATGAGCCGAAGGCTGTAGAGAGCATATCGCTCATCACATCACCATCGTAATTCTTGCAAGCCCAGATAAAACCACCCTTTGAGCGGATTACTCTTGCTACTGCATCATCTATCAATGTGTAGAAATATTCTATGCCAAGGCGCTCAAACTCTGCTTTATACTGCTCCTCATAGATATCTTCGAATATCTTGCGGAAGCGTGCATCGTATTTCTTTGATATGGTATCCTTGGTTGCAAACCAAAGGTCTTGCTTGGTATCAATAGCGAATTTGAAGCATGAATGAGCAAACGAAGCGATAGACTTATCGGTATTGTGCATACCCTGGATAACTCCTGGTCCGTCGAACTCGTGGATAACAATCTCTTCCTTCTTACCGCTCTTGCCTTCGAAAACGAGCTTTGCTATGCCTGCCTCTTCTGCCTTAATCTCTACACTCTTATATACATCGCCGTAAGCATGACGTGCTATAGTGATAGGATTTTCCCAGTTCTTTACTACAGGCTTGATGCTTGGGATAGTGATAGGAGCACGGAACACGGTGCCATCGAGGATAGAGCGGATAGTGCCGTTAGGGCTCTTCCACATCTTGTGTAGATGATACTCGTCCATACGCTGAGCGTTTGGAGTGATGGTAGCGCACTTTACTGCCACGCCATATTTCTTTGTTGCCTCAGCAGAGTCGATAGTTACCTGGTCGTTTGTCTTATCACGGTTAGGCAAACCAAGATCGTAATATTCTGTCTTCAAGTCAACAAAAGGAAGGATAAGCTCATCTTTTATCATCTTCCAAAGTATGCGAGTCATTTCGTCGCCATCCATCTCAACGATGGGAGTTGTCATCTTTATCTTTTCCATAATAGTGTTGTTGTTAATAATTTGAGGGCAAAGGTAACAAAAATAACACGAAAAGCCAAACTTTGGTATCGGTTTTTCGTGTTATTCCATATTGTTGTAATCAAATCGTAAGTTAAAGGCTGGTTATCCGAGATACTTTAATAATATCTTAGTATGTCCGCTCTGTCTTATTTTCATTATGCATCTTTCGCGAATTTGTCTCACTCTTTCGCGTGTTAGTGCCATCTCTGTAGCTATCTCGTCGAGGGTTTTTTCAGGAGTTCCAATACCGAAGCTCTCGCGCATAATAATAAGGTCTTTGCCGTGGAGTATTGAAGCCAGTAGTGTTTCAACATCCTTTTCCATCGACTCTTTATCTATCTGTTTATCGGTATGTGAGTCGTCAGAGACCAGGCGTTCTGCCATAGAATTATCTTCGCCATCGTTGATAGGTGCGTCGATACTTGTTTCTTTGCTGTCGGTGGCAATACCTTGTCTTACTTTATCTTCTTCGATACCTGTAATCTCAGCCAATTCCTCGGTCGAAGGCATACGTCCTTGTTCTTGTTGGAATTTAGATATAGCTTGATTAATGCGCATAATGCAACCTGCTTGATTGAGAGGAATTCTCACCAAACGTCCTTGCTCAGCGAGGGCTTGCATGATACTTTGTCTAATCCACCAAACTGCGTAAGAAATAAACTTGAAACCTCTTGTCTCGTCAAATTTATCAGAAGCCTTGACCAGACCAATGTTTCCTTCATTAATAAGGTCTGTAAGCGACAATCCCTTATGTTGATATTGTTTAGCTACAGACACTACAAATCTAAGGTTGGCTTTAACGAGTCTGTCGCGGGCTCTTTCACCTTCTACACCCCCGAGATGTATCTTGTGTGCCAATTCTGTTTCCTCCTCAACAGATATCATCGGTTCTCGCGAAATATCAGAAAGGTATTTGTCGAGTCCCTCGCTGTCGCGATTGGTTATGTTTGTAGTAATCTTTATTTGTCTCATTGCCATGTGGTAAAGCGTTTAGCAGTTATGATTGAGCATATATTATGCCCTTTTTTGAAATGTGTCCGCTAAGTTAGCAATTATATTTGTAATAATCACATTTTGTTGCAAAAACTTTATCTATTTGTTGGTAAAACGATGTCTTTTTATCTTATTATGTCATTATGGCATATGTAAGTTTACCTGCTACTTTCGATGTGTTAAAACATAATTTTGTTTAATAGTAAACATATTTATAAAAAGCAAAGGTAAAAATTTTGCTATTTAAAAATGAATTTTTACCTTTGCAAAAGTAAAGTAATAGGTATAACAGGTAACAACACTATTCATTTTTATGGTAAAGTATAACTTGCACGAGCTGAAGCCCAAGGAGGCTAAATACAGGTCGCTTGTTAGTCCTGAGATGATGGACCAACTTCAGGAGGGAATCCTTGCAAAGATTGTAATGGAGAAGAAGTACAAGGACAAAGATTATTCTGCTAAGCAGCTTGCAGAAGATCTACACACCAACACGCGTTATATTAGCGCTGTTGTAAACACCCGCTTTCATCAGAATTTTACATCCTTTGTAAATTCCTATCGTATTAATGACGCGATGACATTGCTTACAGATAAGCGAAGCATCGAATTGAACATGGGACAGATTGCAGAAATGGTTGGCTTTGCAAATCGTCAATCTTTCTATGCTGCTTTCTATAAATTCAAGAAGATGACTCCACGTTCATACAGAATGAATTTCCTTTTGGAGCATCCTGAAATCAAAAAAAGATAATAATAGAATCTTTATGGTAAGCTGTTGATATTGGTTTGCCACAATAAAAATCACCACAGTAAATAGCAATTTATATTATCGTTGCTTTTACTGTGGTGATTGTTTTTATCCTTAAACTAAAGGATTTGTATCGTTGTTATAAGATCTATCTTGTTATTAAGATTATATCTTGCAAATCTCACGAAGTGGTTTCATCACGAAGTCACGCTCGTGCATCAGTGGATGTGGTATCTTTAAGTCTGGCTCATTGATAGTGATATCATCATACATCAGAATATCTATATCTATGATACGGTCTTCATAAGTGCCGTTTGCCGACTTGTTCATTCTACCAAGTTTGCGCTCTATGCTCTGTGTTACTTCCAGTAGTCGGCGAGGTGAAAGTGTGGTCTTAACCTCAACGCAAGCATTAAGAAATTTGTTAGGCGAACTGAATCCCCATGGTTCTGTTTCGTGAAGACTCGAAGTCTTGCTTACTTCGCCTACATTCTCTCCTAATAGCCTAAGAGTTTCGCGCATGATACCACGACGGTTGCCGATATTTGAACCTAACGAGAGGTATACTGTATGCATTATTAATCGTTAAGTATAAGTAGCGAGTCACCGTAGCATCCAAACTGATAGCCATTCTTAACAGCCAGATTGTAGCATTCCATCACTTGTTCGTAACCACCAAATGCTGCTGTAGCCATGAGTAGTGGAGAGAGTGGGTGATAGAAGTTGGCAACCATAGAGTCAGAGAGTCCGAAATCGTATGGAGGGAAGATGAACTTGTTAGTCCAGTCTGAATACTCCTTCAGTTTTCCGTCTACGCCAACAGCTGTTTCTGTAGCCTTGAGCACACTTGTGCCGATAGAGCATATACGATGACCTGCCTCCTTTGCTTTATTTACAATGTCGCAAGCCTCCTGTGTTACCTCCATCTGCTCAGAGTCCATCTTGTGCTTTGTAAGGTCTTCTACCTCAATAGGGCTGAAGTTGCCCAAACCACAATGAAGGGTTATGTAAGCAGTATTGATACCATAAATCTCCATACGCTTCATGAGTTCGCGTGTGAAGTGGAGACCTGTGGCAGGAGCTGTGACAGCACCCTCGTTCTTTGCAAAGATGCACTGGAAGTCTTCGTGGTCTTCTTCTGTTCCGTGATGGTTCTCGCGCTTGTCGATGACATAACGAGGCAGAGGAGCTTCGCCGAGAGCAAAGAGCTCCTGTTTGAATTCATCGTGAGGACAGTCGTAGAGGAAGCGAAGTGTACGACCGCGGCTTGTTGTGTTGTCAATAACTTCGGCAACCATAGTGCCTGTCTCATCAAAGAACAACTTGTTGCCAATACGAATCTTTCTTGCTGGTTCTACGAGAACATCCCAAAGGCGCATTTCGCGGTTTAGTTCGCGAAGCAAGAATACCTCAATCTTGGCATCTGTCTTTTCCTTTGTACCATAGAGGCGAGCAGGGAATACCTTAGTGTCGTTGAGAATAAAAACATCACCTTCGTCGAAATAGTCTATGATATTACGAAATTCGATGAACTTACCCTCAATCTCCTTGCCGTTTTCATCTTTCTGATACATATCTATCTTTCCAGACTTACGGTGGAGAACCATAAGGCGTGCCTCATCACGGCGTACAATACGGAACTGTTCCTTTTCTCCTTTTTCGTTTTCGAATTCACGAATGAAACCATGAGGATAGAGAGCTATCTGATCCTCAGGCAACTTAAACTTGAATTGTGATAGTTTCATTATATTATTGTTTCTATTCTGTTTCTATTTGTTTATCGAGCCACTCAGAGAAGTGGTCGAAGTCTACACATTCTTCTACTTTAACTTCACCAACTCTTGTGCGACGCAATGAAGTTAGATAAGCTCCACTCTTCAACGCTCTGCCAAGGTCGCGTGCTATGGCGCGGATGTATGTACCTTTGCCACAAACCACACGTATAGCCATTGTCATATCTTCTGGATTGAAGTCCAAAACTTCTATCTCATCGATACGCACCGTCTTTGGCTTTAGTTCTACGCTGTCGCCCTGGCGGCGCAAAGCATAAGCTCTGTCGCCATTCACCTTTACCGCACTGTATGTCGGTGGCACCTGCTGCACATCGCCAATGAACTGTGGTATAGTGCTGTCTATCAGCTCACGAGTGATATGCTTGGTAGGGTAGGTGTGGTTTACTGTATGTTCACGGTCGTAGCTGTCGGTAGTAGCTCCAAGTTGCATAGTTGCTATATACTCCTTGGTATGTTGCTGCAGTTGGTCGATGAGTTTTGTGGTTTTACCAGTACACAACACCAACACTCCTGTAGCCAAGGGGTCGAGGGTGCCAGCATGACCAATCTTCACCTTCTTGCCCAATCGCTTAGACATCAAGTATCTTACATGAGCCAAGGCTCCGAAGCTCGACATACGATATGGCTTGTCGATAGCCAATATTTCTCCTTTTATGAAATCCTTCATTCAGTTGAGGGGTTAGATAATTGAGCAAATCAATGTTGTGGCACCTGCTATGGCGCAATATATAGCAAAGTAGATAAGCTTACCTTTCTTCACGATGTTTATCATCCACTTGCAAGCCAAGCATCCGAAGACGAAAGCAGAGATGAAGCCTACTGTTAATGCAAGCATAGAGATGTCGCCAGCAGCAGCCTCTACGCCATGCTTCATGGCTTTTACTACGTCGAGCAGAGCTTCTCCAAGGATTGGAGGTATCACCATGAGAAACGAGAACTGAGCAAGGCTTTCTTTCTTGTTGCCAAGCAAGAGTCCTGTAGCAATGGTACTACCAGAACGAGAAAGACCTGGCATTACAGCGCAAGCCTGAGCCAAGCCGATGATGAAGGCATCACGCATAGAAATCTTTTCTTTCTGACGTGGGCGTGCAAAGTAAGAGAATGCCAACAAGCAAGCTGTTACCAAGAGCATTGCTCCAACGATGGCAAGACCAGAACCGAAGATGTCTTCTACGTAGTCTTTGAAGAACACACCTACTATACCGATAGGAATCATCGAAACAACGATGTTCAGCACATAGCGAGTCTCTTCGTTCATTTGGCATTTGAAGAGTCCTTTGAATATCCATGCCACCTCTTTCCACAATATAACCAATGTGCTCAATACTGTTGCCACATGCACAGCAACTGTAAAGGTGAGGTTGTCATCTGGATTTACTCCAAAAAGATAAGAACCTATGGTGAGGTGACCACTGCTACTAACCGGTAGATATTCTGTCAAACCCTGTATAGCTCCGAGAATAAGTGCTTGTAACCAATCCATTATGCCTGCTCCTTATTGTCTTTAGTCTTGTGAACAATAGCGTAGATCATAGATACAAAACCTATGAAGCAAACCACAGGAGCAACCTTGATTCGCATTGTGCTGAAGATATCTTCATTGAATGCTGTCTCATCAGAGCTTGCACCGCTCATCAGTATAAAACCAATGATAACTATTAGCATGCTTACAGCCAAAAGAATGAAGTTCATCTTGCCGAAAGCATAATTCTTTTTATCTGATACAGTCGCATTTTGCTGTACAGTTGCATTTTGCTGTACTGTTGCTTCATGCTGTTCCATAGCATTACCAGCAATCTCTTTGTTTATATCTTCCATATTCTATGTTTTTTATTCCTATATATATAATAATGTGTAATCTTTATCCCTTTTTGCTATCTATGCTTTATATCTTATATAGTTCGCCAGCCTTCATCTTAAGGAATCTTGTGACAGAGATATTAGCACATATTGCTGTTATCACCACACCAAAGATTACTACCGATGCTGCTGTGATAGCCATCTCGCGCCATGTAACAATTGTCGTGATATCTGGCTCATAGCACATTAGTGCATAGAGCATGCCTCCCAATGCTGCAATAGCGATGATAGATGCCACCAGTCCTATTGTCATGGCACGACGAAGGAAAGGTCGACGTATAAATCCCCATGAAGCACCAACGAGTTTCATGGTGTGGATAGAGAATCTTCGAGCAAAGATACCCAAGCGCACGGTATTGTTGATGAGAGCGAACGATACGAAAGTCAAGAGCAAAGCCAATGCCAATAGCACCATACCTATCTTTGTGAGGTTGCGGTTAACGGCTTCTATCAAGTCTTTCTGATATGTAATCTCGCTCACACGAGGATATTTCTTCAGTTCTTTCTCAATCCATTTCAGAGAGTCTGTATTGGCATAATCGCCTTTGAGAGTAATCTCGATAGATGAAAAGAAAGGATTTATACCATCTGTAAACTCCGAAGGGTCTGCACCCATAGTCTTTGTCGCTTCCTTTAGGGCTTGCTCCTTGCTAATAAAGTTGATGGTTTTGATATAAGGGCGTTGCTTTACCGACAAACACATGTGTTGTCCTTCTGATGAACTCATATCTTGTTCCAACATCAATGTGACAACAAGGTTTTCCTTAACATGCGATGATAGGTTGTTGCCTGCCAATGTAGTGAATACCACTAAGCCTAATAATACAAGTACCATGGCGGTACTTATACACAATGTTACTGCCTGCAAACCTGAACGTTTGCCGGTCTTATTTTGTTTCTTTACCATGGTCAAAACAGTATATAATATGCCAAATTCTTTGCAAAGTAACAAAAAAAACGGCTATTAAGCAACTCTTTAACTAGCATTAACTAAACGTGAAGAGTGAAGTCTTAAAATCTTCACTCTTCACCCCTAATTCATTATACTATATTATTTATTCTTCACTAAGATTCTTCGTTCTTCACTCTTCGTTCTTCACTCTTCATTACCAACTCTACCGGGCAATGGTCAGAGCCAAATATCTCGGTATGGATATCTGCCTTTTCAATCATATCGCGTAGGCGGTTTGATACGAGGAAGTAGTCGATACGCCAACCTGCGTTCTTCTCACGAGCCTTGAAGCGATAAGACCACCAACTATATGTCACCTGCTCTGGATGCAAATATCTGAAAGTGTCGGTGAAGCCGGCATTCAATAGGGTAGTAAACTTCTCGCGCTCTTCGTCTGTGAAGCCTGCATTCTTGCGGTTTGTCTTCGGATTCTTTAGGTCTATCTCTTCGTGAGCCACGTTGAGGTCACCACAAACTATAACAGGTTTCTTTTCGTCAAGCTTCTTAAGATAAGCCATGAAGTCTGCCTCCCATTGCATGCGATAGTCCAAACGACGCAAACCATCTTGCGAGTTAGGAGTATATACCGTTACGAGATAGAAGTTAGGCATTTCAAGAGTTATCACTCGTCCCTCGTGGTCGTGCTCGTCGATGCCTATGCCATAAGTCACGCTTAGAGGCTCGTGCTTGGTATATATTGCTGTGCCCGAATATCCTTTCTTGTCGGCATAGTTCCAATAAGAATGATAGCCAGGGAAGTTAAGGTCGAGCTGTCCTTGTTGCATCTTTGTTTCTTGCAAGCAGAAGAAATCTGCATCAAGTTCAGCAAACGACTTCTCGAAATCTTTGCCTACGCAAGCCCTTAGTCCATTGACATTCCAAGATATGAACTTCATATATATATAATAAGGTGTAATATTTATGATGAGTGAGTATATTTAGATAGAAGACTTACTCTTTATAAGGTTCATAAACTCCTGACGAGTGTTGAGGTCGTCGAACACTCCACAGAAGTCGCTCGTTACGGTAACCGAGTTTTGCTTCTCCACACCTCTCATCTGCATACACATGTGCTTTGCTTCGATAACCACCATCACACCCTGAGGATTTAGAGTTTCCTGTATGCACTCCTTAATCTGCTGTGTGAGTCGTTCCTGCACCTGCAGACGATGGCTATAGATATCTACCACGCGAGCAATCTTGCTCAAGCCTGTGATATAGCCATTAGGAATATAAGCCACATGAGCTTTGCCATAGAAAGGCAACATATGGTGTTCGCAAAGCGAGAATACATCGATATCCTTTACTATAACCATCTGGTTGTAGTCTTCTTTGAACAATGCGTCGGTAAGAACCTTGTGTGGATCTTGGAAATATCCACGGGTGAGCATCTGCATGGCCTTTGCTACACGCATAGGAGTCTTTACTAATCCTTCACGCTCAGGGTCTTCACCAAGAAGTGACAATATGTCGTGGTAGTGACTGGCTAAAGTGTCTAAGCCGTCACGAAATTCTGTTTCTGGATTCACTTGTCTATTTCTTTTTTATATATTTTGATAAGATGGAGTGGGGGAATGCTTATTCCCATATTAAAGACTATAAAGAAGACTATATAGTCTTATTGTCCACCTTTAACTGTTATCTGTCCTTTTACAATTGTTGCTGCCGAGTAGCCCATACCTTTCACGAGCTTCAGCATCTTTGCAGCCTCTCCGTATGTGCGATAGTTGCCCACACGACAAATCCATCTTGGAGAATAGAAATGTACGTATACAGGCTGGTCTGGGTATTTCATTTTTATGGCATTACCAACGCTTTCGGCCTTTATGCGGTCGGCCTTAGAATTGCGACCTGCAAAAGCTTGCACGCGGTAGCCCGTTACCTTATATCCGTTGCGTATCATCTTTTTACGCATATCTACGGTAGGTATATTCATTTCGTTGTCGTCGGTATCATGATTTGTTGATGTCGACGCATGAGTTCCGCCACTATGTTGTGGTCGGTTGCTGATAGCCTCTCTTGCCTTTTCGCGTTCTTTATTTTCCTTAGCTTCCTTAGCGGCTCTTGCTGCTTCGGCTTGCTGTTCGGCTATCTTTTGCTTCTCGGTAAGAGCCGGACGACTATTAACGAGTTTCTCTACATCGGCGCTTTGAGTGATGGTTACAGTAGCCTTGCCATTTCCGTCTTTGCGTACATGGTCGGTAAAGGTCTGAGCCATAACAGTAGTGCAACTCATTATCAGCATAACGAGTAGTAGCTTAGTTTTGTTGAAAAGTCGATGTTCGAGATTTTGCATGATGATATGGATTAAATTAAAAAGAGTCGGTGAGCAAGCCCTATGGCTATTAGCCACAGGCTTGCTCCACCAACTATGTTTTTATAGGAAATTACTTCTTCCAAGCGTCGATGATACCCTTGAAATCAGCAGCCTTCAAAGAAG
>OLGY01000416.1_pt1 | contig 30258 bp, 17 predicted proteins | sample 1605951 | NCBI WGS metagenome assembly OLGY01 (sample SAMN03283280) | human gut metagenome | biome: human-associated habitat; material: feces | host: Homo sapiens | place: Peru | collected 2012
CTATCATTCAGATTGCGATATCAATCTTGACTGCGATTGCCACCACTTTGGGTGTGACCAGCTGTATGCCTTAAACGGCAACAGGAACAACAAAAAGAAAGTGCCGGTAGGAGTAAATCCTATCGGCACTTTTTTGGTAAAAATCCGCGACTTCTGCGGGAGTTGTTTCTTGTCCCACAGATTCCCACAGATTCTTTCTTTTGTATCCTTTTACCTCTTTTAAGTTCCCACACGGATCTCACGATTCTCACGGATTTTTTACCTTTTTACCCTTTTACTTTTTTACCTTAAAAAGGACCAGCGATGGAATCGCTGGGAATACGGGGGCTACAGTCGCTGGGAATACGGCGAAACAATAGAAAAGGGTCTATATGCCACGACGAACGGGGTGGCATATAGGCCCTTTTGTTGTATCAGGGATATTGGAGGATGGCGCCACACGGGCTGAAGGCCCAAAAGCTCCTAGCCCTTTACCTTTGCTTTACCCTTCGGCCAGCGATTTTCAATTCCGCTTCGACCGGTGACCGTTGGTTCAGGGCGTGTGGGGCAAACAAGGCAAAGCCGCCAGGCGTCCCGGCGGATTCCAAATCCGCAGAGCCTAAATAGGTTACGACATTTTTTAACGCCGGATTGCAAATCCGACGGAACGCCAGAATTACAAATTGGACAGCAAGTATTTAATATACTCATCCGTCACGTTGGAAATCTCGCCCTTGTCGTAAATGGTCAGCAAGGTTACTTCCATACTTTCCGTATCTATTAATAAATTCAAGGTTAAGATGCGGGCGCCGCCACTCTTTCCCTTTCCTTTCGAAGCAATAGCCATTCTTACCTTTCGAACGCCTCCTCCAAGGTCGTCACCTAAAAAAGGATTATCCGAAATATCGTTCAGTAAATCGTCATAATCAGTTCGTAACGAATGATACTTCTTTGCCAAACGCTTAAACTGGCGTTTAAACTCTGGACCATATTTAATCGTTACTTCCATATCAATCCTCCTCGTCCAGTTCCTTTAACAGGTCACGAGCATCGGGCAACTTCTGACCATTCAATTTTGCCATCCTTACCTCTTGCATCGCTCTTGTCAAAGATTCCTTGACATAAGCCTGCTGCTTTTCGGTCTTTGTCAAAACGGGGTCCTTCATTACCGATGTAGAAACTACACCGCGCAACATCTTGATGGCTGCACGTATCTTCTGCAAAGACTGACCCTCTGTATCTATTGTTACTAATATCTGTTCCATATCAACTCTATAAATTTATATATTTGGTGCAAAAATACGAGAAATATCTGAAAACTGCAAATATATATTGGTTTTTAACAGTTGTACCCTAATCTTGCTCCTCCTAAAACTTTCATCTGACGGCATGGAATGTTTATCCTTATGCCAACATCTTCCTTCTATTCCTATTTTTCTGCCAGGGATAAATACTTTTTTGCATATATAATAAGGTATAATGATTATTTTTTTGTATTTTTGCAGAAAAATAAAAGACCTATCAATGAAAAGAAACATAAAAACATTCTACACCTTATTATATATAGTAGGATTCATCTGTTTTTGGCTGATGCCTCTACAGGCATCCGGCAGCATCAAACTGGACGGGAAACGACTCTCGGCTAAGGACGGTCTGTCGTGCAATACGGTGAACGACATCATCCAGGACAGAGACGGATTCATCTGGCTCGGAACACCGAACGGAGTGAGCAGATATGACGGCTATCAGTTTATCAACTTCACCAATCTCAGCAAGAACTCCGGACAAAAGACCCACCACTCCATCTCACAGCTCATCAACGACGAGAAACACGGACTCATCTGGGGCTACAATCCATCCAACATCCTCTGCTGCTTCGACCTGGAAACAGCTCGTTTCTCCAATTATTTCGATAAGGAGAATGCTGCGCTCTTGAAAAATCGATTCAAGAGCCAGAATGGCATGTGGCTCTTTTCCGGGGATTTTGGAGCCAGATACCTGACCTATAGCAACGGGAAGTTTCACGTCACAGACTATACTACAAAGAACGGCAAGCTGATAGGCGACCATCAGCTACAGATGCAGGAAGATTTCAAACACAATATCTGGATAGCATCCGATAAAGGACTCAACCGCATCACCCCTGACGGCAAGAGCCATCTGATGCTCAAGAACCAGCACATCATCACCCTGACCACAGACGGCAATCATATCGCCGTGCTGACCGACAAGGGCGATGCCTTCCTCTATGACAACTCGGGCAAGCCCGTCAGGAAATCCCATCTTCCATCCATGGTGGGATATGTGGGGAAATCGCGCGCCTCCTTCTTCTGTCAGGGAGAATGGTATATCTTTACCCAGGAAGAAACTTTCGCCATGAACCTGAAGACCGGCATCTTCCACAAGCCAGCCATCCAGATACCGAATGCCATGTCGAAAACCTTTCTCAAATCCTATGAGTTTCTTTACGACAAGAAGGGAAACGCCTACCTGTTCAGGAAGAAGGGAAACCTCTTCAGGAAATTCCATCTGCTGGATGACAAGGCTTACATCAACGGTAGAGACAAGAACTTCGTGGCTGCCGAAGACGCCCACGGAAATGTATACATCGTATCTTATGGCAACGGACTCTTCATCTACAACCCGAAGGAAGATGAACTCCAGCACTTCTCTGCAGCAGACAAGGACCCGCTCTTCCATTCCGACTTCCTGCTGAACGTATTCATCGACCGCAGCGGATGCATCTGGATCTGTACCGGAGATGGCGTATATTGCTGCCGTGAACTGAAGGATCTCTACACAGAGCATGTCAAGATAGAACCAAATACCAACCGGGAATGGAGCAACTACGTGCGACACATCAGCAACATAGGCAATGACAAGCTCGCCGTCAGCACCCGTGCCAACAGGACTTATATCTATGATGCCAGGACCCAACAGCGAACGTTGGAAATGCAGACCGATGCCTGCGTCTATGACTATGCCATCGACCCGCAGGGCAGGAAATGGATATCTACCAAGGGCGACGGCATCTACATTGACAATGTGAGATATTCCAAATATGAGAAGGACCACTATGCGCCGGGCGCATCCTTCTACAAGACCATCTTCGACAAGCAAGGAAGAGCCTGGATAGCCACCTGGGGAGAAGGCCTGCTCATCACCCCACAGACAACGGGGCAGCAGCCACGGAAGTTCGAACAGTTTCTGAATGCTGACGGAAAGGAAGCACAGATCCACGACCTGATCCTGGACCGCAAGGGCAGACTCTGGGTATGCAGCAACAACGGTATCATCATGGTGAATACCGCTGAGAGGAAGATTACAGCCCAGAAGTTCCTCCGCTTCAGCGACGAAAACGGAAAGCTGCCCGTAAGCGAAATCAATAGCGGCATCGAGGCACACGACGGGAAACTGTGGTTTGCAGCAACCGGAGGCGTTCTGAAATGCAGCTACGACGAGAAGACCGGGGAACTGGAGTACGAGCTGTTTGATACCAGCAAGGGACTCACCGACAACAATACCCGCTCGCTGGAGGAAGACAACTACGGCAATATCTGGATTGGTACAGAGGAAGGAATCTCCCGTCTCAACGCCAAGACCAACGATATCCGCTCGTTCCAGATAGGACGCACCATCTTCGGCAACAACTTTACGGAGAACTGCGCCACCAGGCTGAAGGATGGCAGACTGGTATTCGGTGTTGCCGACGGCATGATCTTCATCCAGCCATCCCGCACCATCAGCATGCCGCCAGCCCACATGAAGGCAGTCATCACCGACCTCACCATCAACGGCATCTCGATATACGAAGCAGAAAACGAGCAATTCCTGACCAAGGCGCTGAACTATACACGGGAAATCAGCCTGCCACACGACAAGAATTCGCTCAACATCCACTTCTCCAACTTCGATTATCCGCACATCCAGAATGCGATATACCAGTACTATCTGGAGGGAATAGACAAGACCTGGCGCCCGATGACCAGCATCAACCATGCCGAGTTCAGCGACCTGAACCCTGGCAGCTACACCCTGCATATCCGTACCCGTATAGGCAGCAACCAGTGGAGCGAGGAAACCCTGCTGCACATCACCATCTGCCAGCCTTGGTACAATACGGTATGGGCGTGGTGCATCTATCTGCTCATCATCTGCGGAGCCGGAGTGCTCTACTACCGTTCATGGAGAAGAAACTTCGAACTGAACCAGCAGATTGCTTTGGAGAAACAGATGTCTGACTTCCGAATCAACTTCTTCACCCATATCTCTCATGAATTCCGCACCCCGCTCGCCATCATCCAGAGTGCCGTGGAGAAGATGATGACCAAGGGAGAAGGCTATGCTGCCAAGAACAATATCTATACCCTCTCCAGAGGAACCAAGCGACTGCAGCGACTCATCAACCAGCTGATGGAGTTCCGCAAGATCAATACGGGCAATATGAAGCTGAATGTGGAAAAGGGCGAAATCATCGGTTTCGTGCGAAGCATCTACAATGATTTCTATACCGTAGCCAAGCAGAAAGACATCACCATGAATTTCACTCCTTGGACCAGCAACCACGAGATGCTCTTCGACCCGGAAAAGGTGGAAACCATCGTCTATAACCTGCTGAGCAACGCCGTGAAATATACCCCGGACAGGGGTATCATCAGCGTAAGACTCTATCTGGAGAACGACATCGTATTCTTCTCGGTAGAAGACAACGGTCCGGGCATCAAGCCGGAAAGAGAGGCTGACCTCTTCAAGCCATTCATGCACGGCTATGCTTCCAAGGGCGGTATGGGCATCGGTCTCTTTACAGCGCATCAGATGGCAGAAATCCACAAGGGTTCGCTCACCTATCAGCGTTCCCGGAATCTCGGAGGCAGCCGCTTCTGCCTTGCCCTGCCAGACGATGCCGGCAAGTATCAGCCGGAGGATATCATCGAGAAGAAGGCGCTGGACAGCCACAGCATCGACAAGGACGAGATAGACATGATCGTGAAGGAGATGACTCCGAAAGCCATCAACAACGTTACCGTGATGGTGATAGAAGACGATCCGGACATGCTGGAGCAGATCAAGTCGGAGCTGTCGGTCTATTTCCATGTAGAAACATTCATGAACGGAAAGACGGGTTACGAGAACATCCGGAAGATTAAGCCAGCCCTGCTCATCAGCGACATCCAGTTGCCGGAGATGAGCGGCTACGAGATTGTAAGCAACATGAAGGCAGATCCGGAGACGCAGAATATTCCGGTCATCATGCTGACCGCCTTTGATGATACCAGCCATATACTGAAGGCATACAAGAACTTCGTAGATGACTATATGGTGAAGCCTTGCAACTTCAAGCTCCTCATCGCCCGAGCCCTGCAGTTTGTGGCTATGGACCTGAAGGCGAAACAGCAGGCTGAAGAGAAGGCGAAGCTTCAGGAAAAGACCCTGCAGGAGAAGGCTCCACAAGAGGACACGGAGCAGACCTGCGGCGGAGAAGAAATCCAGATCAAGCCCGTGAAGGAGCTCAAGAAGAACGAACCTACCCTCCTGATGTCCACCCTGGACAAGAAGTTCAAGGATAGGCTGGAAGCCATCGTGGCGCAGCATATCAGCGACAACAACTTCAACGTTGACCGCCTTGCCGAGCTGCTCTGCCTGGGCAGAACCACGGTATATAACCGCACCAAGAGCATCATGGGTGTATCGCCAAACATCTATATCCAGAACGAGCGCCTGCGCATTGCCGCCAAGCTCCTGCTGGAAGGTGAATACACGGTATCGGAAATCAGTGAGAAGGTTGGTTTCTCCGATTCCACCTATTTCTATAAGTGCTTCAAGAACAAGTATGGAATAGCGCCTAGCAAGTATGGCAAGTAAAGATTGCCTGCCAAATAGATTACAAAAAAAAACTCGTTGGCTTCTTTACCAACGAGTTTTTTTATTTTGTATAATCACTAATCACGATTAATCACTAATCACTATTAAATAATCATTAAATTTACCAGCCAGGATTCTGCTCCCACTTCTGTCCATACTTCTCGTGCTTCAGCATCACGTCGTTAGGGATTGGGAAGAGATACATCTTGTCATCCCACTGGCGCTGTACGGTTTCACGGGTATAGGTGAAGGAACCATCATCGTTCTTGGTAATTTTCATCTCCTGAATGTTCTTGAAGAACTCGTCAGCCTCCTTCCAGCGGCGTACATCCCAGAAGCGATGACCCTCGAAGGCAAGCTCTACCATGCGCTCGTTCTGATACTTACTCCACCACTCATCATTGCTCAACGAAGTAGGGAAATCAGGCATTCCGGCACGCTGGCGAATCTTGTCCACAGCCTGGGCTGCCGACATAGGGAGATCGGCACTCGTAGCAGTGGCACTGCCCAGATACTTGAATACTGCCTCGGCATAGTTGAGATAGAACTCACCCAGACGATAGGTAACCCAGGTATGATAATCGCCCTGCTTCTTGGTCTTTGAAGTCAGGTCGACATCACCATGCAGCAACTTCTTCAGATAGTAACCGGTAGGAGTAGCACCCACCAATGGCTCGGCATTCACGCCGCCATAATAGGTCTGCAGCTTAGCCTTCTTATAAACACCTTTTCAAAAAACATTATTTTTTTACGATAGGAACATTAGGATATTCTTCTAAATACAGGTGGTCATCAAAACAAGAATAATCCCATTTTAAATAAGGAACAAACTTGTGATATAAAGAAACCGTGTTACCTTCTTTTGTATTTATCTTTATGTTAAACAGAGAAATGAAATCTGAAAATGTATCAAACTCTGAACGAGCTCCAGGAAGACCATCGGGCGTAGTTGGTATATAAGTTTCTATTGGAGCTTGTGAAATATCCATATCCTCTATAACATTGCCTTCTTCATCCCAAAATGGCAAAGTTACCCTGTAATAAGATGAGCCCATTTCATACGTTGAATCATAGAGACGATTTCCTAATGTTACAAACCTAACCATTTGATGATCTGTATATTTTGTACCAAAAGCATAATACTGCCTTGGGCCTCCGATTTGAGTATCCATCCAAACTTGAGCAGGATTAGAACCACCTAACCTAGAAACCAAATCAGGATTAAAGACAACATTCTCGCTATTGTCCCAATCAGTACTAGCATACATCTTATAATCGAACCAAAATGGAGTCTCAATATTTTGCTTTTCTAAAACCACATAAGGATTTACAAGAACAGCAGGCTTCTTTGTTAGGCACCAAACTCCTAATCGGCCAACATTTTTCACAGATATAGACATAGACAAAGGCACAATCAATCCTGTTTGCAAAGTTTTCAACTCGCCATCTAATTCCACAGAACCAACAGTATTTAGTTGAACCGTTTGAGTAGTTTGAGTAGTCTTAGAAAATACACCTATGAAAGAGCCTAAAGCTGCTCCTACACCAGATGTAACCAAAGAATTAGCACCACTACTCAAAGCCTTTATTATTTTATTTCCAAACTTAGCTTTCTTTACTTGATCAGAAACCCAATCTTCAGCTTTGGCTCCCACTAAGCTTGCTACACCTTTTACGACTCCATTCAATGGATTTGATGTTGTGGTTGAAATTATTGTACCATCTGTTTTGGAGTCAAAATTTCCTGTGAATTTAATAGAAGAAGTTGTCATTGACATTGGAATAATCTGCAAACTTCCTTCTGAAAAATCGGGATCATAAGCTAATTCTACTTGAAAACAATTCCACCCAACAGTATATCCTTTAGAATCATCCTTTGTAATATTGCTCAAATAAATGTCTCTTACTGACTTATCTGAAGAAAGGCGAGCATACTCACTCGTAAACGCCAAAAAAGATTGTGGATTTTCAAAATGAAGCTTCCATATTGCTGTATTTTGTAAATTTGAGCTATTTGGCTCTAAATAATAAAATATCTTTAGTATTCCTGTATAATGATTATGAAAAATCAAATAATTCATACCATTTTCTCCATATCCATTCACCGTATGAGCTATTAAATCCCATCCATCACTCGGAAGAATGTCGGTACGGATTTCATAAGGTATAGTACCAGAAGTGATTTTCTTATTCCATGGAGTATGAACATAACTACCAGAAGCCAATTGCACAGTTTCCCATTTTTCCCAGCTTGACGTGACAACAGAACTTCTTGTTAAATTATTCCATCTATTGGGATATGCAACTTTGCCATTTGTTGAGTCACACTTTTCAAAAGACAAAGTCTGATGATCAACAATATTGTCAACACTACAAGATGAAAGGAAAATCAAAAACAATAGATAATATTTAAACATTCTCATTTTATTCTCCTTTTTAAAGGGCATGCCCGTTTCAAAAAACAAGCATGCCATATTATTTATTCAGAAACGAAATACAATCCCCAAACATTTGGATATTCTTTCAATATATCCAAGAATGCCAAAGTTTGTTTTTTAAGTAATTCATCTTTAACATCTGCGAACTTTCCTCGAACATACAATTCCATCGCATTTGCATTATATGGACTATTCAACATAATAGCCAACTTACCATCTACATCGTAAGCAGCTCTCAATATATACTTATCTTCTGATTTATATTTAGTGAACAGCCTTTCAACATCTGGAGTACCCACATTCAAGAACTTAGCAGTAAAAGACTCTGCCTGCGCTTTCGTAAATTCCAGAATCATATCATGACTTTGATTCGTAAGCCAATACTTTATTGTCATTAGATTAGAAGACACAGTTTCACCTTTATTATTGCTCAACATATCTATTGTCAACTTGCCATCATTAGAGAAAGTCAACTTTGCTACAGAATCTGTCTTTGCATAAAGATTTGACATACCAGACAATGTACTTTCTGCAAGTTGTGAATAAGCATATTCCACGCCGTCAATTGTCATAAATCTAGCATCGCCACTCTTTACTGTAGTACAAACTTTCTTGAAATTAAAAGTAAAGGGTTGTTTTAGCAAAGCTTCCTTAACAACATTATACACCACCTTCAGTTTGAAGTAATGACCTACACTAGATCTCGACGGGAAATAGACACCACTCACGGTCATGTCGTAATCGGAATTCTCGACCTTTCCCTGATACTGGATTTCATCAGCCTGTGGAAGAACATCCACAACCAACTGAATGTCATCATCAGATGAAGGAACGATACCAGAGATGGTCATCTTCATCTTGGTAGAATCTCCTTCTACCGCCTCAAACTTAGCCTTGACATCATCCTTGCGAGGAGAGGTAACACCATTCCAAATAAAACTATAATTGGAAGCAACCAACTCTTGGTTCAGCATCACCTTGCTGCTCATCACGCCAGCATTATCATCGTCAGAGCAAGAGGCGAAAGCAAGGACGCCCAAAAGGACTAATACATATTTTTTAAAAAGACTATATACTTTCATAATCGTTACTGTTTAAGTTATCGGCTAAGGTTTTTACGCCTTAGCCAATAGTATATTATAATTGTTTTTGTTACCAGCCAGGATTCTGCTCCCACTTCTGTCCATACTTCTCGTGCTTCAGCATCACGTCGTTAGGGATTGGGAAGAGATACATCTTGTCATCCCACTGGCGCTGTACGGTTTCACGGGTATAGGTGAAGGAACCATCATCGTTCTTGGTAATTTTCATCTCCTGAATGTTCTTGAAGAACTCGTCAGCCTCCTTCCAGCGGCGTACATCCCAGAAGCGATGACCCTCGAAGGCAAGCTCTACCATGCGCTCGTTCTGATACTTACTCCACCACTCATCATTGCTCAACGAAGTAGGGAAATCAGGCATTCCGGCACGCTGGCGAATCTTGTCCACAGCCTCGTCTGCCGACATAGGGAGATCGGCACTTGTAGCAGTGGCGCTGCCCAGATACTTGAATGCAGCCTCAGCATAGTTGAGATAGAACTCACCCAGACGATAGGTAACCCAGGTATGATAGTCGCCCTGCTTCTTGGTCTTTGAAGTAAGGTCGATATCACCATGCAGCAACTTCTTCAGATAGTAACCCGTAGGAGTAGCACCCACCAACGGCTCGGCATTCACGCCGCCATAATAGGTCTGCAGCTTAGCCTTGTTATATCGGGCTGCAGTAGGCCACAGATCACCATTCTTGGCGATGGTCAGCTCAAAACGAGGGTCACGGCCTGCGTATGGATTCTGCTCATCATAGCCGCTGCCAGCCTCGTTGATACCCTTACCCGTTGCCTTCATCTCGTAGGCATCCACCAGGTTCTGGGATGGGCAGTTTCTACCGGAAGCTGAATAACTAGCCTTTGCCATATCGATACCGAATGGATAGTTGTAGCTTTCTACCATATTATCAGATGGATCGGTAGAAGAAATCTTGGTACCATAGATACGGCGACCGAAGATGATCTCGCACTTCTTGTCGGCATCCTTGTAATTATTGGTTGACCAGAGATCAGCATACTTGGCAGCGAGCTTCATGCCCCTTGCCTCGCAGGCATCCAGCAAATCCTTGGTATAGAGAGCTGCCTTGTGGTAACGCTCCTTATCACCAGAAGGATTGAAGAGCGGACTTGCCCAATAGAGCGCAGCACGAGCCTTGAGGGCAAGAACGGTCAGGTTGTTGGCACGTCCATCCTCGGCTGTACTCAACGCCATGCTTCCCAGGTCAGAGTAATCCTTGATGATGTTGTCCTTGACGGCATCACACTCATCGAAGATATACTGGAACACCTCATCAGATGACTTGCGAGGCTGATTGTTGACATCAGCTGCCACCATCTCAGGGTCGATGATTGGCACACCACCATACTGGCGAACGAGATTGAAATAGAAGTAAGCACGCCAGAAGCGGGCCTCCCACTTATAGTTCTCGTAACGGAACATCTGCTGCTGATAGTCGGCATTGAGCTCGAAATCCTCGAACTTCAAGTCCTGGAAATCCTTCAACACTACATTGCAGGTCTTGATGCCCTTATACATATTGCTCCAGAGCGAGCCCTGGGCGTTGGATGGGCTCCAGCTGCCGTTATAGAAGGTCTCGATGCTGGTACCGCTCACGGAGTAAACACTCTCGTCGGTGGCAGAGGCAAGCATGCCTCCACCAAAGTTCTGACCATAATCATAGTCTGCATAATTGTAGATATCGGTCATGAAACCACCCACCTTCTCGAAGGTCTGAATCACATAATCCTTATCCTTGACTACCGTCTCGCTGTAATCCATCTTATCGCTGCAAGATGCCAACGCCATGAGTCCGAACAGACCATATACTAATTTATTTGTTTTCATTATTGTTCTACTTTAAGATAATTAGAATGTTACTGACAAACCAGCCACGATGCTGCGATTCAGAGGATTGGTTGCACCGAATACCTCAGGATCTGACTCATCGAGATGGTCGAAGCTAAACAAATCTACACCACGTACATACAACTTGGCTGCATTCAGGAGCTTGGTCTTGGCGAGCATCGCCTTAGGGAAGTTGTAATAAACCTCGATGTTGCGAAGCTTGAAGAATGAGCGGTCAAACATCCAGAGGGTGTTTGTATTGTAGTTGTTGGCATTGCTGGTTGAGCTCAGCGCCGGGAACTTGGCTGTGCCGGCTGTCTCAGGAGTCCAGCGGTTGTCGTAGTAGTACTGAGAGATGGTGGTGTTGCCCACCAGCGGCTTGTACATACTCTTGGTAGAAAGCACGCCGCTATAACGGCCTGTGCCCTGGAACATCGCATCTACGCCCAGTCCCTTCCACTCTACTCCCAAATGGATATTGTAGTAGATTTCAGGAGCCACGGTAGAATATCCGATGGCAGTCTTGTCGTTGGTATCAATCTGTCCGTCACCGTTCACATCCTCATACTTGATGTCGCCAGGACGAGGAGTGCTGCCCAGAAGCTGTGGCTTGGAAGCATCGATGTCTGCCTGGTCCTTGAAGAAGCCGATAGCCTTGTAGCCGAAGAGCTGGCTTACGCGATGACCGGTGCTTACCAGGTTAGGATAGAGCTTAGGAGCCTCATCCTGCTTCTTGATCTGGCTGCGATAGTAATCGATGTTGGCACCGATGTTGAACTTCACGTCGCCAATCTGCTTGTTGTAGTCGAGACTTGCCTCCCAACCCCAGCTATCCACGATACCATCGCCTTCGTATGGAGCATCCACACCCAGCTCTGAAGAATACTTGCCTGCGGTAGATACCCAGATGTTGGAACGGCGCTGGTAGAAACCATCGAAGCTGAAATCGAGACCACCGAAGAGGGTGGCATCTACACCGGCATTGAACTTGGCTGCCTTCTCATGGGTCAGACCGGAAGTAGCAATGGCATCAAGATAGGTTCTGCCGAAGTCGCTCTGGAAACCGCTGTTGAACGGATAGGAACCACCGGTAGTCTGATACTGCTGCATATAGTACATCCATCCGCTCTCAGGCAGGATGTCGGTCTGGATAATGCCGTAGGATGCACGGAGCTTGAGGAAATCCACCCAGTTGAGATTCTTCATGAAGTTCTCCTTGGAGAGTACCCAGGCTGCTGATACCGTAGGCGACAACGCCCACTTGCTGCCAGGAGCCAGACGGTTGGAACCGGATTCTACCAGAGCAAGGTCGAGGAAGTAACGGTCGAGCAGACCATAGTGGGTGTACCAGCTGATGTTCTGGCGATAGAGCGTACTGTTGATGGCAAACTCATCACTGAACTCGTAATCGTACTTCAACTGGCTGTAGATGCTGTGGGCGCCGAAGGTATTCTGATAGTCGGCACTGGCATCGGCATGGAAACGGCGGGTGAAGCTGTTGGTGGAGATAGAGGCACCGAGATCGCTCTCAGATCCACCCGTGAAAGCCTTGCCCAACTGAGGTTCGCCATCCAGCCAGTCGGCTACCGTAGGACTTCCATATACGTATGTCTTGCTGTAATTCTCGTAGATGTTGGAGAAATGGTCGTAGGCGATGCGGCCCTGAACAGCCAGTCCCTTCAATACCGCAGGAAGTTCCTGACGGATGGTGAGGTCGGTATAGATACCACGGTTGTGATTTCTGGAGTAACCGGCATCCTGCGACTGTGCCACAGGGTTAACGGTACCAGCCCAGGTAGAGTTACCACCCCACTTGCCATCCTCGCCCTTCACGGCGAAGGCAGCAGAAGGCAGGCTATAGACCATATCCCACAACTTGGCAGAATTGCCCGGAGCATTCGACTCGGCGAGCACACCCAGGAGGTTCACCTTCATGGTAGTATTCTTAGAGAGAATCATATCCATATTCATGCGCAGGTTACCCTTCACATATTTATTATTGGTAGAATATCCCTCGTGGGTATCCGGATTCTTCACGAAACCATTGTCATACTGCAGGTCGAGCAAGGCATAGTACTTGAACTTCTCACCACCGCCCGTAAACGAAGCGTTGAGCATATTGGTAACGCTGTGGTTGCGGAAGGTTTCATCCACCCAGTTTACGTTAGGATAGAGATAAGGATATTTGCCTGATCCGAAGGCATCCACCTCTTCCTGGGTATATCTAGGGTTCTCAAAGCCATCGTTGGCATAAGCCTCGTTCATCGCCTTGGCATAGGTCTGCGCATCCACGAACTTAGGCTTGTGAGCCATGAAATTGATAGCATGGTCCAAATTCACCTTGATTTCCTTGGAATTGAACTTACCGCGCTTGGTAGTGATGAGCACCACGCCGTTGGCACCCTTGTAGCCATAGAGTGCAGTGGCAGCAGCATCCTTCAATACGGATACGCTCTCAACTTCCTCGGCAGAGATATACTGGATATCACGCTCGATACCATCTACCACGAAGAGAGGGGTGTTGCCATCCAGACTCTGCATGCCGCGGATGTAGAAGGTAGGATTGATGCCGGCATAGTTGCCGGAATTCTGCAGCGAAATCAAGCCGGAACCCTGTCCCAGGATAGAGTTGCCGATATTCTTGGCGCTGCGCTTGTTGGTACTCTCGCTGGTGATGACAGACACTGCTGAAGTTGACTGCTCGCGGGAGAAGTTCACATTGGCGCCCACATCGATGCTCTGAGCCGCATAGCGATGAGGAGCAATGGAATCTATTTTGACTTGTGCTGAAGCTGGCAGGCTCAGGAGAGCCATCGCCATCAGTACAGCATTCTTATTATTTTTCATCGAATTTACTTTTTTAATCTGTAACTTTAATCAAGTAATCTTTACTCTAGAGTAACCTCCGGCGGGATTACCAGCCTGGGTTCTGAACGAGATAACCCTTCAATACCTCGGTCTGTGGGAATGGGAACAAGTACCACTTTACATCGAATCCATTCCACCATGCACGGGCTCCCGTGGTGATTGGCAGGCGCTCATACTCAAAATGAGATGGCTCATACCAGGCATCATTGTCCTTGTTCAGCTTCTTGTTGGTTCTGTCGCCATTATACCACTTGTTGGTAGTGGTCTCCCACTTGCCCGTAGCATCATCCTTCACCTTGCGGTGGATAACCAGACGATGGAGCGTGCGGCTGAAGAGGTCGGCTCTCTTATAGCGCTTCATATCGAAGAAGCGGGTGTTCTCAAATCCCAGCTCGCAGGCACGCTCGCGCAGCAACTCTTCCAGGAGATTATCCTTGTTGGTGGTAAGATTCTCTGATGGGTTACATTCCGCAAGTCCCTTCAAACCTACACGGGCACGGATCTTGTCGATATATTCCAAAGCCTTGACATTGTTGCCGTCAGCCTGAAGCAGAGCCTCGGCATAGATGAGATAAAGGTCGGAAAGACGCATCTCTACCCAGTGTGGCTTCTCGCGCTCGTAGGCTGAACCGGTGATTCCGTCGGCAATGTACTTGTTGTGGAAATAGCCTGTAGCATAAACGCCCACACACTTGTCTGGACCTGTACCGGCATTGGTACCACCCACATACAACTCTACATTCTGACCGGTTGACTTGCCGTCGCCCACGTTCACCTTGTCGCGCTGTCCGTTCACACTTACTGTTTCGTAAAGACGAGGGTCGCGGGTATATTTCACGTTCTGCAATTCCTGCTTGCCCACCTTTCTGTCACCCTTGATGAACATGTGGTCCAATTCGCCAGCCTTCTCGGTCTCCTCCCAGTTGAATGGCTTGCCATCAGCCCAAGGGAACATCTCTACGAACTCCTGGGTAGGGCAATAAGCCTGGCGGTCGAGGGTACGCATATACTGACGTGCCGCCCAGCAATACTTGGAGTTGTGGTTGTTGTCGGTAACACGGGTCTCGAAGATGACCTCAGGACTAGCCTGGCTGATATACGCAAAGCGATAGGCAAAGCGATAAGCCTCAGTAGTCTGGGCTGTAGGCTCTACGAGATGGTAAGGATTGCCGTTGTTGGCATTCTCATTGAAGAAGTCTTCGCATGCCTTCTTGCACTGCTGCCACAACTCAGGCTTTCTGCCACCCATCCAAGCCAGACTGTCCTGACTCGCATTCTCCATGGAATACTTGCCGCTGTAATATGGCTGGTCGTCGTTGAACAATGGAGAAGCAGCAAACTGCAGTACACGGCACTTCATCGCCATGGCAGCTGCCTTGGTCCAGTGTGCCTTCATGGTAGTGACATCATCATCAGAATAAGCAAAAGGAAGGGCTCCTGAATTGATAGCCTCATCATAAAGCTTGAGAATGAAATCAAGTGTCTTCTCTACCGAAGCACGTGGCGCATCCAGCTTATCTCCGTTTACATCGTATGAGTGAGTAACCAGAGGCAGACCGCCGTACATACGGAAGAGGTTGAAGTAGGAAGATGCTATCAGGCACTTCGCCTCAGCCACATACTGCTTCTTGGTAGCCTCATCCATATCAGGCACACGGCTGATATTCTCCATCAGGAGGTAGCAGGCATGCACCATCTCCCAGATATTCTCCTTGTCAAAACCATAGATGGAATTGCTGCTGGCTGCTGTCATGTAATCACCATACACCAGATTATACATAGCAACTGACGATGTAGGATTGTGCCAGCAGTCTGACATCGCCTCAATCTGACCACTGAAGTAACTGTGGGAGTTGCCGTCACCCGCCTTGAAAGGCAGACCGTAGTACTGGTTCTTATAAATACCGGTCAAGAACTGCTGGGTATATTCTGCACTATTGAAGATGGTATCAATGGTAACATCGCCACCCGGAGTCTTTTCTATGAAGGAATCTCCAAACTTGATCTGCTCTGTACAACCCGTCACCGCAGAACCGATAACGGCAGTAAGAACGATTCCTCTGAATATATTGTTAAGTTTCATTGTATTTACCTTTTTATATATATTAATGTGTAATATATTAGAAGCCCACCTTCAAAGACAGCATGTAAGTACGCTGCAATGGATAGGATGGTGCAGTGGTAGCACGTGCCTCAGGATCACCCCAGATATAAGGAGTGAAGGTAAGGAGGTTGTAACCGCTGAATGCCAGCTGCAACTGATTCATACCCATGCGCTTCATGAACGGAGCGTTGAAATCGTAGGAAATCTGTAGGGTCTTCAGGCGCAGATACTTCGCATCCTTCTCATAGAGGGTAGAAGTGGCGTAGTTGTTGTCCCAGGCATCCCATGATGCACGTGGATACTTCGCACTCTGGGATGGATTATCGGCTGTCCAGCTGTTCTCCACCACATACTTCAGGAGACCGCCCATCTCGTGAGAGGTCTTGTTGTAGAATGGCATGCGGAACACACCATCCAGCATACGGCTTACGTTCCAGGCACCCGTCCACTGGGTATTGACAGACCATCCCTTGTAGCTGAATCCGAGGTTCAGACCAACCATATACTCAGGATCATCGGTATAGCCCAGGTCGCGGGTCTTATCGTTCGGGTCTATCTTTCCATCGTGGTTCAAATCCACATACACAGCATCACCAGGCTGGATGTTCTCTACCAGCTGGGTAGGGAATTTCTCGCCGAAAGTCTTCTCATAGAGTGCCGGTGTCTGCTCGTCGTAATAACGCCAGAACTGATACATGCTGCGGGCACCCAGACGATGGTTCTTTGCCATCTGATAAGCCTCCGGCTGCAGAGCCTCACCATTGTTGATCAGCTCATTCTGGTTGTAAGAGAGGTTGACACCTGCCCAATATCTGAAGTTCTTGCCTATCTTGTCCTGCCACTTCAGGGATGCTTCCCATCCCCAGCTGTTCACCTCACCATCGTTGGTGTAAGGCATCTTGAAACCGATGATAGTAGGTACATTGTTGTCAACCATCATGATGTCGGTACGGTGCTCGTAGTAGTAATCGAAGTTACCACGGAGCTTATCCTTCAGGAAGTTGATGTCGAAACCATAGTCCTGCTTGTAGGCATGCTCCCAGGTGATGTCGGCATTGTGGCGCGCCATCTCGTAGGCTCCCTTCCATACGGTAGTGTTGTTAACACCGAAGATGTATCCGTATCCATCACGGGTAGAAACACCATTATTGTTGATAGCAAAAGGATCGGCGGTGTACATAAAGCGGTTGCCGTTCAGATTGGCATTACCTACCAGACCGTAGCTGGCACGGAGCTTCAGGAAGCTTACTACCTTGGTAAGCGGCTTGAAGAATGGCTCATCGCTCACTACCCAACCCACAGACATAGCCGGGAAGGTACCGTAACGCTTGCCCGGAGCAAAGTTCTCGGAACCATTGTAACCCACATTGAACTCTGCCATATAGCGGTTGTTCCAGTCGTAGGTAACACGACCTACCAAACCTACCTGGCGGTGAGGCACATTGGTATAAGTGCTTGGATAATAGCTGCTGTCCTGATTGTAGAGCAGGATGGCACCCACATTGTTCAATCCGAACGAACGGTTGTAGTTAAGACCTGCCTCGAAATACCAGTAACGGCTGCGACCGGTCTTCTCTTCATACTTCAACTGCTCCTCGTTACCATATTTCTTATATTTATAGGTACCGTCGTCCTGGAGTACAGGGGTATAGGTAGCCTTCTTGGCGTAGGCATTCTTATTGATGGCGTAGGCACCATTGTAGGAAGCCTTCATCTTGAAAGAGAGACCCTTGGTAATCATATCGAGCTTCTGCTTCAACTGGAGGTCGAACTGCAGCTTGTTGTTGGTAGTCTTCATGAAACCGCCATTCACATCATTATTGCCGAAATAGGTGATGCCGCTGCCACCCACGAAAGGAAGCTGGTCGGTACCGCAATCCTCATACTGGGTCTCGGTAGCGATGTATCTGCCGTTGATGATACCCGGACTGGAGAATGGAGTAGCCTGATAAGCCTCGTTGATCAGACCAGATGATCCCTGACCGGAATATGGCTTGTTGGCATTATCTACCTTACCTGCCAGATTGAAGGAGATGGTGGTTGTCTTGGTGACATCCAGGTCGAGGTTGGCACGGTAGTTGAAACTGTTATACTGATAACCGAAGTCGTAATTCTGCCCAAACTCCTTGAACAGACCACCCTGGGTATAGTAACCAACATTGATGAAGTAGCGTGCCGTCTTGGTACCACCGCTGATGTTCAGATTGTGCTTACTCTGCATGGTAGCATCCTTCATAATGTATTCAGCCCACAAAGTGCTAGGGAAACGGATAGGATCACTTCCATCCTTGAACTTCTGGATAACGACATCAGAGAACTGAGGACTCAACGGATCACCATTCTTACCATGCGAATTCTGGCGCATCATATTATGGAAGGTAGCATACTCGTAGCTGTTTGCCTGTTCTACCATCTTGGTAGGAGTCAGGATACCCCATGAAGTAGAACCACTGATCTTGGTCTTACCCTCCTGACCACGCTTGGTAGTAATCAGGATAACACCGTTGGCACCACGCACACCGAATACGGCTGTGGCAGAAGCATCCTTCAAAACGGTGATGCTCTCGATTTCCTCAGGATCCACATCGCTCATGCTTCGCTCTACACCATCTACCTGAACCAATGGGTCGGCGCCATTGAAAGATGCCTTACCACGAACGAATACGCTCGCAGCATCAGAACCAGGCTCACCTGAATACTGTACGGTGGTAACACCCGAAAGCTGACCACCGAGCACATTGTTGACATTACCTACAGGAGTACGGACCAAATCCTCGCTCTTCACGCTGGAGAGAGCACCGGTAACGGTCACCTTCTTCTGTACACCGTAAGCTACAACTTCTACAGCCTTGAGGGAAGTAGCCTCTTCCTTCAAGACCACCTTCATGCCGTCCTTGGCAATCACGGTCTGAGATACGAATCCAATGTAACTGATCTTTAACTTGGCACCTGGCTTCACGTTGAGAGAGAAGTTACCATCAAAGTCTGTAACCGTACCCTGGGTAACTTTCTGTCCCTCGATGATAACACTAGCTCCAATAACGGCTTCGCCATTGGCGTCAACAACAGTACCCTTGAGGATACCTGTCTGTTGAGCAACAGCTACACTCGCTTTAGCAGAACCTGCGCCTCCACAAAGAGGGGCAAGCATCAATGCCGTGCAAAACAAAGTTGCAGGCAATGCTGAACTTTTCATAAATAGCTTGTTATTCATTTTGTTTATTATGACGTTAAGATTTTACTTTCTATTCCGGTTTGACAATTTCGCTTTGTTAGTCGCAATCCTCTTGAAAAGGATTTCTGCTGCAAAGCTATTAAAAAACCTTGTTTTTCATAGAATAAAATTGTTCAACTATCATTATTATCATCCAAAACCACGCATTTTATACATTTCAGTATAATTTTAAATACTTTTTTACATATATAATAAGGTATAGTGGATTTTTTTGTGTATTTTTGCCGAAAAATTAGCGAAAAGGCGGATTTGGACATAAAAACGCCTCTAAGCGATTATACAGAAACAAAATAAGCAATATGCAAACCAGCAAATATCTATTAGCAACAGAAAGAGACGCCGAATGGGGTCTCACCATCAGCACCGTGGGACGAGAGGAAATCGTACCAGGGGAAGAATATCCTACCAAGGGACATGCCGATGGATATTATTTCGATATTAAGAAGGGAAGAACCCTCGATGAATACCAGCTCCTCTATCAGCCGGAAGGAGAAGGAGTGTTCCGCTCTGCCCATCTTCCGGAAACCAAAATCAAGGCAGGAGACATCTTCCTGCTCTTTCCCGGTGAATGGCACAGCTATCATCCATCGAGCACAAAGGGATGGAAGAGCTACTGGATCGGATTCAAGGGAAAGAATATCAACGACCGTGTGAAGGCGGGATTCCTATCGCCGGAAAAGCCGATCTATCACGTGGGCTACAGCAACGAAATCATCGCCCTATATGAAGAGGCGTACAAGACGGCACAGGAGGAGGCTGCATTCGTACAGCAGACACTGGCAGGCATCGTGAACCACCTCATCGGAAAGATGTATTCCTTGGAGAGAAACATCATCCTGGGCAAGGATTCCAAGCATGTGGATATCATCAACAGGGCTCGCCTGCGCATCCGTGAGAGCCTGGAGGATACGCTCACCATCCAGGATTTAGCACAGGAACTGGGCGTCAGCTATTCTTCGTTCCGCAAGCTCTTCAAGGAATATACCGGCTTCGCTCCTGCACTCTATCAGCAGACTTTGAAACTGCAGAGAGCCAAGGAACTGCTGTCTACCACCAATGAGAGCATCAAGGAAATAGCCTACCGCCTCAATTTCGAATCCCCTGATTATTTCTCGGCTAAATTCAAGAATCAGACCGGCATGAAGCCATCCGATTTCAGAAACACCACCCGATAAAAAAAATTCCACAAACAGATGAGGGTGTGTCATAAGCTTCTTGCCTAGGGTATAGATAAGGCACGGATTACACGGATTTTATGGCGCTAATATGGGCAAAGCGATTATAATCGCATAAAGAATCCGTATAATCCGTGTAATCCGTGCCAAAACCTGCTCCACCCAAAAACTTTAATTTTTGATATTTCTTTTAGATTCTTGACCAGACGCCAAAAAACTAGGCTCTAATATCATTTTCTATTGTTCCTTCTTGCGTTTTCATCCTATCTTTGCAACCGTAAACAAATAACAATAACTTAAAATACACGTTATAAAAATGGAACAGAAGAAATACTTCTTTGCCGTAGACCTGGGTGCTACCAGTGGCAGAACCATCCTGGGAAGTCTGGCTGAGGGCAAGTTCGAACTGGAAGAACTCACCCGCTTCGACAACCGACTCATCGAGACCGGCAATCACTTCTATTGGGACATCTTCGCCCTCTTCTATGAGATTATCGCCGGATTGAAACTCGTGGCGCAGCGCGGCATCCATATCGAAAGCATCGGTATCGATACCTGGGGATGCGACTTCGTATATGTGGACAAAAACGGGGATATCCTCCGCAATCCTCTCGCCTACCGCGACCCTCATACCTTCGGCATGATGGAGAAATACTTCGACGAGAAAATCAGCAAGGAAAAGGTATACGAGAAGACTGGAATCCAATTCATGAACTTCAACTCGCTCTTCCAGATATACGCCATGAGAAAGGCGGGAAACGTGGCTTTGGAGAATGCTGACAAGATTCTCTTTATCCCTGATGCTCTGAGCTATATGCTCACCGGCAACGCTATCTGCGAATATACCGTGGCATCTACTTCCCAGATTCTCAACCCGATGACGGGCGACCTGGACAACGATCTCGTGGAGAGTCTCGGACTGAAGAGAGAGCAGTTTGGCAAGATGACCAACCCTGCTTCCATCATCGGTACGCTGACCGAAGAGGTGCAGAAGATGACGGGCTTGAATGCCGTTCCAGTCATCGCCGTAGCGGGTCACGATACAGCCAGCGCCGTAGCTGCCGTGCCAGCCAAGAACGAGGAGTTTGCCTATCTGAGCTCCGGTACCTGGAGTCTGATGGGTATCGAGACCAAGAAAGCCATTATCAATGAGAAGAGTTATGAACTCAACTTCACTAACGAAGGCGGCATCGAGGGTACTACCCGATTCCTGAAGAACATCTGCGGCATGTGGATTTACGAGCGCTGCCGCAAGGAATGGAAGGACGAAGCGGCTGCCAGCCAGAAGGATATGAAGAGTCTGGGACATGCAGAGCTGATTGCGGAAGCGATGAAGCAGCCTGCCTTCCAAAGCATCATCAACCCAGACGATGCCTGCTTTGCCAACCCATCGAGCATGGTAGAGGCTATCAGGCAGTATTGCGAAAAGACAGGACAGCACGTTCCTCAGAACTATGGCGAATTCTGCCGTTGCATCTTCGAGAGTCTTGCGCTCCGTTATCGTCAGATTTTCACCTGGCTGAAGGATTTTGCCGACTTCGACCTCAACGTGCTCCACATCATCGGTGGCGGTTCGCTCAACCAATATCTCAACCAGTTCACTGCCGACAGCTGCGGTGTCACCGTATTGGCGGGTCCTCAGGAAGGCACAGCCATCGGCAACATCATGCTCCAGGCGAAGGCATCAGGCTTGGTCAAGGACATCTGGGAAATGCGTCAGATCATCGCCAACTCGCTTGAGCTCAAGAAATTCGAGCCAAAGAACAAGGAGGCATGGGATGAGGCATACGAGAAGTTTTTAAAGATAAAAGGGTAAAAAGGTAAAAGGGTAAAAAGGAAAAAAGAACCTTCCCCCCTTGGTCGCCTCCATTCCCAGCGATTCCATCGCTGGGTCCCCCCCCAGTCATAAGCAAAAAAAAACAACAAACAAAATACATAAAAACAATGAAAGCAGATTTGATTTTAAAGAATTACGAGATTGCAAAGGAGCGCTATGCTGCTCTAGGTGTAGATACTGACAAGGCTATTGAGACTTTGGAGAAGACTCCAATCTCTCTGCATTGCTGGCAGGCTGACGACGTGGTTGGCTTCGAGCGTGGCGAGGCAGCTTCTGGCGGTATCCAGAGTACAGGTAACTATCCAGGCAAGGCTCGCAACATCGACGAGCTCCGTCAGGACATCGAGAAGGTGAACTCTCTCCTCGCAGGTACTTTCCGTCTCAATCTCCACGAGATTTACGGTGAGTTCGGCGGCAAGCAGATCGACCGCAACGAAGTTACCGTTGACCAGTTTACAGGCTGGATGCAGTGGGCTAAGGAACAGAACATGAAGCTCGACTTCAACTCAACTTCTTTCTCTCACCCATTGAGCGGAAGCCTCACATTGTCAAATCCTGACCCAGCTATCCGCGAGTTCTGGATTGAGCACACCAAGCGTTGCCGCCGTATCGCAGACGCCATGGGTAAGTTCCAGAACGACCCATGTATCATGAACATCTGGGTACACGATGGTTCCAAGGATATCACCGTAGAGAAGGGCCGCTATCGCGAGATTCTGAAGAACTCTCTCGATGAGATTCTGGCAGAGGAATTGCCAAACATGAAGTCTTGTCTCGAGGCTAAGCTCTTCGGTATCGGCTTGGAGGCTTACACCGTAGGTTCTCACGACTTCTACGCTGGCTACTGCGCTAAGAACAACGTGATGTACACCCTCGATACTGGTCACTACGAGCCAACAGAGAACGTATCAGATGCCGTTTCAGCACTCCTACTCTTCGTTCCTGAGCTGATGCTCCACGTATCCCGCCCAATGCACTGGGATTCAGACCACGTAACTCTCTTCGACGACAATACACGCAACCTCTTCTCAGAGCTGGTTCGTGCCAACGCACTCGACCGTGCTCACATCGGTCTCGACTACTTCGACGGTTCCATCAACCGTATCGGTGCTTACATCATCGGTGTCCGTGCCGCTCAGAAGTCATTGTTGCAGGCATTCCTTGAGCCATTGGATACCCTCCGCAAGTACGAGGACGAGGGCAAGCTCTTCCAGCGCCTGGCTCTCCTCGAGGAAGAGAAGACATTGCCATTCGGTGCTGTATATGATTACTTCAACCTGAAGAACAACATCCCTGTTGGCGAAGAGTATATCGCTGACATCGAGAAGTACGAGGCAGAAGTTCTCGCTAAGAGAAACTAAGATATTGAACATTTGTATGTTCAGGAGTTAAAGAAGTTAAGGAGTTAAAGGAGTTAAGACAACAGTCTTTGCACGCAGTTTTTAAGCAACAAGACATACGTCTTAACTCCTTAACTTCCTTAACTCCTTTAACTTCTTTATATGCGAAAGTTCTGTACCCTAAAAACCAAGCAAATATGGAAATATTAATAGGACTTTTAATCATAGCCATCGGCGCATTCTGCCAGTCCAGCTGTTACGTCCCTATCAACAAGATCAAAGATTGGAGTTGGGAATCATACTGGGTAGTTCAGGGTGTGTTCGCATGGCTTATTTTGCCTTTTTTAGGCGCTATGCTCGCTGTTCCTAGCGGACATTCTTTCTTTGAATTATTCGACGGTTATGGCTTCAATGTAGCGATGACCATGCTCTTCGGTGTACTCTGGGGCGTAGGCGGACTCACCTTCGGTCTCTCCATGCGCTACCTGGGTGTGGCATTGGGTCAGAGCATCGCCTTGGGAACCTGCGCAGGTCTCGGAACCATCATGGGTCCGGTGCTGCTCAACATCTTCTTCCCTGAGCTGGACGCCCTCTCATCGCTCACCTTCAGCGTCATCCTCGGTGTGGTAGTCACCCTTATCGGTATCGCCATCATCGGTGTGGCTGGAAGCATGAAGGCTTCCTCTCTCTCTGAAGAAGAGAAGAAGGCGGCTGTGAAGGACTTCAACTTCCCTAAGGGTCTCGCTATCGCCCTGCTGGCTGGTTTCATGAGCGGATGCTTCAATGTGGGTCTTGCCTTCGGAGAGGATATTCACTTCGGCACCTTCACTCCGGATATGTTCAAGACCCTGCCTGCCACCTTCCTCGTAACCGTGGGTGGTTTCATCACCAACGCCATCTACTGTTTCTATCAGAACACCAAGAATCATACTTGGAGCGACTATAAGAACGAGGAGGTTTGGAGCAATAACATCCTATATTGTGCCTTGGCGGGAGCCTTGTGGTACAGTCAGTTCTTCGGTTTGTCATTAGGAAAAGGTTTCCTCACCGAATCCCCTACCCTCATGACCCTGTCGTTCTGTATTCTGATGGCACTGAATGTAGTGTTCTCGAATGTATGGGGCATCATCCTGAAGGAATGGAAAGGCTGCTCTAAAAAGACCATCGGCGTATTAATCGTTGGCATCATAGTCTTGATTATCTCAAGCTTCCTGCCACAGCTCATTTAACATTGAACTTGGAACTTTGAACTTTATGATTACTTTATCTGTACAAAACTTATCTTCAAAAATAAGGCATATCATAAAGTTCAAAGCTCAAAGTTCAAAGTTCAAAGGGAAAAAAGTTCAAAGGAAAAAAAGTTCAAAGTAAAATGAAAAGATTTGCATTTAAGATGTATCTCAAGAAGGGATGCGAAAAGGAATATGCCAAGCGCCATGCTGCGATTTGGCCTGAGTTGAAACAGATGATCAAGGACCAGGGTGTGAGCGACTACAGCATCTTCTGGGACAAAGACACTAACCTGCTCTTTGCCGTTCAGAAATGCGATAGCGATACCAACAGCCAGGACACCGCCAACGTGGATCCTATCACCCAGAAATGGTGGGATATGATGGCAGATATCATGGAAGTAAACCCGGATAATTCGCCCGTCAGCATCCCATTGGAAGAACTCTTCCACATGGATTGATATAAAGAATTTAGTTAGCTTAGAAACAGAAAAAGCCCCCGAGTATCTCACGATGTTCGGGGGCTTTGTTTCACTAAACCCAAAAACTTTTACCTAATAACACTAAAACCTAATAAACCTATTACCTATAAAATGTATATCCAGTAAACCTATTTATATCAAAATATTACCAACAACACTATATCTACTATTCATAGAATATCAGATATTGAATTAATATCTGACATTCTTTATGTATCTGATGAACTAACCTATATTTTATCTTGGCAAATTGAAAGCCTTGGTCATCTCAGCCATCTCTTCCTGGCTCATGCCATCAGGCTCGAATCCCATGCATTTTGAATCGATATAGATCTTAGCGCTCTTTGAGAGCACGTCAATCTGGTCGAAGGCATCCATCACGTCCAGGCCCTTGGCAAAGACACCGTGCTTCTCCCACATTACTACATCGTAATCCTCCAGCTCCTTCAAAGTCTCCTCAGCCAGCTTCAAGCTGCCAGGCAACTGATAAGGAACAATGCCCAAACCGAGCGGACAGAAAGCCTTGGTCTCTGGAATCATGCTCCAGAGCAGGTTGCTCAAAACGTCCTTGCCCATGAACTTCTTGTTATGGCTCATGGCGATGAGCTCGATAGGGTGAGTATGAACGGTAGCCTTATAGTTGGAACCCTTCTCGATGAGACTGGCATGAACGCTTAGGTGACTAGGCAACTCTGAGGTTGGCATCACAGGATTATCGGCGATGATGACATAGCTGGCGCAATCGTCGAGGATACGGATGATAGAACCGTTCTCCATAGGCCAGCGAGCCAAGTCGCGCATACGCTTACCTGTTCCCTTGCAGAAGAAGTAACAGCCCTTCAATGCAGGCAAAGCTGTACCAATCTGCTTCACTTCGCTGATAGCTGGCAAAGCCTTGATCTCGTCATCAACCAAGTCTGTTACGTTTACGGTGATATTACCACCATTACGCTCAGCCCAACCATTCTGCCAGAGGTATCCGGCAACTTCTGCAATCTTCTCGACCTCCTTTTTCAAGGCAGGACGACCTTCTAAAACACTATTCATATTATTCTTGTTATTAGCTTGTTTAAAATTTCTGCTGCAAAAATACTCATTTCGCCCCATACCCAACCTATTCTTTTGATATTTAAGCTATGACATTTGGCATAACATTTTCTGTTTTTCTGATTTCAGTAGACACTTTCAATTTTATAAAACGGAAATAGTAGAAACTCGAACAAAAGAACATGAAATCGTACAAAAATCCATAAGAAATATACATTCTTTTCGTAACTTTGCAACAAAATTAGAATAATAACGCAACAAAACAATCAAAACAAAATCAGAATGAGAAAAAGACTATTTCTGCTTCTACTCGCTTTCATCTCGCTCTGCCAGATGTATGCAGTAGAAAGGACAAAGCTCAATTTTAATGGGGGATGGTTGCTCAAGGTGGGCGACTTCCAGGGAGCAGAACTGGCAAACTACAAGGATGCCGGTTGGAAACAGATTACGCTGCCTCGTGCCTTCAACGAGAAAGAAGCGTTCAAGGTTTCCATCGAACAACTCAGCGACACCATCATGTGGTATCGCAAGCACTTCCATATCCAGAAAGTGGGCGACCGCAAGTATTTCATCGAGTTCGAAGGCGTGCGCTTCGGTGCCGACATCTGGCTCAATGGTAAGAAAGTGGGATATACCGAGAATGGTGTGATGGCAAGCGGATTCGATCTGACACCTTATATTATAAAAGGTGAGAACGTCATCGCCGTACGTGTGGATAACTCCTGGAGTTATCGTGAACGAGCCACAGGCCAGCGCTATCAGTGGAACGACAAGAACTTCAATGCCAACTATGGCGGTATTCCGAAGAATGTGTTCCTCCACATCACCGACAAGCTCTATCAGACCCTTCCACTCTACAACAATCTCAAGACCACAGGTATCTATATCTATGGCAGCAACTATGATATTGCGGGAAAGAAGGTAACGGTGAACGCTGAATCGCAGGTAAGAAATGAGGATTCCAAGCCTCGCTCTTTCCGCTTCTTCGCCAAGATTCTGGATGCAGACGGCAAGGAAGTGGGTCATTTTGATGGCGAAAGATACACATTGAAGCCAGGCGAAACCAGGACCGTGAAGGTGAGCGGACTCCTAAACAACGCTCACTTCTGGAGTTGGGGATATGGCTATCTCTACACCGTAAAGACCCTCTTGAAAGCGGACGACGGCAGCAAGATAGACGATGTAGTGACCAAGACCGGTTTCCGCAAGACCCAGTTTGGCGAAGGCAAGTTCTATCTCAACGACCGTGCCATCATGATGCACGGCTATGCGCAGCGCACCTCCAACGAGTGGCCTGGCGTGGGCATGAGCGTTCCTGCCTGGCTGAGCGACTACAGCAACAAACTGATGGTGGAATCGGGCGGTAACCTGGTTCGCTGGATGCACGTCTGCCCTTGGAAACAGGACATCGAGAGCTGCGACCGCGTGGGCCTGATTCAGGCAATGCCAGCCGGTGATGCCGAGAAGGATGTGGAAGGCAGAAGATGGGAACAGCGTCTGGAACTGATGAAGGAAGCCATCATCTACAACCGCAACAACCCTAGCATCATCTTCTATGAAAGCGGTAATAAGGGCGTGAGCCGCGAGCACATGTTACAGATGAAAGCCATCCGCGACGAATTCGACCCTCACGGCGGAAGAGCCAGCGGCAGCCGAGAGATGCTCAACATCAACGAGGCTGAGTATGGCGGCGAGATGCTTTACATCAACAAGAGTAAGAAGCACCCGATGTGGTCGATGGAGTATCATCGCGACGAGGGCCTGCGCAAATACTGGGATGAGCAGAGCTATCCTTACCACAAGGAAGGCGACGGACCTCTGTATCGTGGCAAACCTGCCTTCGAATACAACCACAACATGGATACCTTTGCTGCAAGCATGGTAGAACGCTGGTTTGAATACTGGCAGGAGCGTCCGGGCACAGGCAAGCGTGTGAGCGATGGCGGTACCAAGATCATCTTTTCAGATACCAATACCCATCATCGTGGTGAGGCAAACTACCGTTCGAGCGGTGTAACCGATGCGATGCGCATCCCGAAGGATGCCTTCTTCGCTCATCAGGTGATGTGGGACGGCTGGGTATCTCCAGAAAAGGATGCCACCTATATCGTGGGTCATTGGAACTACAAGCCAGGCACCATCAAGCAGACAGAATATGTGGTAAGTACCGGCGACGAGGTAGAACTCTTCATCAACGGCAAGAGCATGGGCATGGGCGAACGCAGCAACCAGTGGCTCTTCACCTGGAAGAACGTACCTTTCGAGGCAGGAAAGATTGAGGCTGTGGCTTATACATACGATAAGTCTGACAAGAAATCAAAAGATGCCAAGACCAAGAAGGAGACAAGCCGTTATGCCATCGAAACAGCGGGCGAGCCTCATCACATCAAGCTCACCAGCATCCAGAACCCGGAAGGTTTCAAGGCTGATGGTGCCGACATGGCACTCATCCAGGTAGAGGTGGTTGACAAGCAGGGCAGACGCTGTCCGCTCGACAACCGCACCATCCACTTCAACTATCAGGGCGAAATGGAATGGATTGGCGGACTGGCTACTCCTAACGAGGAAACCAAGAAGGAACTTGCAGCCAAGAAGCAGAGCCTCGTGGTAGACAAGAACGAGACCGCAGAGCAGAAGGCAGCCCGCAAGGCAGCCGATATTCTCGATTCGACAGACAGCGACAACACCTTCGACAATTACATCGGAAAGATTGATTTGCCAGTAGAGTGCGGTGTAAACAGAATCTTGATTCGCAGTACTGTGAACCCAGGAAACATCACAATCTGTGCGGGTGCTGATGGAATCAAGGGCGTAGCAAGCATCGACTTGCAGACCCAGAAGGTGGATATCGAGCACTATCTGCCTCAGTTCAGCTTGAAGGGCGACCTTTCTCGTGGCGAAACGCCATCTACCCCATCCTATACTGATATCAAGGAGTCCATCGATATCACTGGTGCCATAGCAGGCGTTAACCAGGAAGATGCCCAGAAGACCTTCGACGATGATGAAACTACAGAATGGAAGAGCGATGGCAAGCCAGAGAATGCCTGGATCACCTATCAGTTTGCCAACAAAGAGAAGGTGGATGAAATCACCGTGAAGCTCACGGGTTGGAGAGACAAGATGTATCCACTTGCCATCTTTGCCGGCAAGAAGAAGGTTTGGGAGGGTTACACCTACGCCTGCCTCGGCTATGTTCACATCAAGATAGACAAGCCAGTGAAGGCAAAGGATATCACCATCAGGATGATAGGCGATGCCAAGAGCAAGACCCAGCTCAGCGACACCAAGGAGCTGGCGGGCGGCAAGGCAAGCACCCTCGATTTCATAGGAATCAAGAAAGGCAAACCGGTATTGAGAATCGTAGAAATTGATTTTCTGAAGAACAAGTAGCAGAGAAATAGGTAGAATTGGTGGAATCTCGCATAAAAGCCGACAATGGAGCCAAGGCGTGGAAGATGCCCAGCATCGACTCGCCCAGGAAGACAAGAGCATCTATGTGGTAGATGTGCCGAACGCCAGTCTGCGCAGCGATGTTCTCCACTTCGATGCCAATGGTGCTCAGGAGTTGGGCAACAAGATGTTCCAGCTCATCGAGAAGAAGAAACTTCTCAAGTAAATATTGCAGCATTCTAGCGACACCGCATTTCACGGTGTCGCTAGATTTTTTCTTCAAAAATTACGCTAAAATCTGCTGAATAGCTTAGAATGAGCGATTTATGAGTGTTTCA
>OLGY01000419.1_pt1 | contig 30079 bp, 24 predicted proteins | sample 1605951 | NCBI WGS metagenome assembly OLGY01 (sample SAMN03283280) | human gut metagenome | biome: human-associated habitat; material: feces | host: Homo sapiens | place: Peru | collected 2012
CCTGTGACCCTCTGCTTGTAAGGCAGATGCTCTCCCAGCTGAGCTAAGATCCCATGTCGTCAACCGACTTGATTATTATATACAGTCGGCACCTTATTGTCAACAACTTTTTTCATTTTATTTAAAAAAATTTCAACTATTCAGAAGTCTCTCCACAAGCTTCACGCACTCTGCCGCATCCTTTGAATATCCGTCGGCTCCTATCTCGTCTGCAAAGCTCTGTGTAATGCAGGCTCCACCGATTACCACCTTGCTCTTACAGCCCTTTTCCTTACATATTTCCACTACATCCTTCATGCGCATCATGGTGGTAGTCATGAGAGCTGACAGTCCGATAACAGCCGCGTTCGTCTCAATCGCCTTGTTGACAATATCCTCACAAGGCACATCCTTTCCCATATCAATCACGTTGTAGCCATAGTTTTTAAGCATAAGCACGACAAGATTCTTTCCTATATCATGAATATCCCCCTCCACCGTTGCAATGACAAGAGTCGGCATATCATCACCTGAGTCCTTCTTTTCAAGTAACGGCTCCAGATGCTCTATAGCAAGCTTCATGGTGTTTGCGCTGCCGATAAGCTGTGGCAGGAAATATTTCTTCTGGTTAAAAAGCTCTCCCACCTCATTAATAGCCGGAATCAGGCTGTTATTAATAATCTCGTCAGGCTTTGCCCCATCAGAAAGCATTTTCTTTACTTCATCAATTATACTGCCCTTGTTTCCCTTTAAGACGGCCTGAAATACCGCATCCTTACCGCCTGCTGCGCATGTGCCGTTTGAAGCAGACGCATCATTGTCCGACTTTTTCACAACAACAGTCTCATATTGGGCCTTTTCCTCCGCAAGCCTGCTCATGCGCTCGATGTATGCTATATCGCTGTCAGGTCTGTCGAGCAGCATATCCGATGCAAATGCAGCATTCATCAAAAGCTCCTGTGATGGATTGGCAATAGCCATGGTGAGTCCCTTGCATATGGCCATTGTAAGAAACGCTGTGTTCACATACATACGCTCAGGCAGTCCGAAGGATATATTTGAAAGTCCGCATATTGTAGGAAGCTTTTTCTCATCCTTGCAGTACGCAATGGTCTCATAGCACTCGATTGCGGCCTTTGGATTTGCACCTATTGTCGCAACAAGTCCATCCACCACGATATCCTCATGCGCCATTCCAAGCGAAAGTGCCTTGTCATAAATAGTATTTATAATCTGCTTTTTCTCCTCTACATCCTTCGGCAATCCTGCATCCGAAAGCGGTAAAAGTATGAACATCGCCCCATATTTTGCCGCAAGAGGCAGAAGCTTTTCCATCTTTTCTGTCTCAAGAGAAATGGAATTGATTAGAGCTCTTCCCGGATAAATCTTAAGAGCCTCCTCTATTACCTCCACATAGCTTGAATCAATACAAAGAGGGCAGTCCACGGTTGATGAAACCTCATATATAACCGATTTCATCATCTCCTTCTCATCGATACCATTCATGCCCATATTGATATCAAGTATTCCCGCACCATTTGTCTCCTGCTCCATAGCCATCTGGCGCACCAGGTCAAGCTTTCCCTCACGAAGCTGTGCCTGCAGCTTTTTCTTACCTGTAGGATTGATTCTCTCTCCGACCACAGTAAAGTTGCCATCTAAGTCAATCTCTACATTCTTTCGTTCGGACGCAAGTACTCTTCTATGATGCTCAAGCGGCTTATGAACAGGCATTGACTTTACAGCCTCTGTCAGTGCACGGATATGCTCCGGCGTGGTGCCACAGCAGCCTCCGACAATGGATGCACCTGCCTTCACAAGTCCTCTCATCGCATCCGCAAACATATCCGGAGTCATCTTGTATACAGTTTTACCATCCTCAAGCTCCGGAAGCCCTGCATTTGGCTTGGCAATAAGAGGTACTGTAGAGTACTCTGCCATTTTCTCAACCAGCGCTATCATCTCAGCAGGTCCCGTCGAACAGTTCACCCCGATAGCATCCACTCCAAGTGACTGCAGCACGACAACTGCTGTCTCCGGCGGTGTACCAAAAAGAGTCCTGCCATCCTCGTTATAGGTAAGTGTCACCATAATAGGCAGGTCGCTTACCTCTTTTATAGCAAGCACTGCCGCTCTGCACTCCTGAAGACTCATCATTGTCTCAACCACAAAAACATCTGCGCCCGCCGCATCAAGGATCCTCGCCTGCTCCTTGTACACCTCCAAAAGCTCCTCAAACATCAGATCCCCGAGTGGAAAAAGCTGCCTGCCGGTCATCGTCATATCTGCTGCTACAAGTGCCCTATCCCCGACAGCCTGCTTTGACAGGCCAACCAGTGTGGTATTTATCTCGTTAATTTTCTCCTGTAAACCATATTCTAAAAGCTTAATCCTGTTTCCTGTAAATGTAGGTGCATAAACAATATTCGTGCCGTTATCGACATAAGCCTTCTGCAGATCAAGAATCACCTGCGGATGCTCCATCACCCATTCCTCCGGACACACCCCTACCGGCATGCCCTCTGCCATCAGGTTTGTACCGGTCGCTCCATCCAGGATAACTATGTTTTCTCTGATATATTTTCTGAATTCTTCTCTTGTCATTTCGTTTCCTTTTCTGTTTCAGCTGTTATTCACTCCACAGTGTAAAATATTTCAAAGCAAAAGCTATGTGCTCTTCATCCTTGAAATTTGTGATAATTTATATTATCATTGTAACCGATTTTAAAACACAAAAATCAATAGTCTATTCACCATAATATACTAAAACACTATATTTTTCAAACAAAAGAAAGGATTTCTTATGAAACTTATCGCTTTAGATCTTGACGGAACACTTTTCAACAACCAAAGTCAGATATCCAAAGAAAATATAAAAGCTATAAAAGAGGCAACTGCTGCCGGGATAAATGTGGTCATCTCCACCGGCCGTCCATTCGGAGGGCTGCCGTTTGAGGCAATTAAGGACACCGGCATCCGCTACGCTATCACTGCAAACGGAAGTGCAATCTACGAGATTGACACCAAAAAATGTCTTTACGAAAACTGCCTTTCTGATGATACAGCGTTTTCAATAATTGATTACCTGATGACAAAGCGCGTTCATATGGATGCCTTCATAAACGGCTGTGGCTATTCTCCGTACAAGTGTCTCGAGGATGCAAAGGATCTCAAAATGCCTCCTTCTATAAAGGAATACATCATGACAACCAGAAAACGTGTGAACGATATCACTGAAATGATGCGCGAAAACAATTACCATATGCAGAAAATGACCATCAATTTCCCAAAGGATGCAGATGATAACTACTACTGCCGCGACGAAGTATTTGAGCATCTGAAAAAAATCCCTGAAATCACGCTCGTAAGCGGTGGATACGGCAATCTGGAATTCACAAAAGCAGGCGTTGACAAAGGTGTGGCACTTCATAAGCTGGCTCAAATCCTGAATATAGCAGCTGATGAGACAATGGCTGTCGGTGACACTGAAAACGACATGGCTATCGTAAAAGCCGCACACATCGGCGTGGCCATGGGAAATGCAACCGATGAGCTTAAGGCACAGGCTGATTACGTCACCGACACAAACGAAAATGACGGCGTAGCCAAGGCTATCCGCCACTTTATGGGTTAATCTCACAATAAAACAATCACCTGTCATATATATCTCCGGAAGCACATATACTTCTAAGACAACATATGACAGGTGATTTTTTGATTGTAAAAAAATATTTATCCAATCCACTTGTGACCGGAACTATTTTTCTGACACTTGCCGGTACAACCAGTCGGTTTATGGGATTTTTCTTTCGCATATTTCTTAATAACGTCATGGGCTCAACAGGTCTGGGACTCTATCAGCTTGTGATTCCACTCATGTCCGTATGCATGTCACTCTGCTGCAACGGTTTTCAGACTGCCACATCAAAACTTGTTGCCGAAAAGCCTCAAAACAGGCAGATTATACTCATTTGCGCAATAATTATGTCAGCCACCATTGCTCTTTTACTCACAATTATTATGTATTCCAATGCCAACTACATAAGCCTTTGTATTTTAAGTGAGCCACGCTGTACAAAGCTTGTCAAGGCGCTGTCCTTTTCCATTCTGCCCGCCGCTATCCATTCCTGCATAAACGGATACTATTATGGATTGAAAAAAGCAGCCGTTCCAGCTGCCACACAATTAATTGAGCAGACCGCACGCATTGGAACCTGCTATCTGATATACGCAATACTATCTGACGGTGGCAGCTGCTTTAAGCCTGTATACTCTATATACGGCATCGTGGCAGGCGAAGCGAGCGCAACCGTCTTTTCCGTTATCACAATAAAAAAAGATTTCTCATACTTTAAAATATCCGCCAAAAGCCTGAAAACAACAGCCTATGGCATGGCTGCGCTTTTCATCCCTTTATCACTAAACTACATATTGGCAAGCTTTTCATCCTCCGTCGAAAATGTGCTTATCCCGAGAACCCTTAAGCTCTACGGACTATCACCGGCATTGGCCCTTGACATATTCGGAACCATTTCCGGTCTCACCCTTCCCGTGCTTTTATTTCCCGGTGTACTTTGCAGCTGTGCCTGCGTGATGCTTCTGCCATCTGTTTCTGAAGCGAACGCCGCCGGAAAGGATACAAAAATCACTAAAACCATAAACTCCTGTGCCTTATTCGGACTATGCTTTGGTCTTATCTTTACATGCATATTTTATCTGCTGTCGAATTTTATAGGGGATTTTCTTTTTTCATCGAAGCTTTGTGGATATTTCCTTAGAAGACTGTGTTTTCTGTGCCCACTGATGCACATAAGCGGAATGCTTAGCAGCATACTGCACGGTCTGGGTAAAGCAAAGCAGGTGCTCTTCGTCAATCTGCTCACCTGTGCGATAAGAATTCTGATGATTATGCTTCTCGTACCTCACTATGGGATAGATGCATATCTGTGGGCTATGCTTGTGTCGCATGTGTTTATGACACTTGCTGTCGGGATTCTAACCTGCCACACAGCACACAAATAAAAAAGCCTGCACATACTCCAGGCATACCGGAATATGTGCAGACTCATAAAACTACAGATTATACACGTGAAAGGTACTCACCTGTTCTTGTATCAATCTTGATAACATCATCTGTCTCAACAAAAAGTGGTACATATACTGTAGCACCTGTCTCAACTGTAGCAGGCTTTGTAGCACCTGTTGCTGTATCACCCTTGAAGCCAGGCTCTGTCTCTGTAACAGTAAGCTCAACGAAAAGTGGTGGCTCAACTGCAAATACATTGCCCTTGTGTGAGCAAACCTTACACATCTCGTTCTCTTTTACAAACTTGAGAGCATCGCCAACCTCATCCTTTGGTAAGTCAATCTGGTCATATGTCTCAACATCCATGAAATGATAGAAATCATCATCTGCATAAAGATACTGCATATCCTTACGGTCAATGTGTGCTGTAGGGCATTTCTCTGTTGGACGGAATGTCTTCTCAACAACACCACCACTGATGATATTCTTTAACTTTGTACGTACAAATGCTGCACCTTTTCCTGGTTTAACATGCTGAAATTCGATAATCTGATAGATGTTTCCCTCGAACTCGATAGTAACACCGTTTCTGAAATCTCCTGCTGAAATCATTAGTTACTTCCTCCTTAAATCGTGCGAGCCTAAGCTCTCTCATTCGTCCATTCTACAATAAAAAGCAATACATTTCAAGTATTTATTTTCTATTGTATGAATTTGTATTGGTTTTATATTAGTTTCTAGCCTCGATATCTGATATCATAGCTACTCTCTTGGCGTGTCTGCCGCCCTCAAACTCGGCTGTCAGATAAGCCTTTACGATATCCTTTGCAAGCTCAACACCTACAATCCTCTCACCAAAGGCTATGATATTGGCATTGTTGTGCTGTTTTACAAGGCGTGCTGTGGCTGTATCTGAGCAAACTGCCGCACGGATTCCGTTGACCTTATTGGCTGCTATTGAGATACCCACACCGGTACCGCATATCAGTATTCCGCAGTCAAACTCGCCTGATGCCACTGCATTAGCCACCTTCTCACCATACTCCGGGTAATTGCAGCTCTCACTTGAATCTGTGCCGAAATTGGTCACCTCGTGTCCCATGCTCTCAACGTACTCCATTATTGTCTTTTTAAGCTCAACTGCTGCGTGATCGTTTCCGATTGCAATCTTCATAATATATATGCCTCCAAATTTTAAATTATTAGTTAAAAATTATTTATTTACTTTCTTTAAATGCCTCTTGTAGCATGCAATTACAGGCTTTTCAATAAAGCGCTTAAGCACAATCTGTATCTCCTCATGCGGGTCAATAGGTGCTACAAGTATTGACCTGATGCCGGTAAGATTAGCTCCGATGATATCTGTAAATATCTGATCTCCCACAAAAAGAGTGTTTTTCGTATCTGTGCCAAGCCTCTCCATTGCTGTACGATAGCCTGATGGCTTTGGCTTTCCTGCCTTGTAGATATACTTTATCCCAAGTTGCTTAGCAAAGCTCTTCACACGCGGCTCTTTGTTGTTTGAGAGCACAAGGCACGAAAACCCAAGCTCCTTAAGGTGCTTAAACAAAGCAATCGCCCGCTCATCAGCAGGCGAACCATGAGTCACAAGGGTGTTGTCGATATCAAAAATGACACCCCTGTAGCCCTCCTTATATAATTTATCAAAATCTATGCTGTATGTCGAGTCAATGTACTCTCCCGGGTATAAAAAACTCATAGTATAAAATTCTCTGTCTCCCTGTTAATCTGTTCATTCAAGGCTGCCTGCTGCATAACGGTGACATCCGCACTGCCAACAAAACGCTGATACTGCTGCAATACCTTATCCTTGTCTAAATCGGATACAGCCTTTGCGACATCAAGTGTGCTGATATCACTGTCAGCACCCTTAAGCTCATAGCTCGCATTGGAATCATATGTATTTGCATAATCAAGCGAGGTAAAGCTCTGCCTTGCCCTTGCAGCCTCGTAATCAGCCGTATCATCAGCAATTGATTGCTGTGAAGCTGTGTCATCCACTGCCTGCTTCGAACTCATAATCTGGCTGTTTCTAAGTTCGTTTACCCTTATGGAATTGTATGAATAAAAGCCTTCGCTCGGGCGAATACCGGAAATGTTCATACGCACCTTCCCATCCTGTTTTAAATAAATCCTGCTGCCTAAACACTATTTGGTGTCAAGCATCTTTTTAAGCTCTGTCATAAAGGTGTTGACATCCTTAAACTCTCTGTAAACCGACGCAAACCTCACATATGCTACCGCATCAAGGTCCTTTAATCTGTCCATAATCAGCTCTCCGATGAGTGATGTAGGGATTTCCTTTTCCTCTCTGGCAAAGATTTCTATCTCGACCTCATCTACAAGCTTTGAGATTGTATCTGCTGAAATCGGTCTCTTATGACATGCAAGAAGCACACCCTTTTCAATCTTGGAGCGGTCATACTGCTCTCTGTTGTTGTCCTTTTTTATAACGATAAGCGGGATTGTCTCCACCTTCTCATATGTAGTGAAACGCTTGCCGCAATCATCGCACAGCCTTCTGCGCCTGATAGAGCTGTTGTCATCAGCCGGTCTTGAGTCTATTACCCTTGTGTTGTCACTACTGCAAAATGGACACTTCATGCCGTACCCTCCGTAGATATCATATAGTATGAAGAAGCAAAATATCTTTGTTTCTCATTATAATACTTCAAATCATCATCTGTATTTAAAAAGACCTATACATATTTTAGTATATATATACTAATTTTCGTTGTCAATATGTTTTGTACTGATTTTGACTTTTTTATAATTTTTTTGTATTTATAAAATCATAACAGCTTGCGCCGCATATCAGACTCACATATATTTACTAATATTATATCGGGTCCAATCTTCACAATCTTAACCCATGGAATACAATATTCGTAATCCCTGCAAAATATTCCCATATATTTTCCCGGTCCCGGCACGATAATCGCACAGATTTTGCCACAGACCGGGTCAAATTCAAGGTCACGCACATGACCGATGAACCTGCCCTCCTCCACGCTCACAACCTCTTTTTCGCATAAATCCAGAAAACGCATAAAACAGACCTCCCTTGGTCTATCTTATGCGTTTCTTTTTGATTTTGTGCTTATAAAAGCGTTTTATTCATAAAATTATACATTAAATCTGAAAAGAATTACATCTCCGTCCTTAACAACGTACTCTTTTCCTTCCATGCCTACGATGCCCTTTTCTCTTGCGGCTGCAAGGCTTCCGTTGTCGAGAAGATCCTGATAGTTGACTACCTCCGCCTTGATGAAGCCACGCTCGAAGTCAGTATGTATCTTGCCGGCTGCCTGCGGTGCCTTTGTACCTTTCTTTATAGTCCATGCACGGCACTCATCCTCTCCTGCTGTGAGGAAAGAAATCAGTCCGAGAAGTGAATAGCTGGCTGCTACAAGCTTATCGAGACCGCTTGACTCAACACCTAAATCCTCAAGGTACTCCTTCTTTTCGTCCTCATCGAGATCTGCAAGCTCCTGCTCAATCTGTGCACAGATAACAAATACCTCTGCGCCCTCTTCCTTTGCCATCTCTCTTACCTTTGCAACGTGCGGATTGCTTGCGCCGTCATCTGCGAGGTCGTCCTCTGATACGTTTGCAGCGTAGATGGTAGGCTTTGCTGTAAGGAGATTATAGCCCTTGAACCAAAGCTGTGCATCCTCATCATCAGGCACTTCAAAGGTTCTGGCCATCTTTCCGTCCTCAAGATGAGCCTTTACTGCCTCAACAAGCTCAAGCTCCTTTGCAAGTGTCTTGTCCATTCTTGCCTGCTTTGCAATCTTTGCAATTCGCCTGTCGAGAATCTCAACATCCGAGAAAATAAGCTCAAGATTGATTGTCTCGATATCTCTTGCAGGATCTACAGAGCCATCTACATGGATAATGTTTGTATCCTCAAAGCAGCGCACTACGTGTACGATTGCATCTACCTCACGGATATTTGCAAGGAACTGGTTTCCAAGTCCCTCACCTTTACTGGCTCCCTTCACAAGACCTGCGATATCAACAAATTCGATTGTTGCAGGTGTAACCTTCTTTGTGTGATAGAGCTCTCCGAGCTTTACGATTCTCTCGTCAGGCACTGAAACAATACCTACGTTTGGGTCGATTGTGGCAAAAGGATAGTTTGCTGAAAGCGCTCCTGCCTTTGTGAGTGAGTTGAATAATGTAGACTTTCCGACGTTCGGAAGTCCGACGATGCCGAGTTTCATGGTATATATATCTCCTTTAAATTGATTTCATATGTATTTTGTGTATCGGATGTTTGTTGATACAACTATGTAGTGTACCACATTGTAAGAGATTTGTATATAATCTTACGAAAAAACCTCCCCTCACATAACCTGATGTGCGGGAAGGTTTTCACATTTTATTATTCACTTACCATCTCATCGCACTTAATCTGCTCGATATGTATGGCAAGGTAGCCTGTCTCATTGTCCAAGAACTCATGATTTAAGTCCTTTCCAAGCTCCTTACATATCTCACCGGCAAGTGCGAATGACTCCGGATAATTTTTCTCGATAAACTGATTGAGATCAACCTTTAATTTTTCTCCGGTCGCGGCTCTTGATACCATGTGGCGTATATGGTTCATGAGGCGGTTGTAGGCCATAGTAGTGACATCTATGTGCTTTCCAATCTTTTCCTCTATAAATGTGGCGCATTTTCGAACTGCTGCCGCCATCTCCATGGCATCCGATACCTTTGAATTGTTTAAGGATGTATGAATATGAAGAGTAATGTAGCCAATCTCATCATCAATTATATCAATTTGTTTTTTATCCTTTAGTATGCGGCGTATATTCTCAGCTACCTTGTACTCCTTATAAAACATCACACGGATGTCATCGTTTAAAGGATTGCTGATCTGTTCTTTGTTTTCCATACGCTTTACAGCAAATGCTATATGATCTGCCATAGGAAACAATATGCTTCTGTCTATATGTCCAAACTCACGCTCTGCATTATCGAGCAGTGTGTTTGCAATCTCAAGATACTCCGGCTCAATGGATTTTACTATGTCCTTTGCCGGACCTCTGTCCCTTGTCTGGGTCAGCTCATACAGTGAATCCTCTTCCGTTGGCTCGACAGACTGTGTAATTTTCTTTCCAAAACCCACACCCTTTCCGACTATAAGATATTCTCTTGCGCTCTTGTCCTTTACCGCAAGCACTGTATTGTGATTTAAGACCTTTGTGATTCTGTACATATCATTCCCCTGACACTTTATTACTTCTCGTAGGTGTCAACTGCGTAGAGAGGCTCTCCTGCCTTAATCGGTCCGTCTGTGATGAGGCGGATTTTCTGATTATCCTTTAGCTCTGTGCAGATGACAGGAGTGGTAACTGATGGTGCGTTTGCCTTTAAGTAGTCAAGGTCAAGCTTCATGAGCACATCGCCCTTATTGACATGCTGACCTGCCTCAACCTGTACATCAAATCCTTTACCCTCGAGTTTTACCGTATCAATTCCTACATGGATTATCATACCAATTCCTGAGTCAGTTGTAAATCCCAAAGCATGCTTTGTATCAAAAACGAATAAAACCGTTCCATCCTCAGGTGCTACAACCACGCCCTCCTCAGGTGTAACTACAGCTCCGTCACCCATCATTTTGCTGGCAAATGCCTCATCCGGCGCTGTTGAAAGGTCTGCTGCTATTCCTGTCATAGGACTTGAGATGATGACTGTGCTTGTCGGCTCTTTTACGTCGCCGGCTTCCTTTTCTGCTTTCACATCAGATTCCTGTGCTTTATCTGAAGCTGCATTTTCATTCTTTGCTTCATCTGCGCCTGCTGTATTATTTTCTACTGCATCATCCTCGAAGTGCTCCTCTGTCACACTCGCAAGATAATCCTCCAGGTCTGATTTTATCACTGTTACTCTTGGTCCATAGATAATCTGTACGCCCTGTCCCTTGTGCACGACTCCTGATGCTCCTGTTGATTTAAGAAGCGCATCGTTTACCTTGTCAGGGTCAATTACTGTGATACGAAGCCTTGTCGCACAGCAGTCCACATCTGAGATATTGGCTTTGCCGCCGAGACCTCGTGATATGGTCTGTGAGAGCTCGTCTACAGTCGCTTTGTCGTCAGAAGCTTTTGTATCCCTGGCAGCTTTTCTTGCGTTTACATCTGCCTTGGTGTAGAGCTTTGTCTCTGTATTGTCATCCTCACGGCCCGGAGTCTTGAAGTTAAACTTCTTTATTAAGAAGCTGAAAATAAAGTAATACAGCAGGAAATATACTATTCCAACCGGAATCACGAGCATCCAGCTTGTCTTTTCATTGCCCTGTAATATACCAAACAGGAAGAAATCAAGTAATCCGCCCGAGAAAGTAAGTCCTACAGCAATGTTTAAAATATGTGCTATCATGTATGCGCTTCCTGCGAGCACTACCTGTACTGCAAAGAGAGCAGGTGCTACGAAAAGGAATGAGAACTCAAGAGGCTCTGTGATTCCTGTAAACATACATGCAAGTGTAGCTGAAAGTAAAAGGCTTCCTGCCTGTTTTTTCTTTTCCGGCTTTGCACATTTATACATTGCAAGTGCTGCTCCCGGAAGACCGAAAATCATGAAAATGAACTCTCCCGAGAAATATCTTGTGGCATCGGCACTGAAATGTGCGATGTTTGCAGAGTCTGCAAGCTGTGCGAAGAAGATGTTCTGTCCTCCCTCAACCATATGTCCTGCAACCTCCATCGTTCCACCGACTGCTGTCTGCCAGAACGGCATGTAAAATACATGGTGCAGTCCGAATGGAATAAGGGCTCTCTTTATGATACCAAAGAGAAGTGTTCCGAAATATCCTGTTCCTGTCACCACTCCTCCGAGTGCATAGATTCCGTTCTGCACTGTCGGCCAGATAAAGTACATCAGGATTCCTACAAACAGATATACCACAGTTGAGATGATAGGCACAAATCTTGTTCCACCGAAAAATGACAATGCATTCGGCAGCTCAATCTTGTAGAAACGGTTGTGCAGTGCTGCCACTCCCAGTCCTACAATAATTCCGCCAAACACACCCATCTGCAATGACTGGATACCACATACTGATGTGATGGTTCCATCAAGCACATCCTTTGCAATGCTTCCGTCTGCAAGGATTTTTCCGGAAATCTTGAGCATCGCATTGATTGATACATTCATAACAAAGTATGCTATGACTGCTGAAAGTGCTGACACCTCTTTTTCCTTCTTTGCCATTCCGATTGCTACTCCGACCGCAAAAATGAGCGGAAGGTTATCGAATATGGCACTTCCGACCGCATTCATGATTACAAGAAGTGCATGGAGTATAGTCTTATCTCCGAGCAGCCACTGTAAACCATAGGTCTCAATTGTTGTGGTGTTGGTGAATGAGCTTCCTAGTCCTAAAAGCAAGCCTGCTACCGGAAGGATTGCGATTGGAAGCATGAAGCTTCGTCCTACTCTCTGCAGGACACCAAAAATTTTGTCTTTCATGAGCTTTTCCTCCTATAAATGCAGGGTATGTACCGATTTGCACCTATCATTCTTTTTTGCTCCAGCGACAAAAAGGAGGCACTTATCATACACTAACCCTGTTAAAAGTTATGTACGACAAATGCCTCCCTAAAAGTAACACGTCTGTTAAAGTTTATATCACAGAAGCTTTATCATTTCAACACAATTTTCCCAACGAATTTATTTTTTGTTAATCATGCTGTTTTTATACATGTTTTTTTGTGAATTATGTCTAATATCTTTTTTCTCCAGACGCCTCCATGTTTCCATCACCATAAAGCATTCTTCACCTGTGATACCCTCTGATGAATACACAGCCTTTTGTATGATGCGCATGTACTCGTCCCAATGGATTCCGCAATAATCCGGTCCGCAGTATTTTTCCTTCAGGTTAGCCAGATAAAGCTCATCTGTCCTGTTCTTTGAAGGATGTCCCAGTCCTTTGTAGATGCGGTTGTTTATCATTATTGCTACCCTGCTGTAACGGCCTTTTTTCACCCTTTTTGCAAGTCTTGCTTCCCACAAAATATTTCTTCGCCTTTTGATATAAACTATGATGGCTGTAAGTGCAGTCAGAAAAATCACACAGAGTGAGGTTTTTAAAATCACCGGTGGTATATGAAGTCTCGTTTTTGAGTTCTGAGCATCTGTACGTTTATCCGCACCTGACTGTGAACCATAAGCCTTCTCACTGCCATCACCTGATGTACTGTTTGCTGCAGCTTTTGATGTATCATCTTTTGCTGTGTCATCATTTTCTGCATCTGTATTTTTTGTATCTTCATTTGCAGCATCTTCATCTGCCGCAGTATCATTCATATGCTCACTATCATTATAAGCAGCACCGGTGTTTGTTTTCTTTCCGTTGACACCAATATAGTCAAACGGATTCTCACCTGTCACATACTCAAAATATCCCGGCGTCATCTCCACCGGAATCCATCCGAAATCATCCAGATATATTTCAACCCAGGCATGCGACTGCGAATCCTTCACCTCACATATATCCTCATCATTTTCACCGGATTTGAAGCTGTCCTCCTTTGCACAGTATCCGCTTACATAACGGCATGGAACACCCATCTGTCTGAGTATCATCGTGCCAGCCGATGCAAAATGCACACAAAAGCCCTGTCTGCTATTTGAGAGGAAGTTCTCAACCACATCCTTACCGCCTGTGGAGGGAGGATTTTTGCTGTACTTAAAAGCTTTCGATGTCAGAAACTGCTGCACCAGTTGTGCTGCCGCAATCCTGTTAGCATCATTTTCTCTTATATAGCCTGTGTACATCATATTGCTTGTGAGCTGTCCTGTCCTAAGAAGCCACTTTGCATCTTCCGCAACAATTCCGTCACCGCCCTGCTTTGCAGTATAGTTTTCCATTACATAATCATTGTATGCCACATAGAAATCATTGTTGACCTCAAGAGGCTGCTCCGGCTCAAGGCTAGACGTTTCCAGACTACCATCGAAAAAGCCGGGACACGCCGACACCTCGATAGTCTTTGTTCCTTTATCCTTTGTGATAAAAAAGTCTTCGTCAAAATCTATATCGCCCTTGGCATCTATACTGTACGGGTCGATACAGTACGGCAAATAGGTGTATTTGGTGGAAAGCTTCTTCATCGTGATTGTATACTTTTCGGTAGCCGGATTGGTCTCATCATCATAATAGCCATCGAGCAGCGTGGCTAATCCGATTGTAGTCTGCCAGGCTGTCATCCTTGAAGCATCATGATACTCTTTTTCCATCCCGGAAAAATCAGACTTTTTAATCCATCTGCCATTCTCATAGGTATCACCGTAGAAGCTTCTCAGATAAATATTAGAAGGCGCTCCTGCCTTTGCTTCTACCGTCATCACTGTTTTTTCACTGTAGCTTGGATAGTGGTTACTAACCGTGCCATCCTGTAAATCAATCCCCACGCTGAAGAATGATTTTACGCTGCCCTCCAAATCCTTTTGAAAGGCAAGCATCTGTGGCTTTTTATCGGCAAGTGTATCAGCAAGAGGTTTGAATGAAAATACACATATGAAAAGTATTACAGACACCGCCGCCATGTATAAAAACGCCGCCGCTATCCTTAAAGCCTCATTGCCCTGTGCACTGCCATTTGCATCATATCCTGCCACTGTGCGTGCGTTGCCATCTGCGATAAGACACCAGAGTGTACACAGCGTGAGCATAACAACCTCGCTGACACTTGGGCTTTTGCCTATACACAGCTGTACCGCAAGCATAAGCGTTGGAAATAATGTGAGCATGCGTCTTCTTTTAATTTGAACCGCCAGTGTCACCAGCAAAAGCATAACTATAAACGATACAAAGCCAACAAATGCCCCCACAAAGGCTTTATCACCCTTTGGACAGACAAATGAAGTGCCATAGTACACATTTATTATCTCAAGATACCTGCCCTTTACATACAAAAAGCCGTCTTTTATATGCTCTGCAGCCTGCCAGTTTGCAATAAACACTCCAAGCAGAAATACAAGCAGCAGCCCCGTATTTATCGCATGGCGCACCCATTTTCTTGTGTCAAGCGATGTAAGCCTGTTTATAAAGCCGCTTATCACCGAAAAAATAAACAGCCACACATACACATAATATGGGCATCTCACATGTGAAACAGTAGTATTCACAACAGACACTGCACACACCGTAAGAAGTACTGCTGCAGCTGCATTGGCAAGTTCAGTAAGCAGGACACCAAGCACTGTAAATGCATTATTATAATCAGGCTTTATCTCATTTGTATCAGATTTCTGCCATCTGCTTTTCCTAAATGACAATCTCGTTTTTTTCATCCGCTCTGCCAACTATCTCCTCTCCCTTTTTTATCTGAAGTCTTCCATCCACGCTAAGCAGACACACAAGCTTTTCTGCCCGGTACTTTTCCTCATACAAAAAAAGCGCATCATTTTTTGTATCCGGCTTTATTTTAAGAAAACTGTTCAAAAATATGTAAAAGCCCTCCTCGTCATCCACTCTGGCTCTCACAATATCGTTTATGGCGGTATCATACCATGCCACATAATGAGAGCATTTTTGATCCATAAGCGAAAAGGAAAGTGAGACAAGAAGCTTCATAAAAGCATCCGCCTGTCTGCCTTTCTTTATCCCCCTTAAATCTGCTACTATGGCCACCGCACATGCCTTTGGCAGGCTGTTTTCCTTTACCATCAGCTCATCAGTCCTTGCAGAAAGCTTCCAGTGCACACTCTGCAGCCTGTCACCGTTTTGAAACTCCCTGACATCAAACAGCTCCGACGGATCATATCCCGGTCTTAAATCATCATAGATATCAGAATCCCCAAAGAAATTTCTTACTCTGTCCGTTATCCTGACAGGAATCTCATCAATCTGCGGCATCACCTCAACCTTTGCATATTTTTTAACTCTTTTCGTGACATAAAAAAGCCTCGAAAAATCATATAGCTTTATCCTTACAAGCTCAAATTCATAATTGCCGCACAGGTTCACGCTGTACAAAAAATCACTGCCTCCTGACAGCCATTTTGTACTTTTTTCGCCGGATAAATTATTTTTCACCATTACACGGTATTTTACACCATCAAAGCCTGCCTCCTTCAGCCGGCAGGAAAGACTCACCCTGATACTCTCGCCCTGTGTGGCGATAGCTATCGGAATGTTTATAGCTGCCACCGCCCGGTGCGCCTTTACAAGCAATGCTATAAATGTCAGCACCATAAACACACACATAAAGCAGCCAAGCAGTGCCAGCGCAGCATTACCGTATATCATCGACATATAAAAAACTACAGCTGCAGTAATTATTCCTATCAAAAAACTAATCACGATTACCTGCCTTTTTCACATAAGTTGTCGGCTGTTTAACAGCCTTTAGTATCTCATCTATCACTGAAAGCTCTGATACATGTGATACTCTCGCCTTGGTATTTAGCACGATTCTGTGCTTTGTCACATCCGCAAATACAGAAACCACATCAGATGGTATGACGTAGCTTCGCCCACTCAGATACGCATATGCCTTTGCCATCCTAACACACGCAATCGTACCTCTCGGACTAACTCCAAGCTCAATATAAGGACTTGTCCTTGTCGCATCAACCAGATCCACAATGTACGAATAAATACTGTCATGGATAAATACCTGCTCGACCTCTCCCTGCATCTCAACAAGCCCCTGTGCATTCATAACAGGCTTTATCGTATACTCATCTGCCTTCACACTTTTGCCCTTTGCGATATCCACCTCTGCCTCATGCGATGGATATCCCATGCTCATGCATATCATAAACCTGTCAAGCTGTGACTCCGGCAACAGCTGTGTACCGGCGCTGCCCTTTGGATTTTGAGTGGCCATCACTATAAACGGCTCCGGGACCTTCCTGCTTATTCCATCCACAGTGACATTTCCTTCCTCCATAACCTCCAAGAGCGCAGACTGTGTTTTGGGACTTGTTCTGTTAATCTCATCTGCCAGAAACAGATTACACATCACGGCACCCTCGTGGTACACAAACTCTCCGGTCTGCTTCTGATACATAGAAAAGCCAAGTATATCAGCAGGCAGCACATCCGGAGTGAACTGTACTCTGTGATTCACAAGCGCCATCGCCCTTGAAAAAGCTACTGCAAGCGTAGTCTTTCCCACTCCCGGCACATCCTCAAGCAGTATATGTCCACCTGCCAAAAAGGCAGCAAATGCCTTGATGATACAATCATCCTTGCCCTTTACTGCCTTTTTTACTTCGTCTATCACTAACTGTGCATTATTCATTTGTCTTATCCCCCAGTTAATCATTTTAAACTGCCGATGATCATCTTCATCATCTTATTCATAAATAGCTATATATATTTTACATATTTAGTATCAATATTTCAACTTTTATCACTTAAATTAAACAATTCTTAAAATTAATCATCTCTGCTGCTACACTGTTCCGGTGATGACAAGTGTGCTCTCACCCGGTGTGACAACCCACGCTCCTGTTGTGCTATCCTGTGTGTATGTTGCCGCCGGAACAGTGATTGCACCTGCAGTGCTCGAAAATGTGCCTGTCGCCTCATTGTAAGTGTAATCTGTAGCTGCAGTCCAGGCTGTGCCGTTTAATGCGGCTGTAAGATTGTTCAAAACCGGAGCAAATGTGTCTGTTATAACCACGCCTGTGGTATTGGTTGCCGCAACGCTTCCGTAGTTTTGAATTCTGAAGGTATAGGTCAGTGTACCGTTTTCCGTCACAGGAACAGGGCTTACTGACTTAGTAATTGCAAGATTTGGTGCAGCCTCGGCATTTACTGTCTCTGTTGCTGTGACCGGAGTGATTCCGGTACCGCTAACTGTAGCAGTGTTTGTAACTGCAGCCTCTAGGCCAAGAGGAGCATACTCATTTAACGCTGCCTCATAGATGACAGTTGCATTGCCACCTGCCGGGACACTTATGCCTGTGATGCTAAGAGGCGGTCCCTGGGTTACTGCAGGCGCTGCCTGGAGTGTGCCGTTTGTATAGTATTTTACGGTGTTATTCACATAGGTTAATGGTACAAGAGTGTTGGTGTTAAAGGTATAAGCACCTAGATTGTCAGAAAGTGTCAGACCGTTTATCGCGGTATTTCCGGAGTTTACGATGCTCACCACATAGGTTATTGTATCGTTTTGATTGTAGGTGTTTTTGACTGCTGTTTTCGTAGCAGAAAGCACCTCCAGTATTTCTCCGACTGCTATATTTGAATTGGCTACATTGTTGCCATAACGAAGCTGTGCCTGATTAGTAAATCGTGCCATATATTTTCCCATCCTTTCATATATTCAGGTATGGTTTAATATATGACACAAATCTACAAATGACACAGATTATTTACTATCCTGTTTATTTTTCTCCACATCAGCCTTTTTGATAAGCTCCAGAAGCTTTTCAAGCTCTTCCTCATCCACGCCGGTGTAGCCTGAAAGCTCACTAAGGCTCGGCTCGAAACCCTTATCGGATTTTAGTTTCTCCACTGCACGGTTTACCAATGAAACCTTTCCTACCACAGTATTCTCGCTCTCATCCTCACCGGTCTGCTCCCTGATACACTCTTTCATAGACTCCTCTATGGCATCCAGAAGCTCTTTTTCCACATCTATCTCATCCCCGCAGCCGCAGAGCTCAGTAAGGCACATGAAAAGTCCCATGTTTCCCTCCTGTACTACGTCCTCAAAGCCCTCTGATGTAACAGCAAGCTTCTTTGCCATGGCAAGCACACTTTTGAGCCAGAAATTTGATATAGTGTGTATCACACTCTCATCACCTGCAAGCAGCTTTTTGTACATATCGTCCTGCTCGGCTTTTGTGTAATCAGGTATCTCTTCAAGCTCCTCAAGATACATCCTAAACATAGGTGAATCCGGTATGAGGCTGTCCTCGTCTATATCAGGCTCAGCTTCATTATCCTGCTTGGCCTTATTATTCTTTCCACCTGCTATGGCAGCCATCGAATCTCCTTCTGAGTAAATTACATTGTTCAATGCAGCATTTTCAGACGATTCATCCCCATGTAATTCGTCCTCATGTGATTCATCCTCATAATCGCCTGCACTCTCATTCTCCTGCTCATGCGGTGTGATGAGAAATTCAAATACCATATCCTCCTGCGCCTTATTAAGCTCCATATCCTTAAAATAAGACATGATTTCATCTCTGCCTATCGGCTCCGCTGATGTCCTGATAATCTCGGCCACGCTCTGCACTGTCTCTATAAAGGTATTCTGGTCTAACATATTTTACACTCTCCTGTCTGATTTTCAAAAACTACATAACTATATCAATCCCTGTATAAAAATAAACAAAATTAAAAGCGGCAGTATGAACTGAAAATACGGCTTAAGCTTCCTTGAAATCTTAAGTCCTGATCCTGTATTTGCCTCATCTATATACTTATCAAAGCCCCAGCCCCACTTTGTCACACAAAAAAGCAGATAAACCAGTGAGCCAATCGGGAGAAGCAGATTGCTTACCATAAAGTCCTCGCTGTCAAGCACATCCCTGCCTCCTATGAGGTGCAGATTACTCCACACATTGTATCCAAGTACACACGGCATACTTGCAATAAGTATTATCACACCATTTATTAGCGCAGCCTTGTTTCTGGACCAGCCAAACATATCAATGGCAAACGACATGATATTCTCAAATACCGCAATAACGGTTGAAAAGCTGGCAAAGGTCATAAACAAGAAGAAAAGACAGCCCCATATGCGGCCTCCCTGCATATTTACAAACACATTTGGCAAAGTGATAAAGATAAGGCTTGGTCCTGCGTCTACCTCCACCCCATAGCTGAAGCAAGCCGGGAAAATGATAAGGCCTGACATTATAGCTACAAATGTATCAAGAGCACATATTTTGGCACCCTCACCTGCAAGAGTGCAGTCCTTTCCCATATAGCTGCCGAATATCTCCATTGCGGCCACACCCAGACTCAGCGTAAAAAACGCCTGATTCATGGCTGCTGTTATTACATTCTTTATTCCAATTTCAGAGACCGCATCCAGATTTGGAACAAGATAGAATTTCACTCCTTCCAAAGCCCCTGAAAGTGTGATACTGTGCACCGCAAGGACAATGATAAGCAAGAGCAGAGCACTCATCATAAATTTACTGATTTTCTCAAGCCCATTCTGCAGACCACGGCTGCACACCAAAAAGCCAAGCACAACCGTAACTATCATCCAGAAAGCCATCTGCTTGGGTTCTGCAAGCATGTTTCCAAATGCAGCTGCCGTGTCATCAGTATTCATGCCTGATGTAAAATCTCCCTTTAGGAATTTAAAGAAATACGCAACCATCCAGCCTGAGACTGTTGTGTAATACATCATGAGCATGTAGCAGCCAAGCATGGCTATCCATCCGTGAATATGCCATTTACTGCCCTCTTTCTCAAGAGCCTTGTAGCTCATCACAGCACTTTTTCTGCTGGCTCGGCCTACAGCAAGCTCCATCGTAAGCACCGGAAGTCCCATGCATACCAGAAATATAAGGTAAAACAGTACAAAAATACCGCCACCGTTTTGACCTGTCACATACGGAAAACGCCATACATTGCCTATGCCTATAGCGCATCCTGCACTTACCAGTATAAATCCCAGACGTGATTTAAATGATTCTCTTTTCATATTTATATATCTCCTATTGTTATTGCGTTACGTTATCACCCTGCTGTGAGCATTGACTATTGCTTTGTGCTTTATTACTCTCCTCAAAGACTCGCAGCTCCTTTATTGCCTGTCCACCCATCAGATAGAGAATACCTGTATTGAATATAGTCATAAGGCCGATTCCTACATCTCCGAGATCCCAGACAAATGTGTATGCCGCGATACCGCCTACAAACAGCATAACAAGAGCCAGCACCTTGTACATGGTCTGTGAAATCCAGTTATCCCCAAACAGGTACGCAACATTACTCCTTGCATAAAAAAGTATACCAAGGAAGGTGGAAAAGCTGAATAAAAACAATGTGACTGCTATAAAAATAACTCCAAAATCTCCAAGATGATACCTCATAGCTGACTGTAATAAATCCATGCCCTCTTTCCCTGCCACTATATTCTCCGGTGCAGTGAGCATGATCATTGCCGTACAGCTGCAAATCACTATCGTATCTATAAATACACCGAGCGCCTGCGTCAGTCCTGCCTTTACAGGAGTATCGCACTCTGCCGCCGCTGCAGCGCATGGAGCTGAGCCTGAGCCTGCCTCATTTGAAAAAAGACCTCTCTTTACACCGTTCATGAGCACCGCTCCAAAGCCTCCCGCAGCCACCTGCCTGATACCGAAGGCTTCCTCGAATATCCTTGAAAAAACCGATGGCATCATGCCTATATTTTTAATTATGATAAAAATGGTTATGGCAAAATAGCACACCGCCATGATAGGAACAACTATGTCAAGCACCTTTACCGTAGCATTTTTCCTAAGCACTATTACAGCAGCCACTGCCACCAGAATTATTGTAGTATAAATAGGTGGTACGCCAAATGCATTTTCAAAGGATGATGTGACAGAATTGCTGATCACCTGACTTATGCCACACCAGCAGATTAGTCCGGATATAGCAAACAAAACAGCTATAATAACATGTTTTTTCTTTTTGCCTGATTTATCCTCAAAGTAATGGTGTATGTAATACGCCGGACCTCCACGATAGCCTGAATACAATGGATCAGGCTCCTTGTGAAGCTGTGCCAGTGTAGCCTCCACAAAAGCCGTGGATGAACCTATAATGGCTGTTATCCACATCCAGAAAACCGCACCTGCGCCTCCCACTGATATGGCAGCCACAACACCAACCAGATTACCCATGCCCACTCTCGTCGCCGTAGAGACAATGAGTGTCTGGAATGTGGACAGGCTGTCCTTATTTTCCTTTTTACCTGTCAGCGCCTTTATCATGTCCGGAAACATTCTGATTGGTAAAAGTCTTGTCCTTACAGTGAAATAAATTCCTGTCGGAATCAAAAGAATTATGAGCAGTGAGATTCCCACGCTCCCACCGCCGGGCAGTGGAATGTGTATCAGATCTCCCCACAAGAAAGAATAAATTTTCTCAATAAGTGCTACTATCATAGTAAATATCGTCCCCTTAGTTTTCATTGCTTCAACGCATTGAAGATGAAGCCAGTATTACTATGATACAATATGAGCAGGAAACTTTCAATATATTCTGTTTTTTTGTTCTGTTTTTTCTTTCACAAACAGTAATAAATACACTATAAGTCCCTTGCATATGAGATTATAATTCCTTATAATGATATAGTTGAATATTCAAAAGATATACGCCCTGGGAGATAAATAATGATAAAACTAATAGCAACAGATATAGACGGAACACTTGTAAAGGACGGCTCACTGCTCATAGATCCTGAGTACATGTCTGTCATCGACAGGCTCATAGACAAAGGAATAATATTTGTAGTCTGTTCCGGCAGACAGTTTTCAAGCGAATTTAAGCTGTTTGCTCCGATAAAGCACAAGCTTTTGTATATAACAGACGGAGGAACAGTCGTGCGCACTCCAAAGGAAATCCTAAAAACCTATCCTATGGACGAGGATATATGGAAGGGCATGTGCCGGATGGTCCGCGATGAGCTTCCTGCATGCGATTACTTTGCTGCTACTCCTGATTTCTGCTTTGCAGAGGATGGTGGCAGCCCAATCTTTCACCTGCTTCGTGATTCATACGGCTTTGAGATGCGTGAGGTTGATGACATCACAAGGCTTGACAGAAATGACATCATCAAATTCACTGTCTTTCATCCCGACAAATGCGAAGAGCTGTGTACACCGGTTTTCATTCCGGCATGGAATAAAAAAGCTCACCTGGCAGCCGCCGGCAAGGAATGGGTAGACTGCAACGCAAAGGGTGTCAGCAAATGGACTGCACTCTCATACCTAATAGACAGATTCGACCTGCTTCCGGACGAAGTATGCTGTTTCGGTGACAATCTGAATGATATTGAGATGCTTCAAAATGCCGGTATAAGCTACGCCGTGTCAAATGCCCGCCAGGAAGTTATCGCAGCCGCAAAACACACCTGTGCGCCTTACTGGGAAAACGGAGTACTTAGTGTTTTAAAGTCTTTTTTATAATTTTTTTAATTTTTTAAAAAAAGTACTTGCATTTTTGTAAAACCCTGTGTATAATATCATTTGTCCGTGTGACACAGATATTCACACAGATGTTTGCGCTTCTAGCTCATTTGGTAGAGCACCTGACTCTTAATCAGGGTGTGCAGGGTTCGAGCCCCTGGAGGCGCATTTTTTGTACCCAAATTAATTTACCAACACTTTAAAAGAAGCCGGAATAAATCCGGCTTCTTTTTTTACATATCTCTGTTTATATACATCTGTTTTTACTTTTTATTTGTTTTATTTATCCAAAGCAGCTTCAATCGCATCAATCACAATCTTAAGAGCCTTGATTCTCGCATATTTCTTGTCGTTTGACTCAAGCACATGCCATGGTGCGTAAGTGGTATTGGTTTTCTTTAGCATCTCATTTACGGCAGTCTCATACAGATCCCATTTTTCTCTGTTTCTCCAGTCCTCATCGGTAATCTTCCATTGCTTTTCCGGAGTATTCTGGCGTTCCTCAAATCGAGCCAGCTGTGTATCCTTATCAATCTGTACCCAGAACTTTATGATGACAGCACCCCAGTCTGACAGCTCCTTTTCAAATTCATTAATCTCATTGTAAGCACGCTGCCATTCATTCTCGCTGCAAAAGCCCTCTAGTCTTTCTACCATAACCCTGCCATACCATGTCCTGTCAAAAATAGCTATATGTCCGGTCTTAGGAAGACGATTCCAAAATCTCCACAGATAGTGTCTGGCTTTCTCGTTTGGCAGCGGACTTGCAATCGGATGCACCTCAAAGCCTCTCGGATCCAGCGCCCCCGTGATTCTCTTTATATTTCCGCCCTTTCCTGCTGCATCCCAGCCCTCATATGCTATGACAACAGGAATCTTTCGCCTGTATAGCCTGTTATGCAGCTCGCTAAGCTTAGACTGCAGATTTTTGAGCTCCTTTTTGTATTCTTCCTCAGATATTTCCTTATCAAGTGATATCTCAGAAAGCTTTGGAATCTTCTCAAGCGGGAACACATTCTGTAACAGCGGCACAGCAAGATTACTGTTTTTAAGTGCTGTCTCTATTCCACTAACCAGCGTCTCCAGCACCTGAAGCTCAGCCCATTTTCTATTCTTTGCATCAACTATATACCAAGGATCTGCAGGCGAATTTGTATCATTCAGATATCTGTCAAACACATGCATACACTTGTCATAATGCTTATTCTGCCAGTCTTCATCTCCACTGACACGCCATCTGGTATCCTTATTCTCCTTTAATACCTCAATACGCTTTTTTTGTTCCTTCCGGCTGATTTGGAAGAAAAATTTCATAACAAGATAACCATTGTCAGTCAGCTGTCGCTCGAAGCGCTTCACGCTTTCAATTTTCTCCTTGTACTCCTTCTCTCCTATCTTGTCGTGCAGTACGTCCTTTACTACCTCATCCATCCAGCCCGAATCAAGAAACTCAAACTTCCCCTTTGCCGGAATCTTTACAAAATACCGATATAAAAAAGGCTTGCGTCCTTCCTCCTCTGTCGGCTCGTCCATGGTTGCGACCTTGAAAAATCGCGGATCAATATTCTTGATTACCTTACCGAGCACACTGCCCTTTCCTGCAGTACCCCAGCCCTCAAACAGCACAAGTACAGGCAGTCCATGCTCCTTAATCTGCATCTGAAGCACAGACAGCTTAGAGCGTGCTGCATGCAGGCGCTCATCCAGTTCTTCCTCCTCCGGAATTTGTGGTTTAATCCAGTTTTCTAACATGTAATTACCTCCCAAATATATAATTTCAGCCATAAAACCGCTACATCACTATATTAGTATAGCTTTTTTCAGGCTAAAATACAATCTTCACACTATATTTGTTTCAGGTATGTTTCAGTTCTCTGCTTCTCCAATATTTGTCATTTTAAAGCCCTCTCCGTGCACCTCATGAGACTCAACAACCACAATAAAAGAATCCGGGTCTGTATCTTTTACGGATTTACGCACCTGGTACATTTCCTTACTGTTGCATGCACACATTACTACCTGAATATCGTCCTGCTTATATCCTCCCTGTGCCTTAAGAATAGTGCTTCCGCGCTGACTGCATTCATCAATTACATCGCATATTCTCTTTCCGTTTTTTGTAACAATAAAGGCTACTTTGCCTGAATTCATACCATATATCATTTTATCAATAACAACCGCAGACAGTATATTCACTATCATGCCGTAAATCATTCCGTCAATATCCCGAAACAAAAGTCCTCCAACCAGAATAATTCCGACATCAGTAAGAAAAGAGATGTTTCCCATCGATAAATGAGGCCGCAATGCTTTTACAGCCATGATGATAAAATCAGCTCCTCCTGTTGAAGAATTTCTTGTATAAATCATGGCATAGCCTATTCCGCAAAATACACCTGTGCACAATGCTGCAAGCAGTCTGTCGCCCTGATACACCGGAAATAACGGTGCAACATAGTCAACAATAAAAGAAGACAAAAGCATGCATCGTATTGAGCTGACAAAAAATTTCCTGCCCAATAATTTGCAGCATAGTATCGCAACCGGAATATTAAGCAGGACCGTTGATAAACCAATGGAAATATTAAACAGCCTGTATAAAATAATCGAAATACCCGAAAAACCTGTCATAGGAAACTCTGCCTGCAAGGCGAAATTATATATACCTATTGCATAAAAGATGCTTCCCGCAAGCTCCCACATAATCTGTACCAATAATTCTTTTTTCTTATTCATATTGCATCTATCCTCCAAAATAACTAAGCGCCCGGAAACAAATCTTACAGTGTAAATTACTGCACCTACGATTTGCTCCCAGACGCTTTAACCACTCATCCGGTGAAGAGTGAACGTTTTCTGATGTATGCAATTATTATATTTGAGATGTTAAATTAAGTCAAGCCGGAATCATCAATTTTCCAGGCTAAGGCATCATGCACAAAGGAATATACCTTTCTACGATAAACTAATCATCCACTTGCGCCTCTTAAAAATAACAAGTGATACAACCAGCCTGAATATTTCTTCCGTGGTAAGCAGCGTGTACACACCTACAATTCCCCACTTAAACACATACGCTGCAAGCAGACACAGTGGAATTCCGATGCACCATGTGCCAACAATATCAATCACCATAATGATTTTGGTATTACCGCCGCTTCTTATAATTCCACCGCCAAGTATCATATTTTCCACCTTGATTGGTGCATACAGGGCAAACACAATAAGCAGTATCTTTCCAAGCTCTTTTACGCTGCCATCTACACGATACAGTCCGGTATATACTCCTGCCAGAAGAATGAGCAATGTCGACACGGCTACCGCTCCGGCTAAGCCTGCATACATGATTTTCTTCGATTCTGTGTAAGCCTCATCGTATTCTTTCCTACCAAGCCTCTTGCCTACCATCACACCTGCAGCCGCTGACAATCCGCTAAGTGCTCCTACGATAAGTCCCTGTATCGGGCAGGTAAGTGTGTATGCCGCCAGGTTTGATGTGCCCAGATGACCATAGACAGCAGACTCCACATTCTGTCCGAGGCTCCACAAAAACTCACTGATGAGAATCGGCATAATCATGATCAGATAATCCTTGATAGTAATTTTACTGAAATGCAATAACCATACCGGTTTATCTCCATCCTTTCTGATGCATAAGATAAATCCTATAACAATAAATACGAGGTTAAACAACTGCGAAATAAGTGTTGCAACCGCAGCTCCCTTTATTCCCATACATGGCAATCCCAATTTTCCGAATATCAGCAGATAATTAAGGCCTGTGTTTACTGCAACTGCCCCAAAGCTTGCCAAAAACGGTATCGTGGCATGCTCCTTACAGCGCAGCCATGAGGATAAAATATTGCTGACTGCCATTGGAATATAAGAAAACGCTACAATCCTGAAATAGACCTCACCGGTATTTACAATACTCACATCCTTTGTGTACAACTCAAGAATCCACGACGGAAAAACTCCTGCTGCAACCAGAAATAAAGCTGATATCATAATTCCACAAATGAGACTCACATCAAAGCTGCACCATGCCTCCTTTGTATCCTCCGCACCGATAAACTGCGCGATCAGTATACCCGCAACCGTGCTCACTGCACCGATTACCACGGAAAAAATGAGTGAAAAATTTCCACATAGTCCAACTGCAGATATATTAGTCTCTCCCAGCTGCCCTATCATAATCTGGTCTACAATTGAAAAGGATGCCTGCAGCATGCTTTGCAATGTGACAGGAATTGCAATTTTACACAATGATTTCATAAACTTTGACATTATAATTTCCTCGTACTTTCTCTTTTTATTAACTCAACCGGCAACACGATTTCTGTCTCACATTCTGCTCCATCGCGCATTGCCTCAAGGCACTTGATTGCAGTTTTGGCCCTAAGAGGCGCCTCCTGATGAATCGTTGTAAGCGCAGGATTACTTTCCCTGCTTGCCAGATTGTCATCAAAACCTATTATCTGGATATCCTTTGGAATTTGTATGCCTTTTCCCTGCAAAAACCTCATAAACTCAAGTGCATAAAAATCCGATACTGCAAAAACAGCGGTAACATTGCTTTTTATCAGCTCACTATATTTATCCTCTAAAATCCTGCCTTCATACTTTTCATTGTCATTTACCACCACACCGATGATTCTTGAATTATTTCTCGCAAGCAGAATGCCCGCCATATTAGGGATATACCCTGAGCGTTCAAGCTCCTGCTGGACACGTTTTACCGTCTCATCCGAGATCTTTTCTGTTTTGCCGTGAATCACCTTTGAGACAGTTGCTGTACTAAGGCCTAACGCATCTGCAACATCTGCAATCCTAACCCTGTTCTGTGCCATTTCAATCTCCATTTTTTCTTATCTTCTGATTATATGGTACAACAGAAATGTATATTTTACAAAGGTTAAGCGTGTAACCCGTTACAAAATCTGCGTAACGTTTTTGTTATATTTTACCAATTTTGCCTTCGAAGGTATATGTCTTTAGTGGCTGTGCCGCCACTTTCTTAACTGCCTTCACTTCACGAAGCATATAATCCCTGCGTTTCCTGCTAAAAAGCATCCTCACAATCCGGTAAAGCCAATACGCAGGTATCAGCCATTTATGTTTTACCAGCAGAGGATAATTCTCATACAGCTCCATTCCCGGAAATACTCTGTGCCGATAGTAACTAAGCTTTGACAGCTTACTTTTTCCATCTGCGTTTTTCTGCTTCTTCATGCGGTTTGCAACCATCCGTTCAAAGGTTCCGTACACACCGGATGAAAGATAGTATTGAAGCATATCAAACTCATCTACCGATAACGACTGCTCAAAGGAAGCCTGATTATATGTCTGATGTGGTGCAAATACTTTCCTGCATAATATACGGTTGTGCTGCTCGAAATCATCAATCCCAAGCTTTTTGCACTCTGTCCGGATGTAATCAAAATCGAGTGTATCTTCCTTTGCATTCAGATAAGCATAGAAATCCAGTAAGGTACGCAGGCCGGTACCACTGCCGCTGTAATGCTTATAAGCGTGGCTCGTGATGTATATGTAGAAATCCTCGTCACTCATATGATAGCCGTAGCTGCTATTCCTGCCATTCATTCTATCGGTCTGATTAGCTGTAGCGTTTTCACTTGCACTATGAACTGTATCACACATTCCCTCCGGCTGATCCAAAATCAGACGCTCCTTGATATCACCATAATACTCCACCCAGCTCTCATCATGTCCCTTGCCATAGAGCGAGCGATGCAGCTCAAAGTTATAGACGGGCGGCTTCTGATAGACATCATGGTTACCCTTGCCTACGGCCTCTGCCTCGTAGCCCTCAGAAATCATATGCTTCTCCACCCTCTCCCATGCGTCCGCATCAAACAGGATATCATTGTCCGACATCTGCCGCATTCCGACGGACGGATAAAAATCCTTTAAAATAATTCCCTTTAAAGGCAAATACCAGATATGCTCGCTGTCCATCCATGCACACAGCTTTTTTCGCTCTACGTCAAAGAGCAGCACCTTGCGAACTGCCTTTACTATGCGGTCTTCCCAGTATTTCGGCAAAGCAGCTCCCGCCTGCTTTAAGGTTGTTCCCACAAGTGCATCTATAAAATGTCTTGCACTCATACAAAAAAGTGCTTTCATGTCCTCTTCATTTGTACGGTAATGCTCCAGACATTTCTCATCCGGCTTGCTCTTTGTCGAAATATTTATTCCAATCGAAGCAAGGTATAGCATGTCATACGCAATCCGGTCTATGGAACTACTATCCGTATGTAGGTCTTGTTTATGTATGTTATGTTTTGCATTCTTCTGTGCTATAGTCTGCTCTGTGCCCTGTAATCTCTGCATGCCATCACCTTTCCTATCTGATTCTTCGTTACTTCTCTTCCCCAAATACTACCTGCCTGTCACACAGCTTAAGTGCAGCCGGACGGTGAGTTACAATGATCACTGTCTTATCTGTCATACTGCGGAGATTTTCAAGCACCGCTTCTTCCGTTCCGGCATCCAGTGCACTGGTGGCTTCATCGAGAAGCAGCACCGGTCTGTCAGAATAAATCGCCCTTGCAATCGCAAGCCTCTGCATCTGTCCCTCAGAAAGTCCCATACCACGCTCGCCAAGAAGTGTATCAATCCCATGCTCAAGCTCTGCTATAAATCCATCCGCACAGGCAATATGCAATGCTCTGTAAATACCGACTTCATCACCCGTCTTATCCTTATCTGAAAATGTAATAATATCCCTTATACTTCCGCTCATAAGCTGGTTGCCCTGTGGCACATAGGCAAACATTAAACGGTCACAGCCATACACTTCTCCGGCATCTACTGTATACAAGCCCATCATAAGCTTTAACACAGTACTCTTTCCACAGCCACTCGGACCGGTAAATGCCACAAACTCGCCCTTTCGTATCTCTAAGC
>OLGY01000420.1_pt1 | contig 30055 bp, 24 predicted proteins | sample 1605951 | NCBI WGS metagenome assembly OLGY01 (sample SAMN03283280) | human gut metagenome | biome: human-associated habitat; material: feces | host: Homo sapiens | place: Peru | collected 2012
ACTTAACAACACTTTCGGTATTATCTGTAGAACCATCATTTACCACGATAATATCTACTTCCTCAGTCTGTTTAAGTAAAGAATCAATAGCTCTTTTAATAGTCTTTTCACCATTGTAAACAGGGACAATAATACTTAATCTATTCATATGTATCCTTCTTAGTATTTTGAATTAAATAAGCACACAATAAAGTCATAAACATATTAGTAGTAAATTGATCTAAACCATGTCCCGATAAATAAGAGGTAACAATACCCAAAGATAATGACATTAAAGTTACAATGTTAAACATCGTCCATTTCTTATATTTAACACTTATTAAGAACTTATATACTACATACAACAATAAACAAATCCAAGGCCCCATAATCAAAGGGAAACCTAAATAGCCAAAAGAATAGGCTTGTAGTAAGAAGTCTTGTTCAATATTTATTCCACCCCACATGAACAAACTATAAGTTAAGCCAGTTAACTTTTGTGGAGTCGTTAGATATTGCCATTTGTAATTATAGAAAATCTTTTCTACTTGTCTTGCATTAGCACGATCTTCTAATTCATAATCAAAAATCAAATCAACCCAAAATTTTGGATCAACATGATAGTCATACCAATATTCATAATAAACTGATTGAGTAACACCCATTAAGAACTTATATTGTTCAAACATATAGACATAATAGTCAACCCAAGCAGCAGAGAATGGTTCAAAGCCTTCTGCTCCTTCCTCAATACCCTTACGATAACCTTCCCTTATAGAATCATCCATTTTTAATGTTGAAAAATCTGCCGCATCAAATTGTTGATTCTGATAAGCGGGGCAATAAGGAATAATACCTGCATTCATAAGTGTCAAAACAACACAAAAAACCGCAAACCACTTATTAAAAGTTCCAGTCTTAATAATTCTTGTAAAGATATGAATAATCAAAACGGTAGGTGGAATCAATAAAGCACAGTAAGCAGCGACCCTAGTTCCTAGGATCATCATAGTTAAACTATCAAATACAATTAGAATACCAATTATTGTCTTTTTCTTCTTATTTTTTTCTTTCAAAAAGAAATAATACATCAACGGTAAAACCATTGTCATTAAAATGCCAATCGTATTTCCTTCTTTAAAGAAAAATTTAGTCGCATAGTTTCTAGGATGATGTTTAGTCGCATCAAAGGGCAAAGAAAACCAATCAATAATATTACCAGCCATATCTGTCTCATACGTTGTTCTTCCAACCATAAAAAGATTTGAAACAACAATAGGCAATGAAACAAACAAAGAAATGCACATAGTAATATTTCTTAAAATAGTTTCTTTTAAATCACAAAACTCATATGCGTAAACAAAACACAACGGAATTAATAAAGTCGCAATATAAAATACTTCATCATATACCGTGAAGTAATAAAGATTAGTTAAATGAATATTATCTTGTAGATAAAAGCCTGTTAGACAATGGGGAATAAAATAAACTACTAGTAATATTAGATAAATACTAGAAAATATTATTACTTTTTTCTTATTATTCTCACATAATAAGAAAATGCCAAATACTAATAGGGGATATATTACGAAGTTTACTAAGGTTGTGAATCTAAACGGTAAAACCTTCGCGAACAAATAGTCCAACTCATAAAAAGGGTGCAACGCAATTAGCACAAAAATTAAGCTAAATAATCTTTCTTTAGTTAATAGTTTTTTTAACATCTTAAGCCTTTTTAAATACAATCTTATTAATAGTATTCACAACTGTAGGTTCTTTTAATATGTATAACATAAACGCATATACAATCATTCCAGATGCAGCTTGTAAAGCATTAGAATAGATCTTAGCACCAAAGATTGTACCTACAAAATAAATAACAACACCCATCACAAAAGCACTAATAATACTCTTAACAGTAGCGTCAAAAGCACTTAATTTGATTTCATCCTTCATATATAACCATTGAACTAGGGTAACTGTAAATTCAGCACAAACACTGCCAATACAAGCACCAACAGCTGCCCATCTTGGAATTGTATATAAATTAATTGCCATATTAACTACAGCACCCGCAATAATTGACTTAGTATATTTAGCTGTATTGTTTGTTGGCACTAGATATTGAATACCAAATACATTTGATAGTGAAATAAAGATAATAATTGGACTCAATAATCTAACTAAAAGAATCATATCATTAGCTTGTTTAGGTGTATACCAAGGATAGAAGAATTCAGATACAACTTCTAATGCTACAAAGATTGGTAAAGATAAAATAATAGCCAACTTAAATGTTGTATTTATATAGCCGCTTACTTCATCTTTATTACTGCTCTTATTGAACACATTGGCGATTCTTGGCATAACAACAGCACCAATAGAAGTTACAAAGTATAAGAACATCTTAACAAAACTTTGAGATGTCTTATATAAATTCAATTGTCCCTTATCATCAACAAACGTTCCAAGTAATGTTTGATCTAATAGGGTATATACATTAATCGCAATAGTGGGCACAAACAACGCAAAAGTACCTGCAAAGTGTTTCTTATAAGCATCTTTAATGCTAAATGGCACCTTATCAATATGTTTCTTTAATCCAAAGAAAGTAGCGATTTGGCCTAAGAAATCAGTACCAGAATTAATTAAAGTAAAAATCCATAAGTCACTTGGCGTCTTAACAAAAGAGAAAATTAACAAAACACCAACTAACTTAACAATAATATTTCTAATAGAAACGATCTTAAAATCTTCAACACCATAATAGAACCATGAAATATCAAAGGCACTAGATAACATTGATAGACAGATTAAATAATAGATAATCTTATAATCTTTCACAAAGAATGCTGTATATCCTAAGTAAAGAATAGTTACAATCATCATGTTAATAAATTGCATAGAAAGGATTTCAAAGAAATTTCTACTTAATTCCTCACGATTATCTCTTACTTTAGCAATTTCTCTATTACCATAGGTATTAACGCCTAATACGCCAAGCAAAATAAACCACTGCGAAATATTACTTGCGAAGTCATTGATACCCAAAGTACTTTCACCAATGTGGGCATAAGTATACTTAACAAGGAAGAACGGCAAAAATAACTTAACGATTTGGTAAGCTATATTATATATGTAATTTTTAACTAGTTTTTTATCCATAAGTATTATTATACTTTATAAAGCTTTAATAATAAAATTGGGATTTTCTCTTTATATATTATAATTTAATAATAGAAATGCAAATATAAGGGGAACATATGAAAGACAAGAATAAAAAAATACTGTTAACTGTGATTGAGGCAATACTTTTATACTATTGGTGCATCTTTTTGGTAAATGCCGATTCTTATTACTCACCATATTTTGTATTGGCTGTGGTAGCGGTTATTCATCGCACAATTAGTATTTCAAAAAAGATTCAACCCAGTAAACAAAACAAAGCATTACTAATAATATTTTCAATTATTCTTTCTTTAACTGTTGTATTAGCTAACTATAATCTATTTCACAGCATTGTTTCTCATGCATATAGACTAATCGCGATTATTGAGGTATTCTTTGGTGGTTTTGTGGTGTTTAAAGAATGCATAATAGCAATCACTGAATTCAATATCAAAAATAAAACATTAATTCTAAAAAATGAAAGATTATTCTTTTTATCTTTATGGTTAATAATCATATTTGTAGATATGTTTATTTTCTATACCGCACAATATCCAGGCATCTTTACACCCGATAGTATTAGTCAAGTAAGACAAATATTAACTGGTGTTTATACAAACCACCATCCTTTTTACCACACAATGATAATAAAGGTCTTTATCGATATTGGAATCAATTTATTTAACAACATCAATATCGGTGTTGCGCTATATAGTATTTTCTCAATCTTTGTATTAGCTACATGTTTTATCTACATAATTAAAACTATTTATACAATAACAAAAAATTTAAATTTAACACTGATTGTTTATATTTGTTATTTGGTTTATCCAGTGAATATTAAATACAGTTTTTACATGGGGAAAGATGTATTCTTTGGGGCTGCAGTTGGCATATTTGTCGTAACCATTTATAAAGTCCTAAATAACATAGGAAAACATAAAACAAATTTAATAATTCTATTCTTATCATCATTAAGTATGTGCCTACTTAGAAGTAATGGACTATTTGTATATATATTTTCTTTTATTGTTTTCTTTATCTTATTCTTTAAAAAATATAAATCTATTAATTTATTAATGATTGTAGTAATTGCGCTTTCTATTTTCTTAAAGTATCCCGTTTTAAAGTCATTGAATGTAAAACAGCCAGATACAATTGAATCTTTATCAATTCCTGCTCAACAAATTGCAAGAGTAATTAAAGATGAAAAAGAATTAACCTTTGAACAAAAAAAGCTTTTAAGCAAAGTGATTGATATCAAAAAAATCCCGGTTTATTATGTTTCATATTTCTCTGATCCAATTAAAGATTTAGTAAGAGAAAAGGATAACCAAGAATACTTAAAGGAACATTCAAAAGAGTATTTAAACCTATATATTCAACTAGGTTTAAAATATCCTCAAAAATATATAGAGGCCTGGGTAGACCAAACAAGAGGCTATTGGAATTCAGGCTATCACTTTTGGAGATGGGCGGATGGCGTTTCAAATAACGACTTAGGAGTTTATCCAATCATAAATAGTAAATTCTTTGATTCAGCTTTAACACTATACTTAATGGAGTGGCAAGGATCGCCTATCTTCACATTCTTCTTAAGTATTGGCTTTATGGTGTGGTTACTTATAATGTTTGTATATAAAACAGCAATTTATAAAAGAAAAGATTTGTTCTTTATAATAGTGCCACCATTACTGGTGATTACCACATTATTAATTGCAACACCTCTATATGCTGAATTTAGATATGCCTATGCTGTATCGGTTACATTACCGTTTATAATCGCAATGGGCATCACTACTAAAAACAATATTAAGAATAAACAATAGTTAAATTCTTACCATGTTATAATCAAGGTTAGATGGAATGGAGATTTCATATGAAAAAAATATTTGTAACAAAATCATCAATTGCACCTTTTGATGAATACGTAAATGAGATAAAGGATATATGGGAAACTCGTTGGATGACCAATATGGGTGAAAAACACAATTTATTGGAAAGACAACTTGAAGAGTTTTTAGATGTTAAAAATGTTGCGTTATGCGTAAATGGCCATTCAGCTTTAGAAATGTGTATTGAAGCTATGAACTTGAAAGGTGAAATTATTACAACACCATTCACTTTTATTTCAACAACAAATTCAATTATTAGAATGGGATGCACTCCTGTTTTTTGTGATATTGACCCTGTTACTTACACAATTGATGCTAATAAGATTGAAGATTTAATTACGGATAAAACTGTCGCAATCATGCCAGTACATGTTTATGGAAACGTTTGTGACGTAGAAGAAATTGATAGAATAGCTAAAAAACACAACTTAAAAGTTATATACGATGCAGCTCATACGTTTGCTGAATCATACAAAGGGAAAGGTATTACATCATACGGTGATGCTTCTATACTTAGTTTCCATGCTACAAAGGTATTTAACACAATAGAAGGTGGCGCTATTTGTACAAACGATGATGGTTTAAAAAAGAAAATCCAAATTTTAAGAGATTTTGGTATTAGTGGTGATGAAAATATCGATTTAGTTGGAACTAATTCAAAGATGAATGAATTTGCTGCTTCAATGGGAATATGTAATCTTAGACATATTGGAGAAGAACTAGCTAAAAGAAAAATTGTTTTTGATAGATATAATGAAAATTTAAAAGATGTTGATGGTATCACATTAACACCATATCAACCCGAATTAGGAAGAAACTATGCTTATTATCCAGTTATTATCGATAGCGCACTTTATCGCCATGATAGAAATGAACTGTTTGAAGAATTGAAGAAAAATAATATTTTTGCTAGAAAATACTTCTATCCTTTAACAAACAAACCAAACTGCATTAGCTCCATCTTTGATTCAGGAAATACACCTGTTGCTGAAATAATCTCTAATAGTGTATTAACGCTACCTATGTATGCTGATTTAGATTTAGAATCAGTTGATTTTATTAGCAATGTTATTAAGGAGTTTAAAAACAAGTAATGATTACTCACTTAATACCAGATGAAAAATTTACAAATAAAATAATTAATTTCTTTACAAATGAATTTAAAGAAATTGAAAACTACTATATTGTTTATAACGATGGCCATGTATTTTATGATGGCCATTTTGAAAATGTTATTTATACAAATAATCTCTGTAAAGAAGAAGATAATTTTTTTGAAATTCTTAATAAATCAGATAAGATTGTTGTTCATGGTTTCGATTCTATAGATTTAATTTTGTTTTTAAACAAACATATTAATTTAACTTCTAAATGCATATTCTTAATCTGGGGTGCAGATATATATAATGATCATTTTTATTTAGAGACACATAAAGGTTTTTTCCTAAAAAGAAGAATAAAGACCATTTTGAAAAAGAGAATGCTTAAAAAAAGCCGCAATTTCATGACCTTTACTTATGATGACTTCAACAAAGCACACGAATGGTTTGGAATAAAAGGAAATAGATATGATTGCTTATATCCCTCAAACTTAAAGGTTGATGATTTGAAACAAATTGAAAAACAACTTCCTAAAAAAGGAATATTTGAACCAATTAATATAATTGTTGGTAATAGTGCCACGGAAACAAATAATCATTTTGAAGCTTTTGCTAAATTAAGTAAATTTAAAGATGAAAATATTAATATTTATTGTCCTTTATCTTATGGTAATGCGGATTATGCAGTCGAGGTTGAAAAAGAAGGAAAAAGATTATTTAAGGATAAATTTATTCCTATAAAAAATTTTATGAGTATTGATGAATATTCTAAAATGCTAGCTAGTATGGATATAGGAATATTTGCTTACAATAGACAGCAAGCAACTGAGAATTTAGAAATACTATCTTATTTTGGTGCAAAAATGTATCTTAAAAAAGGTACGGCTTTGTGGACATCTTATGTAGATAGGGATGGCTGTAATTTTTATAATTTTTTTGATATTGATTCTTTATCGTTTAAAGATTTTTGCTATTTCGATGAAGCTTCTAAAATTAGCAATAAGAATTATTTCTCTAATATTTGGGATATTAAATATATTTGTAGTCTATGGAAAAAGGTCTTTAATTCAACATTATGATAAAATTTAGTCATGTTTAATATTTTGTATTCAGCACTTAGTGTTTTATCCCTATTATTTTTAAGTGGTTCGGAGTTAAACAACTATCCAACAAATATTATTCTTTTCATTGTGATATTTATTTTTATAAATAAAATGCACAAATATAAAAAGAATACAGCACTTTTATCTTTAATTTTAACTTTCTTTCTTTTGTTAGGAAAATATAAGATTTACTTGGATGATTCTAGCGGTTTAATGTTAGCGATAAAACTAATCATTACACCTATTGGAACCTATATTTTGTCCCAACATTTATTTGGTTATGTGTTTGATATTTTAGATAATAAGAAGATTAAAAACATCACTCCTATTAGTTATAAATTATCTTTTATTATTGCTTTTTTAGTTATATGTTTTTCTTGGTTAGCGGTTTTGATTATTAAATATCCTGGTATCATCTATCCTGATACTTTAAACCAAATTATTCAATCATTTGGCGATAGACCTTTGAATAACATGAACCCTCTTTTTCACACTTTATTAATAAAAGTTTTTTACAACATTTCTTTATCTTTTACTAAGGACATAAATATTGCTACTTTTATAGTTAGTTTAATTCAATTGGTATTTTGTTCATTTATTTACGCTTATATTTGTAAATATATTTATAAAAGAACCAATAACATTTATTTTTATGTTGCAACATTAATATTCTATGGTTATATTTCGTATAATGTTTTCTATAATATCAGCATCTCAAAAGATGCGATGTATACTGTTTTTACCGCATTATTTATATGTATGATTGATAACTTATGTAATGAGCCATCTAACAAAAATATTATCTTATTTGTGATAACTGGTATTTTGTATTCGTTACTTAGAAATAACGGTTTTTATAGTTTGATAGTTGTTACTTTTGTGATTATAGTTCTTTGTATTAAATTTAATTTTAAAAAACTAACCATTACAATGATTTTAACACTTATATTAACCAGCGTAATTAGAGGCCCAATCTATTCCGCAATTATAGTTTCATCAAATAAACAATATGTAGAAAACAATCCAAATATTAAATCGCCTAGTTTTGTTGGTAGCTTTTTATTCGTTGTTCCATTTCAACAAATCGCAAATGTTGTTGTTCATGATAGAGAATTGAACGAGAAAGAAGAATGGTTAATTGAAGAATATATACCATTCGAACAAATTAAAGAAGTATATAATCCTATCTTGATAGATCCTTTATATAGTGAAATAGAAAAATATTGTAAACCAACTAGATTAAATATTGCAAAAATAGAATACTTTAAACTATGGGTCGAACTATTTCTAAAATATCCATTGGATTACTTGGAAGCATATGTAAATATGAATAAATACTATTTCTATCCAAATAAATATATTGAGAATATATACTATACTTCAATCTATCCAAACGAATATGGAATTAAATATATCGATAATAATGAAACATTAATTAATAAAATAGAAACTTCTTACAGCAATCAAAAAAAGATTCCTTTGGTATCTAGTTTATTTAGTCCGGGCACAGTTGTGTTTATTTTATTAATCTGTCTATATTACTGTTTATTAAAGAAAAATAAAACAACTTTTGTTAGCATGTTCCATTTATTAGTAAATTTTTTAATCTTAATGGCATTTGTACCGTTAAATGATGAATTTAGATATATCTATCCAGTTGTTGCGTGTTTGCCACTTATAATTACACAAGCAATATCTAATAATGAATATAAGGAAGGTGATGTAAAATGAAGATTGTAAAATCTACACTATGTACCATTGGTTTAACTTATTTAACTAATATATCTTTAGTTAGTATTTTTCCTCTTATTTTTTTGGTTGTTTTCTTGGCTCTGTATTCAAAAATTGAAATTAACAAAAATAAGAAAGTGTATTTTTTATCATTTGTAATGTCGCTACTATACTCCCTTATTTTCTTAATAACTGAATTCATTTTATCTTTTAAGTATATCGTTATCTTTGTTTCTTTATACTTAATATTTGAGCTTTTAATTAGTTACTTTTGTGAAAGGGTAAGCAAAAATGTCTAAATTATTTTCAATTATAATTCCAACATATAAGGGTTCCGATTCTTTACCAATTGCTTTAGCTTGTTTAGAAAAACAAACATTCAAGGATTTTGAAGTAATTGTTTCTGACGATAATGGTAAAGATAGTGATGAACAAATTAAAACACAAAAAGTGATAGATATTTTTAATAATAAGTTGAATATAAAGTATTTAATCAATAAGCATATAAATGGTTCTTATGCTAGAAATCAAGGACTACAAAATGCTGAAGGCAAGTATATTTGTTTTCTTGATGATGATGATTTCTATTTAGATTCTTATCTTGAAGAAATGAAGAAAACATTTGAATTGAACAAGGATATATCTTTTGTCTTTTCAAATGTTGTAATCATCTTAAAAGAAGGTGTAAGTAGAGTTGTTAAATGCAATGATATTGATTCAAAAAGTTTATTATTTTATAAGAAAGAAATTGGAACAGGATCTAATATTTGTTTCAGAAGAGAAGTTTTCGATAAAGATGGTGGCTTTGATGATTCTTATTTAAGACTACAAGATATTGAGTTTGTAGCTAAAAAATTAGCTAAGTATAAGTCTATTTCTCTAGATAAATCGTTAGTTGTTAAGTATTACAACTCTAATGATAATTTCCCTAATTTTGATAGAAATATTAAAATGTGTGAAAAGTTAAGAGATGATGTTTATAAACTTGGAATAATTAATAAAGAAGAATATGCAGAATTAAGAAACAATCATTTACTTAATATCTTAAAGGATATGATTGTTAAGAATTCTTTAAAGGATGATGTTAAAAGAGTTTATAAGATGATCGATAATATTCCTTTTATGGTAAAGGCATCTTATTATACTTACTTATTATCACCTAAACTATTTAATACTATTTTTAAAGTTATATTCCCTTCTACAAAAGAGAATAATGACAGTAATGTTAATGAATTGATAGAATATAGAAAGAAAATGGAAGAAAGTTATAAATGAGAGTTTGTTTTTTAATTGATGATTTTAGTGCAACAGGCGGTATTCAAAGAGTAGTACCTATTGTGGCAAATGGCTTAAGTGAATATCACGATGTTTTTTTGTTGTCTATGTATCAAGAACATGGTGGTGGTAATTATCAGTTATATAAAAACAAACCTTCTACTATTATTCAAGGTCAAAAGAAATATATTCAACAAGCATTCAAAGTTGTTGGCTTATTAAAAGATTATTTAAATAATAATAATATAGATGTTTTGATTACATGCAGTGAAATGTTAACACCATATGCTTATTTAGCTACTAGAACAAATAAGATTCCTTTTATTTGTTGGTGTCATACTGATGCTGGTCAATTGTGGCTTCCGGATTTATTTAAGAAAATAACCGCATCAAAAGCAAATGGGATTGTTGCTTTAACGGATTTGAATAATAATTATTTTACAAACAAAATTAATGCAAAATGTAGGGTATATACAATATCTAATCCCATTGATCCTAAATTGTTTGCAAATGATTATAAATATGATTCTAATTCGAAAAGAATAATAACTGTAGGGAGAATTTGTTATCAAAAGTACTATGAAAAATTAGTAGAGGTCGCTTCTATTGTATTTAAAAAGCATGCTGATTGGCATTGGGATACTTATGGCGATGGTCCTGATAAAGATAAGATTTTAAATCTTATCAGTGAAAACAACATAGGAAACAATTTGCATATTATTGGCAATGTTGATGATTTATATGATAGATATCATAATTATAGTTTTCTTGTGATGACGTCAAGATTTGAATGTTACCCAATGGTGCTTCTTGAAGCTATGGCTAATAAATTGCCTATGATTAGTTTTGATATCCCTGGTTCAAATGACATTATTGAAAATGATATTAATGGATATCTTATAAATTGTTTCGATGCACAAGAGATGGCTAATAAAATAGATGAGCTTATTGAATCTGAAGAAAAAAGAGCCAGATTATCAAAAGCAAATAAAAATCTTTTAAACAATCATTCTGTTGGCACTATTGTTGATTTATGGAATAAGGTAATTGATGAGGTTATAGATGAAAAAAATAATTCGTAATATTATAATTGCAGCTATTATCAGTTTTGTTGTATTGAATGGTTTTTCTTTCCTTTACTACAATACACCACCTAGAGTTGATGATGAGAGCGGTTCAGTTGATTATAAGTGGCCGGCTAACTCTTTATATTCAAGAGGAACCGAAGGTATCGCTTGGGGAAAAGTGAATAATGATGGTTTTAATAATCTAATTGATTATGATGATGGGTTAGATATAGATATATTATTAATGGGTTCATCTCATTTGGAGGGTTTTAATACGGCTCAAAAATATAATATCGCAAACATTTTAAATGAGAACACTAATTATCTAACATACAACATAGGTATCAGCGAACACACATTGCTTAACTGTGTGTCAGATTTAGAATCAGCTATCAAAAAATATAAACCAAACAAATATGTTGTGATAGAAACTATGAATGTTAGCTTTTATGAGGATGAGATTACAAATTGTTTAAACGGCAAAGGAAAACTGAGCTCTTTCAGTTCTCCTTTGGTGGATTTCCTGCAAAACTTTAAATACTTAAAATTACTTTTCACACAATACAATAATACTAAAGGACATAATTCTGGATTAAAAAATAGCGGTTCAGTCAATAATAGCGAACTATTGATAGAGCTATTTAAAAGAGCAAAAGATGTTTGTGATAAATACAACATTAAGTTAATTGTTTTATATCATCCAACTTTAAGTTTTGACAATAATGGAAACGTTAACGCAGTATATATTCGAGAGGATATGGATATATTTAAAAATGCCTGTGTGGAAAACGACATCTACTTTATCAATATGGAAGATACATTTATTAACGAATATAAAACAAATAAAGTATTACCTCACGGCTTTAACAATACCGTTCCTGGTACTGGTCATTTAAATAAATATGGTCACGAAATGATTGCGATGGAAATTAAGAAATTTGTGGAGGATAGAGAAAATGATTTTCAATAGTATTGAATTTGTATTATTCTTTTTGGTCCTTTTAACAATTATCTATTTTATTGATAAAAAAAGTAATACTTCTAAAGTAAGGAATATTGTTTTATTAATTGCTAGTTTACTTTACTATCTTTTAATTGATTATAAGTACTTCTTGTTGTTTATTTGTATCATTTTTGTTACATATTCTATAGGTTTAAAAGCTAAAGATAATAAAAAAGTAATTACAATAGGTGTTACTCTATTGGTGTTACTTCTAACTTTCTTTAAATATAATAATTTCTTTATTTCAAATGTGTTAAATAACGATTTTATTAGAATAATTATGCCTGTTGGTATTTCTTTCTATATCTTTAAGGCAATCAGTTATATGGTTGATGTTTATAGAGGTAAATATGAATGTGAAATGAATTTTGTTAAAGTTGCCTTGTATTTATCTTTATTTACAGAGGTTGTTTCTGGTCCAATAAGTAGATTTAACGATTTAAGCAAACAGTTTGATAATAATACTAAATTAGGTGTTAAATACTTCGCTGAAGGTGTTCAAGTGTTTGTGATTGGTTTGTTTAAAAAGATTGTAGTAGCTGATAACCTTTCTGTGTTTGTTAATGAAGTATATAGAGCTCCTAGGGCTTATTCATCATTAACGGTTTTACTGTGTATTGTCGGCTATGCAGTATATATTTATATGGATTTCTCAGGCTATAGTGATATGTCGATTGGTTGTTCAAAAATGTTGGGATATGATATTAAGAAGAATTTTAATTGTCCTTATATTTCTAAAAATATTACTGAATTTTGGAAAAGATGGCATATTTCATTATCAAATTGGATAATGGATTATATTTATATTCCATTAGGTGGTAATAGAAAAGGTAAAACACGCCAGTATATCAACCTTGTATTAACGATGTTTATTGCAGGTTTGTGGCATGGATCAAGCTATATGTTTGCGATATGGGGATTTATTAATGGTTTAGCCTTAGCTATCCAAAAACGTTTCTTTAAAAAGGATACAATTTTAACGATTATTACTAATTATGTTTTTATATTGATATCATGGATTACTTTTAAAGCAAGCGATATTAATAATTTCTTAGATGTTTTAAATCAATTATGGTTTAAAACAGGAATTTCTTATATCAGTACCTGGGCTCTTTTTGGTATATTTGTGGTGATTTTAGATATCATCTTATCTATTAAGAATAATAAAGAAGAATATTATCCTATACAAGATTTTACAACCATTAAGGGTTTAGTTATCTTTTTCTTAATAATAGGTTTAACATTAGGACTAGGATATACTGGTGCAAATCCTTTTGTATATTCAAATTTTTAGGTATCAATAAATGAAAAATGAATTAATTAGTATCATCATCCCTGTATATGATTGCCAAGACTATCTTAAAAGATGTTTAGATAGTGTTTTTATGCAGGATTATAAAAACTATGAAGTAATATGCATCGATGATGGATCAACCGATAATAGCGCCCTAATCGCTAAAGAATATGATGTTAGATACTATTATCAAGAGAATAGTGGCCAAGCTGTAGCTAGAAATAAAGGTATTGAATTAGCTAAGGGCGAATGGCTTTGTTTTGTGGATAGTGACGATGCGATAGAACCAAATTATTTATCTAAAATGTATGAAGCAACAAATAATGATATTGATATTGTAGTTTGTAGAATAAAGAGAATTAACGAAGATGGATCTTACAATGTTGATGTAATGAAGAAGTTGGGAATAATTAATAATAAAGAAGCTTTAGTTACTGTAAATTTAGGTCCAACTAATAAATTGATTAGAAAAGAAGTGATTAAAGATAGCCGTTTTGTTGGTGATAAGTTAAGATTTGAAGATGTTATATTTACTACTGAATTATTAACAAACTCAAGACATATTAATATCATTGACGATGTTTTGTATGATTACTATATTAGAGAAAACTCTACTATGCGTAAGTTTGATAATACTTTAAATGATATTTTCATTATCCTTGATAGATTAATTAATAAACCTTTTTATAAAGATTATAAAGATGAAATAGACTATATAGTTTTTAAGAATGGTTTGTTTGGACATCTATCTAGAATTATTTATTTTGATAATAAAACCATTAATAATGAACTTAAAAAGGCTGATGATTATATAAAGAAAAATGTTCCAGATTATAAAAAGAACAAGTATATCATGAGTGATAAACAGCCATATTTTTATGTTGGAACAAGATTGTATATGTTAGGTATATTAAAAGTTTTAGTTCTTCCACTAAAACTTATTGAAAAGAATATTAATAGATAATCTTCTTTTTTAAAATTTATTTCGCAACCCTTTGTTTCGCCTTTATAACACAAACTGCTACAGTTACTATTGCTGTAAATGTAGAAACATATAAAGATACTTTTTGTATAGTTGTTCCTTCATAATAGCAATAATAGTCGTATGTACCAACTTTATTTCGGAAAGCAACTTGTTTATATCTTCCAATATCTTCATAACCTAAACGTTCAACATTTCCATCAGAATCGATAGCATATACTGAGTATCCTTTGTAGTACGTAAGAGGCAACATCATTAACGTATTGAACTCGGATGTATAGGTAAAATATATGTGACTACCATTTCTTTCGTATTCGATAGGAACATCCTTTCCATCGACACTATTGCACGCCAAATAATAGTTATATCTATCTTCATCAACAATTTTTATATATTTAGCATCTTCATATTTATATTGATACAAATCATTTGCGGGAAGATATTCTCCACCCGATATCTGAAAACGATCATATGAATCACTCGGTATTAAAATAGAATAAGCTTCTTCATATGATTGTTCGTTATAACAACGTTCTATCATTCTTGAATCATAATAATATACCAAAGCCATATTAATAAAACTATAAAAAACAATAACAGCTATCATTAAGCATTTCATTTTTGGATTTATTTGGAGCAAAGAATAAGTAATAACATATGTTAGTAAGACAAACGAAACAATATTAAATCTAAAGGCAAATTGTAAAACATTAATAGCAGAAAAAATGCCAAAAGTTGGAGCAAAACCAAGCGAAAAAAATATACATATATTAGATACTATATAACAAAAAGTTAATATAGATTTGCCACGTCTTTTGAACAATGTATATATGTATAGTAATTGTCCAAAATAATATAAATACCCTAAATTAAATATGCAATTCTCCGTACCACTAGATTTGTAATCAGCAAAATTAACAAAAGCCCTAAAAATGATTTCTTTAAATGGAGCTGATTCATTAATATCGCAAAATTCTTTATAGTAATTAACCATAAATTTTTGACTATTCATTTGTTCTAGCATTGGCGCTAAAAAGAAAGATGATAATAAAATGCTAAATAAAGCTGCTTTTATAATTACAACAAACCTTGATTTTAGTAAATCTATATCGCTATGATTTTTAATGCAATATACGATAATATACATTAAGAATATTATACATGTAACCCGTTTTTAGACTTTCTCACCATAAATCTTTAGAAGCAGTATGCTAACTGAAATCTCTAAAGTATAGATAAAATCTATACTTTTTTAATGTTTTTAACTATTTGACAAAATTTTTTTATGGTATAATAAATATGGTGAGAATGGTGAGTACTATTGTAAGGAGAATTTTATGGCTTATTTTTTAAAGAAATGCACTAAAAATGATAAGTGTTATTTATCAATTGTTAATAGCTTTTATGATGGGCAAAGAGGACACACAGTACATGAAACATATAAATCATATGGTACTGGTGAATCATTAATTAAAGATGGCATTGAAGATCCTGTCAAATATCTAGAAGAAGAAGTAAATAGACTTAATTATGAGAAAAATCAAAGTAACGTCATTGAGATATCAGAAACTGCTCCATTTAAGTTTGCAGGTCATTTCTATATTAAGGCAATCTTAGAAAAATTAGATATTAAGCCAATTATTGATGTTTATAAGTTAGTGACTAATTTTCAATTTGATCTATATGATGTATTATGTTCTCTTGTCTATTCAAGATGTATCAAGCCATGTAGTAAATATAAGACCTTTATAGAAGTAATCCCCTATTTAGAGAAAGAGTACTCATTTTCATATGATCAGCTTTTAGCTGGCGTTACTTATTTTGGAAAAAACTATGAACGTATTGTTGAGATCTTTACAAAACAAGTTAAAGAAAAATATACACTTAATACAAGTGCTAGTTATTTTGACTGTACCAACTTCTATTTTGAAATAGATAAAGAAGATGAATTTAGAATGAAAGGACCAAGTAAGGAAAATAGAAAAGAACCATTATTAGGAATGGGTTTATTACTAGATGGTAATCAAATTCCTATAGGTTTAAAGCTTTTTCCTGGTAATCAATCAGAAAAACCAAAGATTAGAGAAACTATTAAAGATTTAAAAGAACAAAATGAAATAAAAGGAAAAGTAATACAAGTAGCTGATAAAGGATTAAACTGTGCCTTTAATATTTTTGAAGCTAGAACCAATAAAGATGGATATATCTTTTCTAAATCATGTAAGACCCTTCCTGAAAAAGAGAAGACATGGATCTTTTTAGATAATGACTATGAAACTATAAAAGATTCAAGTGGTGAAGTCCTATATAAAATAAAAGAATGTATTGACTACTTTCCTTATTCGTTTATAGATGAAGAAGGAAAAAGAATCAGCTTTGAAGTAAAAGAAAAAAGAGTGGTTACATATAACCCATCTTTGGCAAGGAAACAAAGATTAGAAATAGAGAAGCTAGAAAACAAAGCTTATGAACTTTGTGCATCAAAGGCAAAAAAAGATGAATATGGTGAATGTTCTAAGTATGTAAACTTTAAAGGTAAAGATGGCTCTAAGGCAACAACTGAAATCAATCAGAAAAAGATTGATGAAGATAAAAAAATTTGTGGTTACAATCTGCTTATAACATCAGAGACTAAAATGAAAAAAGAAGAAGTCTATAAGACTTATCATAACCTATGGAGAATAGAAGAAACTTTTAGAATACTAAAATCAGAATTAGATGCTCGCCCTGCCTTTATGAAAACCGAGGATTCTTTACATGGTCATTTCTTAATGTGTTACTTATCTGTACTTTTAACAAGATTACTTCAAATATATGAATTACAAGATGAAGATTCTGCTCAAGATATATTCAACTTCATTAGAGAATTCAAACTAGTTAAGATAGGTAACAAGTATATTAACATGGCAACAAAAAAAGACTTCATCGTTAAGCTAAAGGAACTTACAAAATTACCACTAACAAATGCGATGATGTCTCAAAGTCAATATGAAAAGATAATGAATTATAGACTATAAATTATCCTTTTCTCACCATATTTTACGGAAAAGTTCTAAAAACAGGAATTATAAACTATTTTTAGATACTTGCCAACTGAATTCTTCTTTTCTTACTTTTGAAAATTGTCCTTGAATTGGCGTTCTTACCTCAAAACCACCGTCATTATTTACATAAGTTTTAACACCCAAAATATTATATTTAAGTTTAATGTATTCAGTATCATCTTCAGTAATGGTGTTAGCATTAATAACTGGCATATATTGCCCATCAATCGTAGGTGGTGTTCCTGGTCTATTAATCAATAAGCCAACATAAGCTAGTAGATTAGAAAAGTCATAGACATTTTTACATTGGCTAACCTTTTTAATAGTTGTTTGTATCTTTTTATCTTCGCAAGGGACCTTCCAATAAATATCATTAACAACTTTAACCATTTCTGCCTTTGAAATATCACTAAATAAATTTCCTTCTTTATTTAATTTTGTTTTGATATCAAATCTTTCGCAAAGAAGTTTTCTTATCTCTTGGCCATATACATAAATATCATTATAAGAGAAGATATTTACAAATTTTAATTCCAACTTTTTATTAACTATACTACCAATGTTAAATTTAAATAAAGTCTTATTTTCAGTTTCATATACAAGATCGTTCCTAAAAGCTCTAAATCTAAAACACTTCGGTTCATCGTTTTCATCTAAAACTTCAGGTTTTTTATAGTGTTTTTTAATCAAATCAACATACTTTTCTTTTATGATATTGCCATCTTTATCAACAATCGCTTTTGGTATATGCACTGCAAGATGTTCTTTTTTACCTTTTTTATTTGTGAACTTATAGAAATCTACCGCAACCGAGTTAATACTACTAAAGACTTTCTTATCATCATTAATACCAATTATAGTCAAAACATCATTTTCACTATAATTCTTTTGTGGATATATAGTAGCATCAAATAATTTACCAGTATAATTTCTTTCAACCTTCAAAGAATAATAAGGCACATAATTTTTAACTTTATCAATAATTGAATTGTGGTCAACTGCCGAAACATTATACGCTTTTCTATACATATACTTAATAAAGTTCTTTAGTTCCATCTTTGAATCCTTATCGTTGTTAGAATTGCTAATCGCCTTCAAGAAGCCATTGTATGAATTAAACTTGTTTTCACATTCAACCTTGTTATATTCCCTTCTATCATAGTTTGGATAATATGTAGATAAAGTCTTATCTGCAATACATAATAAAGCAGCGTCATGAGCGTGATGTTGATCGCCATATTCACGTACTTTGTCCATTCCAAACGCCATACGATAAGTTGAAGTATAAGCAGATTTCAACGCAACTATATGAGTGTTGTAATTATTGATTTGATTATATGCTCTTAGAATAGACATAAATTCTCTAATAACATATCTAGTATCCACTAAATTTTGGTTTAAGAATTCATCTAACTCATCACTATTCTTTAATGTTAAACGTTCATATTTCTTTTGAGAAATAGCACCCATATCATATAAAGCAAACACCCTCTTTAAGAATTCGCTTTCAATCAATATTTTATGACCTTCTACCTGTTCATTACTATTAATGAATTGAATTGGAAGTCTATTACCCTTCTTAGCATTTACCTTTTTCGCAATAAGCATCTTATCATCAATTGAATTATCACCAAAACCTCTAGGTAAAATATGATCAATTTCATATGCGTCTAGATTGTTTAAGTAGATTTTTTCGCCAGTCAAAAGATCTGTACCCATTTGAGAAATGTATAAAGAAATCTTGTCTTTATTTTTAATCAGATATTCTTCAAGTTCACCATATTTATCCATTTGATTGTATGCACTATATACTTTATACTTAGAATCTTTCAGTTCTTTTAATAAGTTCTCATATTGTTTCTTTGCGTTATCAGAAAATTTAACCGTTTTAACTTTATTCTCTGAAAAATCCTTAAAATCTCTTGCGGTTTCTATAACTATTCTCTCAGGAACACCATAACTCTCTACAATTTGAAGATAGACTTTCATACATTCGTTTAATGAACGCAATACAGGTCTAGAAATTGGAATAATAGGTTTATCATCATCAACAAGTATTTTATAGTCCAACTTGTTATTGTTGTTTTTAATTCTTTGAACATACTTATTAGATAAATAATCAATATGATTACCATTCATATCAGTGGCTCTGCCGATTAAAGTCATTTGTTCATTCTTATATGTAGGCTTATTGTTTTCAAACAATTTATCAATTAAAGAATTGCCTTCAGTATCGAAAGTTGTTTCTAACACAAACTCTCTAGAATATGAACAAAATGAAGTTGATTTTAACTTAGCGAGTTTTTTAGCTACATCTTCGCCATATTCACCCGCAAAATAATCTACTTTAATCTTCTCCTCATCATATAGGTTTAAAGCTAGAATTATATCTTCAATTTCATCAATCTTATCTCTAGTATTGAAGAAATCATTAATAGATTTAAGTCTTAATCTAGGAATAACATTTATAATTTGGAAATATAATGTAAAACCATTATTAAAGAACAAATCCTTATTACTCTTTGGACCATAACTTTCTAAATCAAGTAACTTTGCAACTTCCTTATATTCCACTTTTTTCTTTTCCAAGAACAAATTATTAAAAACATCAAATTTATCTTTAGTAGTTAGATAATATTCGTTTCCATCTTTATCTTTAGCGGTTAATATATTTAGTTCATTTAAGATATTAAAAGTTTCAGAGATAAACGATCCTTTAGGTAAAGCTTCATATTCTGGAAGATAAGTACAGTGAGAAATCATTCTTGATTTCCACTTTTTAATGCTTTCTGGAATGTCAATTACTCTTTCATCTTTTTTCAAAGCATAGCTATAGCTGTATTTAATATTACCATTCTTTTTAACCCAAGCATTTGTCGCTTCTTCATTAAGAGGGCCAATATAATACGGTATTCTAGCTGATACTATACTCTTACAAACCTCAATGAATTCGTCAGTAATTTCAGAATAATATTGTTGTTGATTTTTAAGAATGTCTTTACACTCCTTAACATACAAACCATTAGGAAATACATTGCCCAAATTTCTAACAACACGATAATGCTTTTGATTTTCTTTAGCCGCATTTTCCTTTAATTTGTTGATTGTTTCCTTAAATTCTTCTGAATTTGCTTTGTATTTATCAGCAATAGCATAAAATTCATCAAGCTTATCAACAGCAACCTCGCATAAGTACTCGTGATTCTTTAACACTTTATGCATTTGTGCCATATCATACATTTCAACTATCGTAACTAAGAAATCATCAATCTCATCTTCAGAAGTTTTTAACTTATTAACAGAGCATTTTTCATACTTATCAAATTTATCATCGATTTTGAACGCATTACCTGTATATCCACCAAGCAAGTACATGATATTCTCTAATTTCAGCTCATCATCCTCACTAATAACGTTCTTAATACCTTTTACTTTAGACTTAATTTCATCCTTAGTAATTTTGTCAACATCAAAAATATAGAACAATATTTCTTCAACATGTTTCTTTAAGTCCTCAGAAAAAGAAATATAATCCGAAACTAAACTATAAAATGAATTTTTAAAATCATCAAAGGTAACATTTTTCCCATTTTCAAAATCAATCATTTCTGACAAGAAATGACCTCTAGCATGCAAAATATTATATAAACATAGAAGTATTTCTCTTTTTGAAACTTTCTCTTTCAAAGCTCTTGATCTTAGATGATAAACAGTCCTATCTATTGGTTTTACAATAGAATCATTACTTGTTGTGAAAGACAAGTATCCTTCTTGTTTTGATTCGCCTTTTGATATAAGCCCAAAATCATCAAACGCATCAAGCAATTGTTCCTTTCTCCATCTTTTTCTTGAAAGATTTCTTCTTTGACTCCTAGCCTTACGAGACACAGAAGCTTCTTGTGCAGAATCAAACATTCTCACACCCATATAAACAACATCTTTTTCATTCAATAATGCTGTACCTATAGAAGTGATTCCAATGTCAAGACCTAGTGTATTACCCATAGTAATGTCCTCCTAATTATTGCTTAAACGATAACATATGCTTTTATTATATCTTTAAATATAAGGTTATCGTTTTACAATTATAATTTTAGTGATTAGCCTGTACAAAAATCACACCAGACAAACAAAAAAGCACAATTTTTGTGCTAAATTTGCCTAATTATTACTTATTCACCCTAGTTTCTATCCAATAAGCAGCCATTGATTGGCCCTTTTGATAAGTTACTTCATCATTAAGATAATCAGCTAAATTTACATCTTGAGGATTAAAAGCCAATGCTTCCTCCTCATTAGAAAATTCTACTTCAGCATAATAGAATTTCTCATCAACAAAGTTGACTTCCAAATGATGGCCATCACTTAACAAATAAGTCTTTCTTACTTTATCAATTAGAGGTAAACCAATTAAATCCTCTAATTCATCAAACTTATCCTTAGGAATTTCCATTTCTATTTCTTTTCTAGATAATTTACCCTTTGACTTAAAACATAGGATATACTTAGAATCCTCATCCCTAATTCTTACTGTAGGACTAGTTGAAATATAACCCTGTCTCATCTTTTCTGTATAAAGAAGCTCAAGATTATTTGGCCAGCCACTTACCATCCATTTTCTTTCAATTTCAATATTCTTCATAAACTAAACTTCTTAATTGCTTCTTTAAAAGAATCCAAAGCCTTGGTATCCCCATCTTCTAGTGCATGAACAATACAATGTTCCATATGTTCATTGATTATTTCCTTACCCAAAGAATTTAAAGCTCCCCTACAAGCTGACAATTGAATTAGAACATCTGCACAATCCTCATCATTTTCAATCATTCTCTTCACCTTCTCAAGATGACCAATAGTCTTAGAAAGTCTATTAAGTTCCTTCTTCTTAACCTCTGGTGAATGATAATGATTATGTTCCTTCATGAATTATTAACCTCTTTCACTTTTCCTAATCAATTATACCCCAAAATAACTCATATTTTTAATAAGCCAGCACCGCAACACTATATAAAAAGGATTAAGTCTTGTATGACACAAAAAACCTAATCCCACTTTATAATTTATAATCATTAATTTCTAACATTTTTCCTTTCGTACATATTTTCTATTTGTTTTATGTACGATTGTCCACTATTCAACAGGCATTATTTCTTTTTATTTCTTTTTATCAAATCATTGTTGAAATGGCATGAAAATTGCATATAATAGTTTTGGAAAAACCTTTAATTTAGTACGAGATACTATGAAGGCTTGAAAAAACACTGGTTTCTTTTGATGTGCGCCTTCAAATGTATTTTATGTTTGAAGGTTTTTATTTAGGAGGAACTTTTATGTTAAAAGGCAGAAGCTTATTGGAACCAATGGATTTCAGTTTAGAAGAATTAGATGGTATTTTTGATTTAGCAGACCGTATTATTGCTGACCCTCAAAAATATGCACATGCGTGTGATGGAAAGCTATTAGCTACTCTATTCTATGAACCAAGTACACGTACACGTTTCAGCTTTGAAGCTGCAATGTTAAGACTAGGCGGTCAAGTTATTGGCTTCTCTGAACCAAATTCAAGTTCAGTTGCTAAGGGCGAAAGTATTGCTGATACAATTAGAACAATCTCATGCTACGCAGACGTTGCGGTTATGCGTCATCCAAAGGAAGGTGCTCCAAGAGTTGCTGCTAATAGCACTGACATGCCAGTTATTAACGCAGGTGATGGTGGTCACCAACATCCAACACAAACGTTAACTGACTTATTAACTATCAGAAGAACATTAGGTACTTTTGAAAACATTACAGTAGGTTGCTGTGGTGACCTAAAGTTTGGTCGTACAGTACACTCTCTAATCAAGGCATTATCAAGATATAAGAACGTTAAGTTTGTATTAATTTCTCCAGAAGAATTAACAATCCCTGATTATGTAAGAAAAGAAGTTTTAATCAAAAACAACATCGAATTCAAAGAAGTAAGAACTATGCAAGAAGCACTAGGTGAGGTTGATGTTCTATACATGACTCGTGTTCAAAGAGAACGTTTCTTCAACGAAGATGATTATATCCGTCTAAAGGACACTTATATCCTAGATAAGGAAAAGATGGAACTCGCTAAGAAGGACATGATTGTTTTACACCCACTACCAAGAGTTAATGAAATTTCAACCGAAGTTGATAGCGATCCACGTGCTAAGTATTTTGAACAAGCAAAGAACGGTATGTTCGTACGTATGGCTCTAATTATGAGCTTACTTGGAATTAAAGGTTAATAGGAGGCTAAAAATGATTGTAACTAGTATTGAAAACGGAATCGTAATTGACCATATTACTGCAGGCTTAGGTGCTCAAATTCTAGAATACCTAAATATTGACACAAGCGAAAACACTATCGCCTTTATCATGAATGCTCAAAGCCAAAAACATGGTAAGAAAGATATTATCAAGATTCAAAACGTTACTGATGTAGACTTAACAGTACTTGGTCTAATTGATCCAAATGCTACAGTAAACATTATTAAAGAAGGCAAGATTGCTGAAAAGATTAAATTATCTTTACCAGAAACAGTAACAAACGTTATTAAGTGTAAGAATCCAAGATGTGTAACTTCTGTTGAAAGAAACATCCCTCATATCTTCCATTTAATCAATCCTGAAACAAGAGAATATCGTTGTGAATACTGCGATGAAATCGTTTCTTTCAATAAGAAATAATGAAAAAGATCATTAAAAACGGTTTAATCATTGACCCTAGTCAAAACATATATGAAGAAGGTAATTTATATCTTGATGATGATAAAATCGTCAAGATTGAATTAGCTAATAAGACACTAGGAGAAGCTAAGGACTTTGAAGAAGCTGAAATAATAAATGCCAATGGTTTATGGGTAACACCGGGTTTAATTGACCTACATGTTCACTTTAGAGAACCAGGACTAGAGTATAAAGAAGACATTAAAAGTGGTTCTGAAGCTGCCGTACACGGTGGCTTTACTACTGTATGTATGATGCCTAATACTAAGCCTGTAATTGATAGCGTAGAAACATTAGAATATGTTGATAAGAAGGCAAAAGAAGCTGATCTAATCAACGTATTAACTATCGCAGCTATCACTAAGGGTCAAAAGGGTGAAGAACTATGTGACTATCAAAAGATGATGGAAGTAGACACCATTACTAAAAAGATTAACGGTAAGGGTATTTGTGCTATCAGTGAAGATGGTCGCTCTGTAATGAACTCTAGGGTAATGTTAGACGGCATTAAAGAAGCCAAGAAATTAAATCTACAAGTATTCTCACATACAGAAGACGATTCCCTTGCTTCTACTAGCATTGGCGAAGAATTAATTGTCGCAAGAGACATTATGTTGGCTAATGAAGCCAACGCAAGAATACACTTATGTCATATAAGTACAAAGAATAGCTTAGATATTATTAAGACCGCTAAAGAAAGAGGAATTAAGGTAACTTGTGAAACAGGACCTCACTACTTTATCTTTAATAAAGATGATGTAAATGGTGATCCTAACAAGAAAATGAACCCTCCTCTTCGTAGTAAAGAAGATGTTGAAGCTGTTAAAGAAGCCTTAAGAAACGGCACAATCGATGTTATCGCTACAGACCATGCACCTCATAGTAAGGAAGAAAAATCTAAACCTATTGAGAAAGCCTTAAATGGTATTGTAGGACTTGAAACATCATTTGCTTTGTCTTATACATATCTTGTAAAAACAGGTATCCTTACACCGTTTGAACTAATAAACAAGATGTCAACTAATGGTGCTAAAATCTTAGATATTGACCGTGGTACTTTAAAAGTTGGAAGTATTGCAGATATTGCCTTATTTGATGTAACAAATGAATATGAAATAAAAGAAGAAGACTTTAAGTCAAAGAGCCATAACTCACCTTTTATTGGTATGAATGTCTATGGTAGAACTGTTCAAACATTTGTTGCGGGAAAGTGTAAATTTAAGAGATGAACTTAATTGTTCATCTTTTTCTTGCATTATTAGTTAGCATGTGCTAACCTATATACATAGTTAGTTATTGCTAACTGGAGGTAACATGACAAAAGAAAAACTAAACTATTCATTCATAAACACCTGTGCCCCAGTAATCAAAGGACTAACTATCGCAAATACCATAACTGGTAAGAAAGGTACTTACAATTATCTTCTTAATGTATTAGATAATAGCCCCTTGTCTATTCACCTATTGCATAAGAATAATAAAAACGAAATTATCTTAATATATCGAGAAGCTAATTTGAAAGAGTATCTATTTAAAGATGAAGTGAAAACTTATCTTAAAGAACTAGGATATAAAAGATGTGACCTTAATTATGTATTAAACAAGCTCACAAAACGTTTCAGTAGTTTTTATCTAAAGAAAACTGCATTTCCTCACGAGCTTGGAATCATCTTAAATTATCCTATCGAAGACATCAAAGGCTTTATTGAAAATCAAGGACAAAATTATCTGGCATGTAAATATTGGAAAGTCTATTCCAACCTTAATGAAACACTTAAAGTATTTAAAGAATTCGATAAAGCCTTAGAAACTTCATTGAAACAATTGCTAAGCGGCTACCGCTTAAATGAAATTATAGAAGGAGCTATATGATTAATATTATTTATTGGACATTATCAGGTAACACTCAAATGATGGCAGAAGCCATTGGTGAAGGTGTTAAAGAAAGTGGAAAAGAAGTTAATGTTACAAATGTTAACAGTATAATTGCTGAAGATTTAAAAGATGAACAAGTCTTTGCCCTTGGTGCTAGTGCCATGGGTGATGAGGAATTAGACTCTGAAATGGATGACTTTGTAAGTGAAATAGAAAAAGACTGCAAAGGAAAAACAATTGCCCTATTTGGATCTTATGACTGGGGCAATGGCAAATGGATGTCAGACTTAGAAAACCGTCTAAAAGATCACGGTGCCATCATCTTAAACGATAAGGGCTATATCACAAGATTATCACCAGATGATAAGGCTAGTTGTGATCTTAAACAAATTGGTAGTCAGTTAGCTAATATCTAACTTTCTATATATACTTTCCCCATATAGTATGAAAGAAGGAACTGTTGGTGTAACAGTTTCTTTTTTTATACAATAGAGATATGAAAGATACATTTTTAAATGACGATGAATTATTTGATGAAGAATTATTAGCTGAAGCTATCAAAAGAATGGAAAATGCCGATTTAAGCAAAGCCATTCCACACGAAGAAATGATGAAAATGCTTGGTATTACTCAAGCTGACTTGGATGAAATGGAAGATGTTGAAATTGAATAAGAAGGCAAAACGCCTTCTTACTTTTTATTTGTTCAAATTTTCTTTTGCCACCGCCAACATCAACTTGATTCTATTCTCTTGATTAACCTTAGTAGCACTAGGGTCATAATCAATAGGAGTAATGTTGGCATTAGGAAACTTAGATCTTAGGATATTAATAACACCCTTACCACAAATATGATTAGGTAGACAACCAAAGGGTTGAGCACAAATGATATTCTCATAACCACTCTCAATTAATTCAACCATCTCAGCAGTTAATAACCACCCTTCTCCCATCTTAGTACCTAAATTTAAGATACCCTCAGGCTTTTTCATCAAATCATAGAACGAACAAGGGGCATTAAACCCATAATCCCTCATAGCCTTAGACATCATATTGCCATATTTATTTAGTTTCTTTAAAGCCAAACCAGCTAACTTACCCATAGTAGGAGACATACCATAATTCTTATAGTCCATTTCCCAGTTAGCACAACAATATTCCACAAAACCCATAAGGCCTGGCATATTTACTTCACATTCCTGACTTTGTAGAAATTCCATTAGATTATTGTTGCCAGTTGGAGAAAACTTAACATAGATTTCACCAACAACACCAACCTTAACCTTGGGAGTCTTATTTAATTCGATAGTCGCAAAGTCTTGGGCAATCTCATTAAAGATCTTCTTATATGAAGTAGGAAGATAATTCTTGTTTTCTCTAATATCCCTATCAAGCTTTTTAAGCCACATATTAAGGTGATTCATACTCTCACCCTTAACTACCTCATAAGCTATCGTTTGGTTCTTTAGAGCCTCTAATTCATCCCCATATTCAACTGCAGCTAAAATCTTCAGAAGCATTCTAGGCGTTAAAGGCATAATAGAACCCTTTTCTAGTCTATTCGCATTTAAACTAGCTACCGGAATATTACTATGGCCACTTCTTACAAGTGCCTTTCTTAACAGCTTAATATAGTTACTAGCACGACAACCACCACCAGATTGGGAAATTAAAAGAGCTGTATGATTCAAATCATACTTGCCACTCTCTATCGCCTCAAGAAATTGTCCAATAACAATCAAAGCTGGATAACAAGTATCATTATGAACATACTTTAGTCCAAGCTGTGTAACATTACTACTACCTGAACCAAGTAATTCAACTCTATGATACCCCTCTGATTCCATCGCACTTTTAATTAACTTAAAAGAAGTCTCACACATATTAGGAACCAAAACAGTATAATCCTTCATCATCTCTTTAGTGAAATTAGGAGTAAGATATTCCATTTACTTATCCTCCCTACGTTCTTCAATAGCTGCCAACAAACTTCTTAAACGAATATTAACAGTACCCAAATTAGAAATCTCATCAATCTTTAATTGAGTATACAACTTACCATGATCATTCAATATTTCTCTTGTCTCATCACTTGTTATCGCATCTAACCCACAACCAAAACTTACAAGCTGTACTAAATCCATATCATCATCCTTAGTACAATAATTAGCACAAGCATACAAACGTGAATGATAAGTCCACTGATTTAAAACTTGTGTATCAATCTTTTCATAATGATTTGACAAGCTATCCTCACTCACTACCGCACAACCAAGCTTAGTAATTAATTTATCAATACCATGATTAACCTCAGGATCAACATGGTAAGGTCTACCTGCCAAACAAATAATATGCTTGCCCTTTTGTTTAGCCATAGATATAACCTCATCAGCCTTAATAGCCAATAATTTCATATGATCATCATATTCTTTATATGCCGATACAATTGCTTCCTTGATCTTCTTATCATCCAAGTTACTAAAATGCTTCTTTAAGATACTAGGGAAACGCTTTTTAAACTCATCACGATTAGAAATATCCACAAAGTCACAAATCATATGATTATCCAAAATATTGCCACTTAATACCTCGGGATAATAAGCAACCACTGGACAATTATAATGATTATCGCCTAAATGTTCATCCACATTATAAGAAAGGCAAGGATAATAAATATAATCAACATCTTCCTTTAATAGTTCATAAATAGCACCATGACTTAGTTTAGCTGGATAACATGCTGTATCACTTGGAATCGAAGCCTGACCTTCTTGATAAATAGCTCTTGTAGAAAATGGTGAAGTAATAACCTTAAAACCTAATTCTCTAAATAACTTATGCCAGAAAGGTAATAACTCATACATGTTTAGACATAATGGTAAACCAATTGTAATATCACCATCACCCCTATCATCCATATACTCTTTCAACAAACTTAACTTATAAGCATACAAATTATATTCATCATTATTATCCTTGCCAGTAAGTGGCTTATCACAACGATTGCCTGAAATATAACGTTTACCATCATTAAAGACATTAACAGTTAATTGACAATGATTACCACAACCCTGACACTTAAAAGAATTAACCTTATGTTCAAAGTTTTCTAATTCACTTAAAGAAATAACACTGCTTCTGCCCTTGCTACGCTTCTTACCATATAAAGCTGCCCCATAGGCGCCCATTAAACCTGCAATATTTGGTCTAATGACATCAACACCCATTTCTTTTTCAAAAGCCCTTAAAACTAGTTCATTATAGAAAGTGCCACCCTGTACTACAATCTTAGAACCTAAATCTTTAGCACTAGAACATCTAATAACCTTATATAAAGCATTCTTAACAACAGATATCGCAAGACCTGCTGAAATATCTTCAATAGAAGCACCATCCTTTTGGGCTTGTTTAACTGAAGAATTCATAAAAACAGTACAACGACTACCTAAATCAACCGGATGCTTCGCAAACAAACCTAGCTTGGCAAAAGACTCTACATCACTACCTAAGGCACTGGCAAAAGTTTGTAAGAAAGAACCACAGCCACTAGAACATGCTTCATTTAAGAAGATATTGGAAATAGCACCATTTTCAATCTTAAAACACTTCATATCCTGACCACCGATATCGATAATAAAATCAACATCAGGCAAGAAATGCTTAGCAGCTGTAAAATGAGCAACTGTCTCAACTACCCCAAAATCACCATGCACCGCATTCTTAATAAGTTCTTCACCATACCCAGTACTTGTTACACTAGCTATCTTAATATCAGGATGCTTCTTATATAATTCAATCAATT